>SKEM01000394.1_pt1 | contig 30646 bp, 23 predicted proteins | sample 4826731 | NCBI WGS metagenome assembly SKEM01 (sample SAMN11008809, study PRJNA524170) | human gut metagenome | biome: Human fecal sample; material: Feces; isolation source: fecal sample from pouch patient p37 | host: Homo sapiens | place: Israel: Tel-Aviv | collected 2015-07-27
GGGGGGGCGCCCCCGGGGGGGGCCCCCCGCCGTCGTCGTGCTCGGGTCCGGGCCGGGCTCAGGCCTTCGCGATGGGGGCCAGGCGCAGCATGAGGCGCTTGACGGTGCGGGAGCCGTCGATGGTGAACTCGACGCGGGCGACGGTGGAGCGGCCCGAGCCCTCGATGGCGACGACGTCGCCGGTGCCGTAGGAGTCGTGGCGGACCTGGTCGCCGACCTTGAGGCCGCGCACGGCCTCCGGCAGGGCCTCGGAGTCCACCGCCGAGGCGGCTCCGGCGCCCGAGGAGCCGTCGAGCCTCGTCGGCGCGCTCCGCTCGGACAGACGCTTGGAGCGGCGGGCCTCGGCGCGGTCCTTCGGGGTCTCGACGCGTCCCAGCTTTCCGGTCCGCTTGCCGGAGCCGATCGCGGGTGCGAAGTCGTCGTCGTCCGAGTAGGACGAGCCACCCCGGGAGCCGTAGCCGGCGCGGCGTCCGGAGCCGAATCCGCCCTCGCCCCAGCTGCTCCCCCACCCGGTGCCGCCGCCGCGCAGGGCGTCCATGGAGGAGACGAGCCGCTTCCACTCCATCGTGTCGGCCGGGATGTCGTCGAGGAAGCGGGAGGCGGGCATCGCGTTGGCGGAGCCCCAGGCGGAGCGGACGGCGGCGCGGGTGACGTAGAGGCGCTCCCGGGCGCGGGTGAGGGCCACGTAGGCGAGGCGCCTCTCCTCGGCGAGCTCGGTCTCGTCGGCCAGCGAGCGGGAGTGCGGGAAGGTGCCGTCCTCCATGCCGGTGATGAAGACGACCGGGAACTCCAGGCCCTTGGCGGTGTGGACCGTCATGAGGGTGACCTGCCCGTCGTCGGCCTGGGCGGCGGCGACGTCGTCGGAGGGAGGGAGCTGATCGGCGTCGGCGACGAGGCTGACGCGCTCGAGGAAGTCCGCGAGGGTCCCGTCGGGGTTGGCTGCCTGGAAGTCGGTGGCGACGGAGTGGAGCTCGGCGAGGTTCTCGACGCGGGTGGCGTCCTGCGGGTCGTCGCTGGCGCGCAGCTCGGCGAGGTAGCCGGAGGCGTCCAGGGCGGAGTCGAGGACGTCGGCGACGCCGTCGCCGGCGGCGAGCTGGTGGCGCAGGCCGGTGAGGAGCTTGTGGAACTTCGTGACCTGGGTGCGGGCGCGGGTGGCGAGCCCCTCGACGGCGGGAGGCTCCGCGCCGGGGGCGTCGAGGTCTCCGGCGGTGTCGCCGTCCTCGTTGGGGCGCAGGGCGCCGGCGGCGTCGGCGATCGCGGTGCCGAAGGAGACGCCGTGGCGGGCGGCGTGCTCGGCGAGGACCGCCTCGGCCTTGTCCCCCAGGCCCCGCTTGGGGACGTTGAGGATGCGGCGGAGGTTGACGTCGTCGTCGGGGTTGTCGACGGCGCGCAGGTAGGCGATGGCGTCCTTGATCTCGCGGCGCTCGTAGAAGCGGGTGCCGCCGACCACCTTGTATGGCTGGCCGGAGCGGACGAAGGCCTCCTCCAGGGCGCGGGACTGGGCGTTGGTGCGGTAGAAGATGGCGACGTCGCGGGGCTTGACGCCGGAGACGTCATGGAGGCGGTCGATCTCCTGGCTGATCCAACGGGCCTCGTCGTGCTCGGAGTCGGCGACGTAGCCGGTGATGGGCTCGCCGGAGCCGGACTCGGTGAAGAGGTTCTTCTTGCGGCGGCCCTCGTTGCGGGAGATGACGGCGTTGGCGGCGTCGAGGATGTTCTGCGTGGAGCGGTAGTTCTGCTCGAGCAGGATGGTCCGCGCGGAGGGGTAGTCCTCCTCGAACTCCTCGATGTTGCGGATCGTGGCGCCGCGGAAGGCGTAGATCGACTGGTCGGAGTCGCCGACGACGGTGAGCTCGGCGGGCGGGAGGGCTCTGCCGGCGCCGGAGGTGCCCGGGCCGCCGGTGAGCTCGCGGACGAGGACGTACTGGGCGTGGTTCGTGTCCTGGTACTCGTCGACGAGGATGTGGCGGAAGCGGCGGCGGTACATCTCGGCGACGGCCGGCTTGGTCTGCAGGAGCTGGACCGTGCGCATGATGAGGTCGTCGAAGTCCAGCGCGTTCGCGGCGACGAGGCGGGCGGCGTAGGCCTTGTAGACCTCGACGAGGTAGCGCTCGAGCGGGTTCGACGTGACGGCCCGCTCCGCGTACTGGGCGGGGGTGACGAGCTCGTTCTTGAGGTCGGAGATGCGGTTCGCGAAGGTCTTCGGCGTGAAGCGCTTGGAGTCGATGCCGAGCTCCTTGACGATCATGGTGATGAGCCGCTGGGAGTCGGCGGAGTCGTAGATCGAGAAGGTGGAGCGCAGGCCGGCGGCGTCGTGCTCGCGGCGCAGGATCCGCACGCAGGCGGAGTGGAAGGTGGAGACCCACATGCGCTCGCCGGCCGGGCCGACCAGCGCGGTGACTCGCTCGCGCATCTCCGCCGCCGCCTTGTTCGTGAAGGTGATGGCGAGGATCTCGCCGGGGCGGGCGCGGCCGGTGGCGAGGAGGTACGCGATGCGGTGGGTGAGGACGCGGGTCTTGCCGGAGCCCGCACCCGCGATGATGAGGAGCGCGGAGCCGGCATGGACGACGGCGTCGTGCTGGGCGGGGTTGAGGCCCGTCGTGAGCGTCTCGGGGTCGGCGACGGTGAGGCCGAAGGCCGGTCCGCTGAAGCCGCCGGGGCCGCCGGCGGGGCGGGGGCGGACGCCGGTGAGCGGGACGCCCTCGCCCGTGGCGCGGGCGCGGGCCGCGGCGCCGTTGGCCTGAGCGCGGGCGACGAGGTCGGCGGCGGCGCACTGGCGCTCCTCCCAGGAGCCGGGGGCTGCGAGTGAGGCCCGGTCCTCGGGGGCGGGCGCGCCGTCGTCGTCCGGGCCGTAGTCGGGCTCGTCGGGGGCCTCGAGACCGGCGAGGGACTCAGCCCAGGCGTCGTCGCCGGCGGGTGCCAGGGACGGAAGCGCGGCCTCGGGCGGGGGCGTCGCCGCACCGTTCTGGCCGGGCATGGGCAGGGCGCCGAAGAGGGAGTTCATCGCGTTCATACTGCGCCCAAGACTAGGCCAGGCGGAGGTGGGCCTGGTCGCCCGCGGTCCGCACGTGAACGCTGTCCAGAGCCGAGAACGAGGGTTGTCGTCGAGAACGAGGGAAGTACCTTCGTTTTCGACGACAACCCTCGTTCTCGCGCGGCGGCGGCGCCTGCCGTCAGGCGCCGTAGGCGGCGAGGTCGCGCTGGACCTCCTCGGGCTCCTCGGCGAGCGGCACCTCGGTGGAGTCCTGGCTGCCGCGCTCGGGATGGGCGGCGTCGTCGGGCTCCATGGCGGTGAGGAGCGCGGGGACGTCGTCGTCCGGCGCGCCGGCCTTGGAGAAGAGCTCGACGGTGGTGCCGGGGACGGCCGCGACGTGGGCGCCGGCGAGGAGGACGTCGGCGACGTGCTGCTTGGAGACGCCGGGCTGGCCGGTGACGAGGTCGCCCTGGCGCAGGTCGATGGCCTCGTCCTCGGGCCCCTCGTCGTCGAACCAGCCGGGGCGGACGATGACGTAGGGGCGGCCGGAGGCGCGCAGGAGGCGCTCGGCGCGGCGCTTCCAGGCGATGAACTCGTAGCGGGCGGGGTGCTCGGAGGTGCGCATCGCGGTCATGAGGGAGACGTGGGCGCGCTCGGGCAGGACGCCGAGGACGGCGCGGACGACCTCGTAGAAGGTCTTGCCGCCACGGCCGTCGACGTCGGTGCCGTGGGTGAGGACGACGGCGTCGACGCCGTCGAGGAGCGGGCGCAGGGCCTCGGCGTCCGTGGGGGCGGCGGTGACGACCTCGGCGCCCTCGGGCAGGGAGCGGCGGGCGCGGGCGGCGTCGCGGGACTGCGCACGGACGGTCACGCCGTCGGCGAGGCCCTCGGCGACGACGAGACGGCCGATCTGGCCGGTGGCTCCGATGACGGCGATGGTGGTCATCGCTTCCTCCGATGGGTCTGGCGGTTCACCACTGCGCCCCAGTGTGCCCGGGCGGTGCGGGACCGGCCAGGTCCTGGCAGGGCCCCTCGCCCGCGAGAAACCGCCGTCAGTTCTCGGCCTTGCCCTGCCGCCAGTAGCCCATGAAGGCCACCGTGCGCCGGTCGAGGCCGCGCTCGCCCACGAGGACGCGCCGCATCCTCCTCACGGCGGCTGCCTCCCCGGCGAGCCAGGCGTACAGGGTGGTGCGGCTGAGCGCCGCTCCCCCCTTCGCGTGGCGCGGTACCTCCCACAGCAGCTCGGAGTCGACGTCGATCTCCTCGACCTCGTGCGGCTCGCCGTCGGGGCACAGGCGCCGGGCGACCCGCGCGAGCTCAGCGGTGAGGAGCTCGCCGTGGGCCGCGCCGTCGCGCGCCCGCTCGATGACCTCGAAGCCGTCGCGCCGCGGCACGTAGCCCAGGTCGCCGACCTCGGGCAGCTCGACGACGACGGTCCCGCGCGCGTGGGAGGGGAGGTCCTCGAGGATCCTCGCGATGGCGGGCGCCGCCGTCTCGTCGCCGACGAGGAGGAGCTGCTCGGTGCGCGCGGGCGGCACGAAGTCGATCCCGCCGCGCAGCGGCACGTCGTCGTCCTGCCCCTCCAGCCAGGAGCGTGACGGACCGAGCAGCACGGCCCGGGTGCCGGGTCGAGCCGTCTCGAGCCAGCGGGCGGCGGGGCCGAGCGGGCCGCCGTCGCTGACGTGACGCACCATGTCGATGTCGACGAGGCTCTCGCCGTCCGAGGACCGCACGCGCCGGGTGGTGTAGGTGCGGATCGGCGGTCGCTGCTCGTCGGGCAGGGCGAGCCACTGGCGGTACCACTGGTCCCCGCCCTGGGGCAGGTGGGCGTAGCCGCCGTCGGGCGCCGGCAGGACGAGCTTGATGCGCTGGTCCCAGCCGGTGTCGGCCCAGTCCGTCAGCGAGGCGCCGGCGAAGGTGACGCGGCGCATCGAGGGGGTGAGGTCGTGGACCTCGGCGACGGTGACGCCGAAGAAGGGGAAGGCGGTGGCAGCGGGCACGGTCGGGGCTCCTCGGGTCGTGCGGTCAGGAGTCGGCGGGGCGACGGTCCCCGTGCCCGGCGCCGCCGGACGCTTCGGCGCGGTCGAGGACGTGGTGACGCCCCTTCGGCACGACCATCGGCGTGCGCGACACGGGGTCGGTGATGACCTCGGCGTCGAGCCCGAAGACGTCGGCCATGAGGGGGGCGTCGAGCACCTCGCTCGGGGTTCCCTGGGCGGCGACCCTGCCGTCGCGCATCGCGATGACGTGGGCGGCGTAGCGGGCCGCGAGGTTGATGTCGTGGAGGACCATGACGACGGTCGTGCCGCGGTCGCGGTTGACGTCGGTGAGCAGGTCGAGGACCTCGACCTGGTGGGCGAGGTCGAGGAAGGTGGTCGGCTCGTCCAGGAGCAGGACGTCGGTGCGCTGGGCGAGGGCCATGGCGATCCAGACCCGCTGGCGCTGGCCGCCCGAGAGCTCGTCGACCGAGCGGTCGGCGAGGGCGGCGGTTCCTGTGGCGAGCAGCGCCTCCTCGACGACCTCGCGGTCCTCAGCGGTCCACGACGCGAAGAGGCCCTGGTGCGGGTGACGGCCGCGTCCGACGAGGTCGGACACGGCGATGCCCTCGGGGGCGACCGGCTGCTGCCGCAGCAGCCCGAGGCGCGTCGCGAGCGCCTTGGTGGGGACGGAGCCGATCGCCTCGCCGTCGAGGAGGACCTGTCCCTCGAGCGGGGAGATGATGCGGGCCATCGTCTTGAGGAGGGTCGACTTGCCGCACGCGTTGGCGCCCACGATGACGGTGATCAGCCCCGTGGGCACGACGAGGTCGACGCCGTCGACGACGACGCGGCCGCCGTAGCCGGACCGGAGGCCGTCGGCGCGAAGCTCGCGGGCGGTGGCGCGCGCTCCGGCGGAGCCGGCCGCGGTGGCGCCGGGGACGGAGGTGGTGCTCGGGGTCATGAGGAGGCTCCTTGCCGGTTGAGGCGGATGAGCAGGAGGAGGAGGTAGGGCGCGCCCACCACGCCGGTGACGACGCCGACGGGCAGCGCGGTCGGGAAGAGGTGCTGCCCGACGAGGTCGGCACCGAGGACGAGGGCGGCGCCCAGGAGCCCGGCCGGGAGGACGGGGCTGCGGTCGGCGCGTCCGACGAGCCTGCCGGCGATGGGGCCGGCGAGGAAGGAGACGAAGGCGATCGGACCGGTAACGGCCGTGGCGAAGGCGCACAGGACGACCACGACGACCATGAGGACGAGCCGCGACCTGTTCGCCCTCACGCCCAGCCCGACGGCGGTCTCCTCCCCGAGCGGGAGGACGCGCAGGTCGCGGCCGACGACGGCGAGCGCCACCCCGCACAGGGCGACGCACGCCGCGAGGACGGGCACCTCGCTCCACCGGGTCGACGACAGTGATCCGCTGAGCCAGCGCATCGCGTCAGCGACGTCGTAGACGGAGGCGCGCATCTGGAGGTAGGCGGTCACCGAGGAGAACATGGCGGACACGCCGATGCCGATGAGGATGAGGCGGCCGCCCTGGGAGCTCCCGCTGCCGGCCAGCGCGAGGATGACGAGCGCCGTGAGGACGCCGGCGACGACGGCCACGACGGACAGCACGGTGCCCGACCAGTCCATGACGAGGATCCCGAAGACCGCCGCGGCGGAGGTGCCGGCCGTGATGCCGATGACGTCCGGGCTGGCGAGCGGGTTGCGGAGCATGGTCTGGCTGGTCGTCCCGGCCATCCCGAAGGCGAGGCCTGTGAGGAGGCCGACGACCGCGCGCGGCAGGCGCAGCTCCCCGACGGTGAAGGAGGCGCCCGGCACGGTCTGCCCGGCCATGACGCGCAGGACCTCGCCCGGTGCGTACCAGGTGTCCCCGATGAGGACCTGGGCCCACCACAGCGCGGCGACGAGGATGGTGAGGCCGATCGTGACAGCGAGGTACCGGCGGTCCCTGAGGCGGCCGCCCGCCCGCGTGAACCCGGGGGCGGGCGCGGAGACGGCGGCAGCGGCCGTGGCGCAGGCGGCGCTCACAGCTCCTTCACCTTCGATCGGCGGGCGATGACGATGAGGACGGGCGCACCGATGAAGGCGGTGACGACGCCGACGCTCACCTCGGAGGGCCGGGCGATGACTCGCCCCAGCACGTCGGAGAGGGTCAGGAGGGCGGCGCCGCCGAGGGCGGACAGTGGCAGCAGCCAGCGGTGGTCGGGCCCGGTGAGCGACCGGACGGCGTGGGGCACCATGAGGCCGACGAACCCGATGGGGCCGACCAGCGCCGTCGTCGTGGCGCACAGGACGACGCCCGAGGCGGCCGCGACGAGCCGGGTCCGCGCGACGTCGACGCCGAGGCCGACGGCGGTCTCGTCCCCCAGGGCGAGGGAGTTGAGCGGGGAGGCGACGACCACGGCGAGGAGGAGGGCGACGACGAGGAAGGGCGCGACGGAGCCGAGGGAGGCCCACGAGCCCCGCCCGAGGCTGCCCACCTGCCAGAACCGGAAGTCGTCGAGGCTCTGGACCCGCGAGAGCATGATCGCGGAGATGAGGGAGGACAGGGCGGCGCTCGTGGCCACTCCGGCGAGGGCGAGCTTGATGGGGGTGGCGCCGCCGGGCCCGAGCGACCCGATGAGGTAGACGATCGCTGCGGTGAGGGCCGCGCCGGCCATCGCCGTCCAGATGTAGGCGCTCAGGGAGCTGATGCCGAGGAAGGCGATGGCGCTGACCATGGCCAGGGAGGCTCCGGTGTTGATGCCGAGGACGCCGGGGTCGGCGACGGGATTGCGGGTGATGGCCTGCATGAGCGCGCCGGACGCGCCCAGGCTCGCGCCGGAGACCAGTGCCGTCACGGTGCGCGGCAGCCGCTCGGCGACGGCGACGGCGCCGATGTCGTTCGAGCGGCCGAGCAGCCCTGAGACGATCTCGTGGAGCCCGACGACGCGGGAGCCGAAGGCGATCGAGGCGAGGACGGCCAGGAGGACGAGCCCGCCGAGGACGAGGAGGGCTCGCGCCCGCCTCCCGGGGCCGGTGGCTCCGGTACGGCGGGCGCGAGCGATCGCGGGAGCGCTCACCGCGACGTCACGCGACCTTGTCGGCCGCGGCGGCGATGCGGGAGGTGTACTCCTCGATGCCCCACGGGATGGCCAGCGGGGTCGGGGTGGCTGCCGCGGACAGGGGCGTGCCGTTCCCGATGTAGGCGACGGCGCCGTTCTTGATGGCGGGCATCGTGCCGAGGAGGGCGTCGCCCTGGAGCGCGGCGAGCTCGCTCTCGTCGGCGTACATGACCATGAGCTCGACGTCGGAGAGCGTGTCGATGTTCTCGGCGGCGACGGTGACGTAGAAGAGGCTCGGGTCGGCGTCCGCGGCGGCCTGGATGGAGGCGGGGACGGTGAGGCCGAGGTCCTTGAGGTACCCGGCGCGCGGGTCGGCGGGGATGTAGAAGCCGATGGAGGACATGTCGGTGGGGGTGGCGTAGAAGAAGCCGGCGGCCTTGCCCGCCAGCTGGGGGTGCTTGGCGACGGCGTCGGCGATGACGGCCTCGACGTCGGTGACGAGCGCGGCGGCCGCCTCCTGCTTGCCGGCGCCGGTGCCGGTGCCGTCCATCGTGGTCATCTCGCGCCAGCCGGTGCTCCACGCGGTGCCCTTGAAGGCGATGGTGGGCGCGATCTTGGCGAGGGTGTCGTAGTCCTCCTGGGTCATCCCCGAGTAGGCGGCGAGGATGATCTCGGGCTTGGTGGCGGCCACGGCCTCGAAGTCGAAGCCGTCGGTCTCGTCGAAGAGGACCGGCGTCTCGCCGCCCGCGGCGACGAGCTCATCGACCTTGGCCTTGGTCCACTCGAGCATGCCGGAGTCGTCCTCGACCCCGAAGGTGGAGGCTGCCATGCCGACGGGGAGGACGCCGAGGGCCAGGACGACGTCCTGGTTGCCCCAGGCGACGGTGGCGACGCGCGAGACGTTGGCGGGGACGGTGGTGGTGCCGTAGGCGTGCTCGACGGTGAGCGTCGAGGTGCTGGAGCTCGCCCTGCCCGAGGCGCTCGAGGAGGCGCTGCCGCAGGCGGCGAGGAGGGCTGCGGTGCTGACGGTGGCGCCGGTGGCGAGGAACGAGCGGCGGGAGAGGGACATGGGGGCTCCTGAGCGTCATGTATTACCTGATCGCGGAGGACCCTAATTCGGTTAGGCTTACCTTTCCACGTCGGTGCGGCGTGACCATCTTCACGCACTGGGGCCGGAGGGTGGCCGGGCTCGAGGCGGGCAGCGGCGCCCGTGTCAGCGCACGGCGCGCAGGTAGCGGTCGCGGCCGGTGAGGTCCTGGCCGGTGCTCGCGGAGGCGAAGCCGGCGGACCGGGCCGCCTCGCGCAGGGCGGGTCCCTGCCCGGTGTCGTGCTCCATGACGAGGACGCCCCCGGGCCGCAGGAGCGCGGCAGCGCGCCCGATGACGGCGACCGGCACGGCGAGCCCGTCCGCTCCCCCGCCGTAGAGGGCGAGGTCGGGGTCGTAGCGCTCGGTCTCAGCGTCCTCGACGGCGTCGGCGGGCACGTAGGGCGGGTTGGAGACGACGACGTCGACGGCGCCGTCGAGCTCTGCGAGCGTCTCGGGCGCGGTGGCGTCGGCACGGACGAGGCGGACGGGGCCGGGTGCGAGACGCTCGAGGTTCTCCTCGGCGAGGGCGGCGGGGGCGTCGTCGAGCTCGACGGCGGTGACGCGTGCTGCGGGCACCTCGACGGCGAGGGCGGCGGCGATGGCGCCGGAGCCGGTGCACAGGTCGACGACGACGGGCGCGGCGGCCCCAGCAGCGAGCACGGCGCGTGCGGCGTCGATCGCCGCCTGCGCGACGACCTCGGTCTCCGGCCGCACGACGAAGACACCCGGACGCGCTGCGAGCCCGAGCCCCCGGAACCACATGGTCCCCGTGATGAGCTGCAGAGGCTCCCGCTCCGCCCGCCGCTCGACGAGCGCGAGGTACCGCGCGACCTCCTCCGCGCTCGCGCCGTCGACCATGACGAGCGACCGCCCGACGACGTGCTCCGCGAGCACCCGAGCATCCGCCTCCGGCGACGCGACGCCCGCACGCCCGAGCAGCGCACCTGCTTCCCCCACCAGTCGACGGAGCTCGTAGCGGTCGAGCGGGTGCGTCGGGGACCCGCTTCGAAGACGTGAAGGAGCCTGCAACCAGCCGAGAAGCGGGTCCCCGACCCGCCCGCGGTCATCGCTCCGGTCACGAGCCTCCGTCACTTCTCCCCCACGGCGGCGAGCCGCTCGGCCTCGTCCATGGCGATGGCGGAGTCGATGACAGGCCCGAGGTCGCCGTCGAGGACGGCGTCGAGGTTGTAGGCCTTGAACCCGGTGCGGTGGTCGGCGATGCGGTTCTCTGGGAAGTTGTAGGTGCGGATGCGCTCGGAGCGGTCGACGGTGCGCACCTGGGAGCGTCGCGCCTCGGCCGCCTCGGCGGCGGCCGCGGCGGCGCGCTCCGCGAGGAGGCGGGCGCGCAGGACGCGCATGCCGGCCTCCTTGTTCTGCAGCTGTGACTTCTCGTTCTGCATGGAGACGACGATCCCGGTGGGCAGGTGGGTGATGCGGACGGCGGAGTCGGTCGTGTTGACGCTCTGGCCGCCGGGACCCGACGAGCGGAAGACGTCGATGCGCAGGTCGTTCGGGTCGATCTCGAGCTCGCCGGCGTCGTCGGCCTCGGGCATGACGAGGACGCCGGCGGCGGAGGTGGGGATGCGGCCGGCGGACTCGGTGACGGGGACGCGCTGGACGCGGTGGACCCCGCCCTCGTACTTGAGGTGCGCCCAGACGCCGTCCTGGGGCTCGACGGCGCCTCGGGCCTTGATGGCGAGGCGGACGTCCTTGTAGCCGCCCAGCTCGGAGTCGGTGGCGTCCAGGACCTCCACGGCCCAGCCCTGCCGCTCGGCGTAGCGGGTGTACATGCGGGCGAGGTCGGAGGCGAAGAGAGCGGACTCCTCACCGCCCTCACCGGCCTTGACCTCGATGATGACGTCGCGGCCGTCGTCGGGGTCGCGCGGGATGAGGACGTCGCGGAGGCGGTCGGCGGCGGCGGCCTCGGCGGTCTCGAGGGCGGGGACCTCGCCCTCGAAGTCGGGGTCCTCGGCGGCGATCTCGCGGGCGTCGGCGAGGTCGGCGGCGGCGGCGGTCCAGGCGCGGTGGGCGGCGACGACGCGGCCCAGCTCGGCGTAGCGGCGTCCGAGGCGGCGCATGGCGCCGGGGTCGGAGGCGACGGCGGGGTCGGCCATCTCTCGCTCGATGCCGGCGTACTCGTCGAGCAGGGGCTCGGCGGCGGAGAAGTCCTCGCTCATGGGCGTGTCCTCGGGTCGTGGTGGGTGCGTGGGAGGCCGGGAGGGGCCTGCCGCGTCGGCGGGCGCGGCGTCCGACCGAGCTCAGCGCGCGGTGCGACCGAGCTCAGGGGCAGGATGTCCCGATCTGGGGGTCAGGATGTCCCGATCTCGGCGGGGAAGCGGGCGGGCGCAGACGCGACGACGCCGACGGCGGCTCCCTGGGGAGCCATCCGTCGGCGTCGGGCAGGCTGCTTACTTGTTGCGCTTGCCGTAGCGGGCCTCGAAGCGGGCCACGCGGCCACCGGTGTCGAGGATCTTCTGCTTGCCCGTGTAGAACGGGTGGCAGGCCGAGCAGACGTCAACGCGGATCTCACCGGAGGTCTCGGTCGAGCGAGTCTCGAAGGTGTTGCCGCAGGTGCACGTGACCGTGGTGGGCACGTAGTCGGGGTGGATCCCCTGCTTCATGGTGTCTCCTAGCATTCAGAGGGTCCCGGGTCCCACGTGGTCGACGCAGGTGAACCGGATACCAAGGCGCGATGCTACCGGCGCCCCGTCCCGCGGACAACGGGCGAGAGCCTGGCTCCCCCGTGATCCCCGGCACCCGCCACTGGCACAAACCGTGCGCTCGTTGGCAAACCAGGCGGCCGTCGGCTGCACGGTCTGCCAATGAGCGCACGGTTTGAGAATGGGCGCCCGACCGGGCCGGCGGAGCGCCCGGCGTCAGGCGAGGTTGGCGTCGTCGTCGGCGTCGGCCAGGGAGGTGCCCTCCGGCGTGGTGCGCGAGATCGTCATGAGGAACTCGGCGTTGGACTGCGTCTCCTTGAGCTTGCCGATGACGAGCTCGAGCGCGGCCTGCTGGTCCAGCCCGGAGAAGAGGCGGCGCAGGCGCCACATGATCTTGAGCTGGGCCGGGTTGATGAGGAGCTCCTCGCGGCGCGTGGAGGAGGCGGCCACGTCGACGGCCGGGAAGATGCGCTTCTCGGCGAGCTGGCGAGACAGCCGCAGCTCCATGTTTCCGGTGCCCTTGAACTCCTCGAAGATGACCTCGTCCATCTTGGAGCCGGTCTCCACCAGGGCGGTGGCGAGGATCGTGAGGGAGCCGCCGTTCTCGATGTTGCGGGCGGCGCCGAAGAAGCGCTTGGGCGGGTAGAGGGCGCTGGCGTCGACACCGCCGGAGAGGATGCGGCCGCTCGCCGGGGCGGCGAGGTTGTAGGCGCGCCCGAGGCGGGTGATGGAGTCGAGGAGCACGACGACGTCCTGCCCGAGCTCGACGAGGCGCTTGGCGCGCTCGATGGCGAGCTCGGCGACGCTCGTGTGGTCGGAGGCGGGACGGTCGAAGGTCGAGGCGATGACCTCGCCCTTGACCGTGCGCTGCATGTCGGTGACCTCCTCGGGGCGCTCGTCGACGAGCACGACCATGAGGTGGGCCTCGGGGTTGTTGACGCTGAGGGCGTTGGCGATCTGCTGGAGCACGATCGTCTTGCCCGCCTTGGGCGGCGAGACGATGAGGCCGCGCTGACCCTTGCCGATGGGGGCGACGAGGTCGATGACGCGGGGCGTGAGGGCCTTGGGCGTCGTCTCGAGGCGCAGCTGCTCCTGCGGGTAGAGCGGTGTGAGCTTGGTGAACTCCGGGCGGCGCTTGGAGCGCTCCGGGTCCATGCCGTTGACGGTCTCGATGGAGACGAGGGGGTTGTACTTCTGGCGGTTCTGCCGGTTCTGGCGACGGCCGGAGCGGCCGCCCTGGTTGCCGCCGGGGTTGGCGGTCTCGCCACCCTCGCGGACCCAGCCGGTGATGGCGTCGCCGGGACGCAGGCCCGCGTCCTTCATCTGCTGGGCGTTGACGTAGACGTCCTTGGCACCGGGCAGGTAGCCGGAGGTGCGCAGGTAGGCGTGCTGCTTGTCGGCGACGTCGAGGATGCCGGCGACGGGCAGGAGGACGTCGTCGTCCCGGCTGCCGCGGCCCCGGCCGGAGTCGTTCTGGTCGTTGCCGTTGCTGCCGTTGCCGTTGTTGTTGCGGTCGCGGTCCCGGTCGCGGCGCTTGCGCCCACGACGGCGGCGGCCGCCACGGCCCTCGTCGTCCCAGGAGTCGGTCTCGGAGTCGCGGCCACCGCGGTCCTCGGAGCCGTTCGAGCCGTTGCCCCCGTTGCCCCGGTCCCGGTCGCGGCGCTTGCGCTCAGAGGGCTCGACGGCGGCGGTGCCGGTGGCGTCGGCGAGGTCGCGCATGAGGGCGGCCTTGGCGTCGAGGTGGTCCTCGGGCGAGTCGGGGGCCTGGTCGTCACGGTCGTAGCGCCGGGTGGCGGCTTCTCCGGACTCGGCCTCGGCGCGACGACGGCCGCGTCTCGAGCCCTCGCGCTGGCCGTCGGAGTCCTGGTTGCGCTGGGCGTCCTGGCCGCGCTCGCCGCGCTCACGACGGCTGCGGCGCGAGGAGCGCTCCTCACGGGCGGCGTCGTCGTGGGACTCGGCGCTCCCCTCCTGCCTCTCCTCGCGGGAGGGAGCGGCCTCGGCGCGCTGGGCGTCGCGGTGCTCGGGGGCTCCGGCGGCGGCCGTGGCGCGGCGACGGCGGGAGCGGGGGGCGTCCTGCTCGTCGGCGGAGCGCTCCGCCGCGGCGGCCGGCGCGTCCTGCTGGACGGGGGCCTCGGACGAGGAGGAGCGGGCTGAGGAGCGCGAGGCGTCGGAGCCCTCGCCGCGGATGGCGGCGACGAGCTCGCTCTTGCGCATCCGGGAGGTGCCCTTGAGGCCCATGGAGGAGGCGAGCTGCTGCAGCTCGGCCAGACGCATGGTGGACAGCGCGGGCTTGTCGCTGGGGGTCTCGGTCACGAGTGTCCTTACGTGTGGGTGCTGCGGTCCGGCTCACGGACGGAGAGGGCGTGCAGCAGGTGGGACTGCCCCGGAGCTGGTCACGGGGGAGGAGTCGTGCGCCTCCGGACGCCGGGGCGGGGCCGCCGGGAGGGTCCGAGGTGCGAGGCGGTGCGGTGCGATCCGCAGGGCCGTTGCCGACACAGTACCAGCCCCGCGCCCGAACGTTCCCGCACGGTCCGCCACTGTGACCAAGGCCCGGCCTCCCACGGATCCGCACGGAACCGCACATGACGGCCCGTGGGGCGCCCTCGGACTCCGCAGGCCCCGCGCGGGCCCCGAGCGAACGCCCCGGACGGCACCGCGCACCGGCCGGCCGGGCCCGACGCCGTCGCCCGGCCCCGCGACGCACGTCGGGCCCGGGGCCGGGCCCCGTCCCGGGCCCGACGTGCGCCGGTCCGCGGGCGCGCCCGCCCCGCGCGGTCAGTGCCGGCGCTTGAGCAGGTCGCCTAGCGGCGTGAAGTCGCTCATCGCGTCCACCGGCGCCTGGCGGGGGAAGCGCTCGACGTACTGGGCGAGCTCGCCGCCGGCGCGCTCGATGCGCTCGGCGAGCGGTGCCGTGTGCGAGTCGGAGTCCGCCCAGCTCGCTCCGAAGTCCTCGCTGGCGGCGAAGACGGCCAGTGACGTCGGGATCGCCTTGAGGTAGGCGAACAGAGGCCGCATCGCCATCTCCGTGACGAGGCTGTGGCGGGCGGTCCCGGCGGTCGCGCCCATGAGGACGGGCGAGCCGCGAAGGGTCCCGTCGGGCAGGACGTCGATGAAGGACTTGAACAGGCCCGTGTAGGAGGACTGGAAGACCGGGGTGACGGCGATGACGCCGTCGGCCGCGGCGAGGTCGTCGATGACGGCCTGGAGCTCGGGGCTGACGGCGCCGCCGACGCTCGCGGAGGCGATGTCGGTGACGAGGGGACGCAGGGCGATCACCTTGAGGCTGGCGACACGCGAGTCCTTCTCGAGGGCGGCGCGGGTCGCCTCGCCGAGGCGCTCGGCGAGCATGGCCGAGGTCGAGGGCGTGCCGATGCCGGCATGAAGGGCCACCAGGTGGGCGAAGCGGCCCATCTGGGTGTGGTCGTAGGCGTCGACGCTCTCCCCGTACTCCCCCGCGGGGACGTCGGGGCTGCCCGCGGCGACGGCGGTGCCGGGCACGCCCGTGGTGGGCGGCGCGACGGCGTCGGCGCCCGCGGCCTGGAGCTCGGGGTCGAAGTCGGAGATGGCGGACAGGGGGCTGCGCCCGGGCTCGGGGGCGGTCATCAGCGGGCCCTCCTTCCGGTGAGCGGGTCGTAGGACTCGGCGAGGGCGAAGGGCTCCTCGGCCGGCGGCTCGGCGCCGGTGAGGGTCGCGAGGTGGCGCGGGTGGAGCGGGGCGTCCGGGACGCCGTCGGGCCGAGAGCCCTCGAGCTCGGCGCGCAGCGCCGGGACGACGACGGTGCCGAGGAGCTCGAGCTGGTGCATGACCTCGGTGTGCGGGACGCCGCCCATGTCGATGACGAAGGCCTGGCGCTGGTAGTCGCCGACCAGGGCGGCGTACTTCACGTATTTCTCAATGACCTGCTCGGGCGTGCCGACGGTGAGCGGGGTGTGCTGCGTCATCTCCTCCAGGGAGGCACCCTGGTAGACGTAGGTGTTGCGGAAGTAGGGCTCGTAGCGGTCGATCGCCTCGCGCTCGGAGGAGGCCATGAAGACCTGTCCGCCCAGGCCGACGAAGGCCTCCTCGGCGCGGCCGTGGCCGTAGTGCTCGAAGCGCTGGCGGTAGAGGTCCGTCATGCGCTTGACGTGGTCGGCGGGCCAGAAGATGTTGTTGTGGAAGAAGCCGTCGCCGTAGTAGGCGGCCTGCTCGGCGATCTGGGGGCTGCGGATGGAGCCGTGCCAGACGAAGGGGGCGACGCCGTCCAGCGGGCGGGGCATCGAGGTGAAGTCGGTGAGCGGGGTGCGGAACTCCCCGGACCAGTCGACGTTGGTCTCGGTCCACAGGGTGCGCAGGAGGTCGTAGTTCTCGACGGCGAGCTCGATGCCCTTGCGGACGTCCTTGCCGAACCAGGGGTAGACGGGGCCGGTGTTGCCGCGCCCCATCATGAGGTCGAGGCGGCCGTCGGAGACGTGCTGCAGGTAGGCGTACTCCTCGGCGAGGCGCACCGGGTCGTTGGTCGTGATGAGGGTGGTGGCCGTGGACAGGAGGAGCCGGTCCGTGCGGGCGGCGATGTTGCTGAGCAGCGAGATAGGGCTGGAGGGTGCGAAGGGCGGGTTGTGGTGCTCCCCGGTCGCGAAGAAGTCGAGGCCGAGCTCATCGGCGGCGACGGCCATCTCGATGGTGTTCTTGATGCGCTGGTGCTCGCTGGGCGGCTTGCCGGTGGCGGGGTCGGCGGTGATGTCGCCGACCGTGAAGATGCCGAAGTGCATCTTGTGGCGCTCAGGGGTGGTGACGGCGGTGCTCATAGGGGACCTTTCTCGGTGCTGGCCCTACTGTACGTCTCAACTGATTGAGTGTTGAACTATTCCGGCGAGAGCCGCGCCACACCTGGCGGCCCCGACGGCGGCTCCGGCAGCCGCTCCTGAGGTCGCGATCCGGTCAACCACCCGCCGCTTCACCCGGGTCCACCCGCCCTCCGTCACTAGGCTGGCTCAGGCCAGGAGCTGAAGATCGCCACCAGCAGCCCCAGTAGGAACCATGGCCCCCACCGCACCCAAGCCCGCGCCCAGCGGCGCCGTCCACGAGGTCGGCGTCGACGAGCTCTTCTTCTCGACGACGGACGCGCGCGGCGTCATCGAGCGCTCCAACGACGTCTTCGTGCGCCTGTCCCACTACGGGCGCGAGCAGCTCGGCGGGGCGCCGCACAACATCATCCGGCACCCCGAGATGCCCGGCGGCGCCTTCCGGGCCATGTGGGACACCCTCGAGGCCGGGTTCCCCTTCGCCGCCTACGTCCGCAACCTCGCGGCGAACGGCTCCGAGTACGACGTCCTCGCCACCGTCACGCCCCTGCCCGGGGGCGGTTACCTCTCGGTGCGCACGCGTCCCGTCGTCGAGGAGCTCTACGCCACGGCGACCGCCGTCTACGCCGACGCCCGCGCGCTCGAGGACGAGCGGCTCGCAGCAGGCGTCAACCGGCGCGACGCCGCCCTCGACGGCGCCGGCCGGATCCTCGAGCTCCTCGCCGGCGAGGGCCTCGAGGACTACGAGTCCTTCCAGAACACGGTCCTGCCCGCCGAGGTCTCCCGCCGCGAGGAGCTGAGCGCCGGCTTCCCCGCCCGCCCCGGCGCGACCGGGCCGCTGGCCGACCGTCTCGCCGCCGTCACCGCCGTGTCCCGCGCACTCGAGGCGCGCATGGCGCAGCAGGACGAGCTCTCCGGCCTCGCCCACGACCTGCGCCGCGCGAGCCGCCGCCTCGCCCGTGCCGTCGAGGACCCCGCGCTCACGGCCGGGGCCGTCGCCGCGCTGGACCGCACGGACGCCCGTGTGGCGCCGCTCGGCCAGCTGCTCGACCTGTGGCTCCAGATGCAGCCCATCGTGCGCACCAACGTCGAGCGGCTCCAGGGCGCACTGGCCGAGCTCGAGCGCAACGTCGGGCGCACCCGCTTCCGCGTCGCGCTCGCCCGCCTGCACACGACGATGACCGCCACGTTCCTCGTCGAGATCCTCGACGACGGCGCGGGCGCGTCGCCGCAGGAGGCCCGCGAGGCCCTCGAGGACGTCGACCTCCTCACCGGCGCGCTCGACGACGGCGTGGTGCGCCTGGGCGGGCCGGCCCGCGAGCACGCGCGCATCGCCGCGCTCACGGCGACGACGATCCAGGAGACGCGGCGCGTCCTGGAGATCCCGCGCCAGCTCCTCGCGCTGTGGACCGCCGGCGGCGGCTCCGGCGCCCCCGGGCTCCCCGAGGCGGCGGTCGCGCTCTCCCGCGCGGCCGCGCGCGCCGTCTCCTCGACCGACGAGCTCCTCGAGCACCTCACCGCCCTCGCCGAGCAGTGCCGGTCCGTCGACGTCGCCTCCGACGAGGCGGGGCTGCGCGAGTCGCTCCTCGAGCTGCGCGGCGACCCCGCCACGGTCTGACGCCGGAGGCCCGAAGCCCGTCGCGGGCCACGAACGCACGGACGCCCCACCGGTCGACGGACCGGTGGGGCGTCCCGCGTGAGGATGCGCGCTCTCGCGCGCCCGGCCCGGGGCCGGGGCCCGGAGCCTGCGCCCCTCAGGAGACCTCGACGCGCCGGGCGCCCTCGCGGTCGATGCCGGGGCGTAGGACTGTCCAGCCGTGGCGCTCCAGGGTGAAGCGCGTCTGCTCGGACAGCGCCGCGAGGACGAGGACGGTCGGGCCGGCGCCGGAGATGACGGCGGGGTAACCCTGCTCCCGCAAGGAGTCCATGACGGCCATCGAGTCCGGCAGGACGCCGCGGCGGTACTCCTGGTGGAGACGGTCCTCCGTGCCGGCCATGAGCAGGTCCGGACGGCCGTGCAGCGCCAGCATGAGGACGGCGGCGCGGGAGGTGTTGAACAGGGCGTCGGCGCGCGGGACGTCGTCCGGGAGGACCTTGCGGGCCTCCAGGGTGGACAGGCGCGTCGTCGACGGCGGGACGAGGAGGCTCACCGGCAGGTTGCCGTCCACGGGCATCGGCGCGCAGTGCGGCGTGCCGTCGGCGTCGGTCCAGGCGACCGTCGCACCGCCGTAGACGGCGGGGGCGACGTTGTCCGGGTGCCCCTCGAACTCGGTGGCGAGGCGGAAGAGGATCGCGTCGTCGAGGGCCTCGGGCTCGTCGATGAGGCCCCGGGCCAGGAGGAGGCCTGAGACGGCGGCGGAGGCGGAGGAGCCCATGCCGCCGCCGTGCGGGATCCGGTTGAGGCAGTGCATCTCGAGGCCAGCCTGCGGGGCGCCGACGGCGTCGAGGCCGGCGCGCAGCGCCTTGACGACGAGGTTGCGGGCGTCGGTGGGAACGCGCCCCTCCCCCACGCCCTCGACGGAGACGCGGGTGGCGCCGGCGACGGCGCGGACGGTGACCTCGTCGTAGTAGCGGAAGGCCATGCCGAAGGAGTCGAAGCCCGGCCCCATGTTGGCGGTCGTCGCGGGGACGCGGACCGCGGCGGCGTCGTGCACGAGGCGCACGCTCACTCCCCCTCGACCTTCTGGATGGAGACGACGTCGAGCACGCGGTCCTCGCCGCGCAGGGCGTCGACGGCGGTGTCGAGGTGGAAGACGCTCGCCGGGTGGGTGACGATCGTGACGGTCGCCTCCGCGGCGCCCACGTACGCGGACTGGCGCACGGAGTCGATGGAGACGCCGTTCTCGGCGAAGACGCCGGCCACGGTGGCGAGCGAGCCGGGCTGGTCGTCGACGCGCAGCTGAACCTGGTAGCGGGTGATCGCCGACTCGGGGCCGAGGACGGGCAGGTCCGCGTAGGAGGACTCGCGGGGCGCCTGACCGCCGTTGACGCGGTGCGCGGCGGCGGCGACGACGTCGGAGAGGACGGCGGAGGCGGTGGGGGCGCCGCCGGCGCCCTGGCCGTAGAACATGAGGCGGCCGGCGGACTCGGCCTCGATGAGGACGGCGTTGAAGGCGCCGTGGACGCTGGCGAGCGGGTGGTGCGCCGGGACGAGAGCGGGGTGGACGCGCACGGAGATGCCGCGGGCGTGGTCGTCCTCGCGGCGCTGGGCGATGGCGAGGACCTTGATCTCGCAGCCCGAGGCGTGGGCCTCGCGGATGTCCTCGGCCGTGATGGAGCGGATCCCCTCGACGGTGACGTCGTCGAGGCCGACCCGGGTGTGGAAGGCGAGCGAGGCGATGATGGCGCACTTGGCGGCGGCGTCGAGCCCGTCGACGTCGGCGGTGGGATCGGCCTCGGCGTAGCCGAGCTCCTGGGCGGTGGCGAGGGCCTCGTCGAAGGACAGGCCCTTCGTGCTCATCTCGTCGAGGATGTAGTTCGTCGTGCCGTTGACGATGCCGAGGACGCTGGTGACGCGGTCGCCGGCCATGGACTCGCGCAGCGCGTAGACGACGGGGATGGCGCCGGCGACGGCGGCCTCGTAGTAGAAGTCGACGTCGGCGGCGGCCGCTGCGGCGTAGAGCTCGGGGCCGTGGGCGGCGATGAGGGCCTTGTTGCCGGTGATGACGCTGGCGCCGGCCTTGAAGGCGGCGAGGATGAGGGTGCGGGCGGGCTCGATGCCGCCGATGAGCTCGATGACGAGGTCGTTGGACGTGGCGACGGCGGTGGCGTCGTCGGTGAGGAGCTCGCGCGGGACGGACTCGTCGCGGGGTGCGGCCACGTTGCGCACGGCGACGCCGGTGATCTCGAGGCGGGCGCCGGAGCGGGCGGTGAACTCCTCGGACTGCTCGAGGAGGAGGCGGATGACCTGGGTGCCGACGGTGCCGGCGCCGAGGACGCCGACCTTGAGGACGGGGCGGGCGGAGTCGGTCACGGCGGACCACCTTCCGGATGCCGCGGGCCGCGAGCGGCCCTGGACGGTTCGAGCGGGCTCAGCATAGGCGGGGGCCACGACGCCGGAGGGAGCGGCCCGGCAGGCAGACGCCGGGAGCCCTTTCGCCGAGCTCGTCCCTTCCGTCTCGAGACCACCAGCACGGCCGTGGGTCTCGGGACGCGAGGTGCGAGCTCGGCGCGAGTGACGGTGCGGGCTCTACTCCTCGCCCTCGAGCCGCAGGATGTCCTCGAGGGTCTCGGGCCGGATGAGCCAGCCCTGCTCCCCTCCGGAGACCCAGGCGACGCCGGGGCGGGTGAAGAGGTTGTAGTTGCTCGCCATGGAGCGCCCGTAGGCGCCGGTGGCGGGGACGGCGAGGACGTCGCCGACGGCGAGGTCGGCGGGCAGGTCGACGTCGCGCACGACGACGTCGCCGCTCTCGCAGTGCTTGCCGACGACGCGGGCGCGGACCGGCGCCGTCCCGGGGGCCGGGCGGCGGTTGGCGACGAGGGCGGTGTAGGCGGCGTCGTAGAGGGCGGGGCGGATGTTGTCGCTCATGCCGCCGTCGACGCTCACGTAGAGGCGGCTCGCGCCGTCGCCCAGGTCGACCCGCTTGAGGCCGGTCACCGTGTAGAGGGTGATGGTGGTGGGGCCGACGACGTTGCGGCCGGGCTCGATGGAGACGTGCGGGACGGCGTCGCCGAGCTCGGCGCACACGGCTCGGACGGCGTCGGCGAGGGTGCGGGCGACGTGCTGGGGCGAGGGCGGGACCGGGTCGGACCCGGTGTAGGCGATGCCGTAGCCGCCGCCGAGGTCGATCTCGGGGCAGGTCCACCCGGTGGCCTGAGCGACCTCGTGGCGCAGGCGCAGGACGACGCCGACGGCCTCGCGGAAGCCGGCGAGGTCCATGATCTGCGAGCCGATGTGGGAGTGGAGGCCGTGGAGAGCGAGCTCGGGGGCCTCGACGACGGCGCGGCAGACCGCGAGAGCGGCGCCGCTGGCCACGGAGATCCCGAACTTCTGGTCCTCGTGGGCGGTGGCGATGTACTCGTGGCCGCCGGCGTGGATGCCGGTGGTGAGGCGGACCATGACGCTGCCGGTCTCGTCGGGTGCGTACTCGCCGGTCTCGCGCAGGCTCCGCACGGCGGAGGCGGCGAGGTCGACCTCGTCGGCGGAGTCGAGGACGAGGTGGCCGACGCGGTGGGCGAGGGCGGCGGCGATCTCGTCCTCGGTCTTGCCGTTGCCGTGCAGGCCGAGGCGGGTCGCGTGGGCGGGGTCGAGGCCCTGCTCGTCGGCCACGTCCCCGGTCGCCTCGCCGCGGCTCAGCTGCTCGAGGGCGCGCAGGCCGACGGCGAGCTCGACACGACTGGCGGTGTCGATGCCCATGCCCTCGGCCAGGACGTCGCGGGCGACGCGGGTGGTGAGGAAGGCCTTGCCTGCGTAGTAGGCGTCGCCGCCGGCCATGCCGTAGTCGGGCCAGAACTCCTCGAACATGGCCGAGGCCCACGTGGCGGCGCGCCCGCGCAGGTCGTCCTCGTCGAGGACGAGGACCGGCGTGGGCGCGTCAGCGAGGACCTCCGTCAGGCTGCGGCCGCCGACGACGAGGGCGCCGTCGGCGCCCCGTCGCAGGGTCGAGGGCCACAGGTCGGGGCGCTCGTCGGGCTCGGGGGCGACGAGGGAGCCGAGCGGCGCCTCGCCGACGGGGACGGCGGGGCTCACATGCGCTCCGGGGCGGAGACGCCGAGGAGGCCCAGGCCGTTGGCGAGGACCTGGCTGACGGCGTCGTTGAGCCAGAGGCGGGCGACGTGCCCGGCGTCGACCGGGTCGTCGCCGCGCGGGGTGACGCGGGTGGCGGCGTACCAGGTGTGGTAGGCGCTGGCGAGCTGCTCGAGGTAGCGGGCGACGCGGTGCTGCTCGCGCATCTGGGCGGCCTGGGCGACGAGCGCCGGGTACTGGGCGAGGACGCCGAGGAGCGCGGAGTCGGCCGGGTCGTCGAGCGCGGCCGGGTCGAAGGCGATGGAGCCCTCGCGCTCGACGCCGTGCTCGGCGGCGTTGCGGGCCACGTTCCGGGTGCGCGCGTGGGCGTACTGGACGTAGTAGACGGGGTTGTCGTTGCTCGAGGAGGCGAGCAGGTCGAGGTCGATGTCGATCATCGAGTCCATCGAGGAGCGCGTGAGCGCGTAGCGGGCGGCGTCCACGCCGACGGCCTCGACGAGGTCCTCGAGGGTGACGATCGTGCCGGCGCGCTTGGACATGCGCACGGGCTGGCCGTCCTTGACGAGGTTGACGAGCTGGCCGATGAGGATCTGCATGTTGACGCCGGGCTCGTCGCCGAAGGCGGCGCACATGGCCATCATGCGGCCGATGTAGCCGTGGTGGTCGGCGCCCAGGAGGTAGATGGCGCAGTCGGCGCCGCGCCGGCGCTTGTCGAGGTAGTAGGCCACGTCGGCGGCGAAGTAGGCGGCGTCGCCGTCGGACTTGATGAGGACGCGGTCCTTGTCGTCGCCGAAGTCGGTGGTTCGCAGCCAGGTGGCGCCGTCCTTCTCCATGATCATGCCGCGCTCGCGCAGGCGGTCGATGGCGGCGGCGACGGCGCCGGACTCGTGGAGGGAGTCCTCGTGGAAGAAGACGTCGAAGTCGGAGTGGAACTCGTGGAGCTCGCGCTTGATGGAGTCGAACATGAGGTCGACGCCGCGGGCGCGGAAGACCTCGGTGGCCTCGGCGTCGGGGAGGGTGGCGGGGTCGGGGCGGCCGGCGGCGAGCTCGTCGTCGGTGACGGTCTGCGCGATCTCGCCGATGTAGGCGCCGCCGTAGCCGTCCTCGGGGGTCTCCTGGTGGCGGGCGGCCGCGAGGAGGGAGCGGGCGAAGCGGTCGATCTGGGTGCCGTGGTCGTTGAAGTAGTACTCGCGGGTGACCGCGGCGCCGCACGCGGACAGGATCCGGGCGAGGGAGTCGCCGACGGCGGCCCAGCGGGCGCCGCCCAGGTGGACGGGGCCGGTGGGGTTGGCGGAGACGTACTCGAGGTTGACGTGCTGCCCGGCGAGGGAGTCGTTGGTGCCGTAGGCGTCGCCGGCCTCGAGGATGGTGCGGGCGAGCTCGCCGGCGGCGCCGGCGGAGAGACGGACGTTGAGGAAGCCGGGGCCGGCGACCTCGACGGAGTCGATGCCGTCGACGGCGCCGAGGCGCTCGGCGAGGAGCTCGCCGAGGGCGCGGGGGTTGGTGCCGGCCTTCTTGGCGAGCTGCATGGCGACGTTGGTGGCCCAGTCGCCGTGGTCGCGGTTGCGGGGTCGCTCGACCTTGGGCAGCGGCACCTCCTCGACGGGGAGGTTGAGGCTGCCGTCGCCGGCGGCGGCGACGAGGACGGTGCGGATCGCTTCTGCGAGCTCTTCGGGGGTCACGCGCTCAGGGTAGCGGAGCGCTGGGACCCGGGGCTCTCACCATCCGATGGCCGTCCGCCGCCGGGTCGCACTAGAGTTTCGGGTGACCGAAACTCTGATGGACCACCCGCCCGCACCGACCGGGAAGGAAGGAGCACCGTGCCCGGCACCGTCCCCACGGCCGCAGGCCGCCTCGCAGCGCGCCCCGCCCCCGCGCCCGCGCCGGCGCCCGGCGGCGGAACCGCCACCGACCCCGCTCCGCCACTGAGCCGGCGCGCCAGGCGCCGCCGTCTCCTCACCCTGCTCGGTCCGGCCTTCGTGGCCGCCGTCGCCTACGTCGACCCCGGCAACGTCGCGGCCAACATCACCGCCGGGGCGCGCTACGGCTACACCCTCACCTGGGTCCTCCTGGCCGCGAACCTCATGGCGATGGTCGTCCAGTACCAGAGCGCCAAGCTCGGGGTGGTGACCGGGCGCTCCCTGCCCGAGGTGCTGCGCGACCGGATGGGACGGCGCTCCCGGCTCGCCTTCCTCGCCCAGGCCGAGCTCGTCGCCGTCGCGACCGACCTCGCCGAGGTGGTCGGCGGCGCGGTCGCTCTCCGGCTGCTGCTCGGACTGCCGCTGCTCGCCGGCGGGCTCGTCATCGGTGCCGTCTCGATCGCCCTGCTCCTCCTCCAGGAGCACCGGGGGCAGCGGCTCTTCGAGGGGGTCGTCGTCGCCCTGCTCGTGGTCATCACCGTCGGCTTCGTCGGCGGCCTCGTCGTCGCCCCGCCGGACTGGGGCGCGGTGGTGGGCGGCCTGCGCCCGCGGCTCGAGGGCTCGGGCGCGCTGCTCGTGGCGGCCTCGATGCTCGGCGCGACGGTCATGCCGCACGCGATCTACCTGCACTCCTCCCTCGTCCGCGACCACGACGGCGCCACCCGGCCCTCCGGCTCCGCGGCCGGCGCCGGCCGCTCCCCCGCAGCCCCGGGGTCGGCGGAGGCGGAGCGCACCGGCAAGCGCCTGCGCGGCACGCGGGTCGACGTCGTCTGGGCCCTGGGGATCGCCGGGGTCGTCAACATCGCCCTCCTCCTGCTGGCCGCCTCCGCCCTGTCGGGCGCGGCGGGGACGGACACGATCGAGGGCGCGCACACCGCGATCAGCGCGTCGCTCGGTCCCGCGGTCGGCGTCATCTTCGCCGTCGGGCTGCTCGCCTCGGGGCTGGCGTCGACGTCGGTGGGCGCCTACGCGGGCGCTGAGATCCTGAGCGGCCTCCTGCGGGTGCGGGTCCCGATCCTCGTCCAGCGGCTGATCACGCTGCTCCCGGCGCTCCTCGTGCTGGCGGCCGGGGCGGAGCCGACCCGGGCGCTCGTCGTGAGCCAGGTGGTCCTCTCCTTCGGGATCCCCTTCGCGCTCGTCCCCCTCATCCGGGTCACCTCCTCGGCGCAGGTCATGGGGCCGTGGCGCGACGGCGTCGTGCTGCGAGTGGTGTCCCGCGTGGTCGCGGCCCTCATCATCGCGCTCAACCTGGCGCTCCTCTGGCTGACGCTGACCGGTCGGGGCTGAGCGCGGGCGCAGCGGGCGGGTCGCCTGCCGGTCGCCTCCCGGCGTCGTTTTCGCGCCGCGGCGGCGCGCTGGTAGAGTCGCGCTCCGGGCCCCGGTAGCTCAGTGGATAGAGCGTCTGCCTCCGGAGCAGAAGGTCGCAGGTTCGAATCCTGTCCGGGGCACCAGCACGAGGGCCCGGAACCGAGACGGTTCCGGGCCTTCGTCGTGCTCACGGCGGGTCGCCGGCCGCGCGCCCGCGCCCCGCCCGGGTCAGGCCTGGTGGAGGACCTCGAGCGCCGTCGTCGGCACGTCGGTGATGACGGCGTCGACGTGCATCGCCTCGAGCCGGCGCATCTCCTCCGGGTCGTCGACGGTCCACACGTGCACCTCGATGCCGGCCGCGTGGGCCTCGGCGACGAGCCTGCGGGTGACGACGGGGACGCCGTGCCAGCTCACGGGCACCTGGATCGCGTCGGCGTGCCCGTTGGTCCAGCCCCAGCGGGTGTGGGGCAGCGGGACCGCGGCCTCGGCGAGCAGGAGGAGCCCGGCGACGTCGACCAGCCCGACGGAGGTCGTCGCGCGAGGCTCCTGGCGGCGGAGGACGGCGAGGCGCCGTGCGGAGAAGGAGGCGAACCGGATCCTCTCCAGGGCGCCTGCGGCCCGGACGGTCTGCAGCGCGGGCTGGACGACGGCCGACTCCTTGAGGTCGACGTTGAGGCCGAGCTCGGGGAAGGCGTGGAGGGCGTCGTCGAGGCGCACGTAGGGGCGGCCGTCGCCGGCGTCGCGCTCCTGGAGCTCGTCCCAGCTGAGGTCCCGGATGAGGACGTCCTCGCCGGCGGTGCGGGACAGGCCTGGGTCGTGGGAGAGGACGACGACGCGGTCGGAGGTGACGCGCAGGTCGGTCTCCATCCAGGCGAGTCCGAGCCCGGCGGTGTGCTCGACGGCGGCCCAGGTGTTCTCGGGCGCCTCGGCGGCGCCTCCGCGGTGGGCGATGACCTGGCAGGTGCGCACGGGCCGGGAGCCGTGGCGCCCCAGCGGCCTCGGGGCGGGGTTGTCGGTGCGGGTCATGGTCCTCCTCGGGCCCTCCTCGTCGACGTCGGGCGTGCGCCTCCACCGTAGCGTCCGCGGCACGGGCGCGCCCGGCTTCCCGGTCGGCTCGGACCTCCCTCCCCGGAGCCGGGGAGGCGCCACGGTCTCAGGAGCAGTCGGTGGAGAGCTCGGCGGCGTGCTGGTCGGTGAGCCACTGCGCCGGGTCGACCGTCGACTCGTCGGCGGCGTCGTTCTTGGTGCGCACCTCGAAGTGGAGGTGCGGACCCGTCGAGCGGCCGGTGGAGCCGACGCCGGCGATGAGCTGGCCGGCCTCGACCTTGTCGCCCTTCTTGACGTAGATGCCGTCCTCGAACATGTGGAGGTAGGACGTGTACCAGGTCTTGCCGTCGATCGTGTGCTCGATGGTGACGGTGCCCGTGCCGTCCACCATGCCGGCCTCGACGACGGTGCCGGCGGCCGCGGCGTGGATCGGGGTTCCGACGGCGGCGGAGAAGTCCTGCCCCGCGTGGAGCTTGAGGACGCCGAGGGTGGGGTGGATGCGGTAGCCGTAGGGCGAGGAGATCGTGTAGGTGCCCGCGACCATGGGCATGAGGACCTCGGGCTTGCCGGAGAAGGCGGCGGTGTCGCCGGAGGCCCCCGAGGACTGGGCGGCGCAGGTCTGCGAGGCGTTGGCGTAGGCCTCGCGGATGCGCGCGAGCGTGGCGGCGTCGGGAACGTTGGAGAGGGAGTCGTCGGTCCCGGCGTCGTCGACGTCGGCGTCGGAGCCGAGAACGGCGGCGGCGACCGAGGAGGGCAGGGCGCTGGGGGCGGAGCTCGCCGTCGCGGCGGCGCTCGAGGTGGCGGAGGCCAGGTCGGCGCGGCCGCCGTCGGGCAGCGCGGAGACGGTGGTGCTGAGCGGCGCGACGATGGTGACGACGGCGAGGACGACGAGGACGGCGAGGCGCGCGCCGACGCCGAGCGCATTGCGGGCGCCGAGGAGGGAGTCGATGCCTCCGGGGGCCGACTGCGGCTCGGCGGGGTCGGCGCTCCCGGTGGGCCCGCCACCGGCGGCGGCGCGCTCGGCGACCGCGGCCTGGACGGAGGCGGGGGCGTCGGGCACGACCGGCGCGGAGGGCTCCTCGGGCACGGCGACGACGGCGTCATCGGAGGCGCGCTGCTCGGCGGGGGCGGTGGACTCGGCCGGGCACTGCTCGGCGGCGGCGAGGGCGGCCGCTCGTTCGGCCGCGCGCTCGGCGTCGCGCCGCTCGCGGCGGGTCATCGGCCGCTCGGGCACGGGGCTCTGCTCGCTCACGGGGTCGTCCTCCTCCCCCGGTGTCGTCGCTGCGTCGGGCGCCTGGGGTGGGACGCGGCACGGTCTCCCGACGATGGGTGACGGTGCGCCGACCGAACGCCCCCGAACGATAACGACTTCGCGACCGTCCCCGCCAGGATCGGCGTCACAGCGCGAGGGGCTGGGGACGGGCGGACCACGGCCGGCACCTGGGGAGCCCGTCCGCCGCCGGTCGGGGTCGGTCCTGGGCCGGCCGGCACCAGTCGCGGCCGACGATGCGCGATCCCGACCGGCCCCGGTCAGTCGCGGTCGCGACGCTGGTACTCCTCGCGCTGCATCGCGTCGTTCACCTCGCCCACGAGCTCCTCGAGGATGTCCTCGAGGAAGACGACGCCGACCATCCGGCCCTCGGAGTCCTCGACGCGGCCCAGGTGGGCTCCTGTGCGCTGCATGGCGACGAGCACGTCCTCGACCTCGTCGGCCTCGTGGACGGGCACGAGGGCCCGCGAGCGCCAGGCGGGGACGGGACTCGTGCGCACCGCGACGTCCCGCTCGGCGTCGGCGTAGAGGACGTCCTTGAGGTGGAGGTAGCCGGTGACGGTGCGGCCGACGGCGCCGGGCGCCTCGGCCCGTCCCTCGTCCTCGGGCGCCTCCGGGCCCCGGCCCGCCTGCGCGGGGGCGACCTCCACGGCGTCGGCCGCAGCCCGGCCGCCCTCGCCCAGGGCGGGGACCACGGGCACGGTCTCGTGCGGCGCGACCAGGGGGAAGCGGGAGAAGCCCGTCGAGGCGACGGCCCGCTCGACGTCCTCGGGCGTGCAGCCCTCCTCGAGGACGACGAGCTCCTGCAGCGGCACCATGACGCTGCCCGCGGTCTCCTCGGAGAACTCCAGCGCGCCCGAGAGCAGGCCGGTGTCGTCGTCGAGGACGCCCTCGGAGGTGGAGCGCTCGACGATCGAGGCGACCTCCTCGGCGTTGAAGGTCGCGGCGAGCTCGTCCTTGGGCTCCAGGCCCATGATCCTCACGGTCCAGTTGGCGAACTCGTTGAGGCCGGTGACGACGGGCCCGAAGACGTGGGAGACGCCGACGATGGCCGGGGCCAGGATCCGTGCGGCCCGCTCCGGGGAGGCGATGGAGAGGTTCTTCGGGACCATCTCGCCGGCGACGACGTGGAGGAAGACGACGATGACGAGCGCGAGCACGATGGCGACGGCGTGGACGCCGGCGCCGTCGATGCCGGCGCGGGCGAGCGGGTCCTCGAGGACGTGGGCGAGGGCGGGCTCCGCGACGATGCCGAGGCCCGTGGAGCACAGGGTGACGCCGAGCTGGCAGGTGGCCAGCATGAGGGAGACGTGCTCGAGGGCCCACAGGGCGGTGGCGGCGCGGCGGTCGCCGGCCCCGGCGAGAGGCTCGAGCTGGGCGCGGCGCGCGGAGGTGATGGCGAACTCGGCGCCGGGGAAGAAGCCGTTGCCGACGAGGAGCAGGACGGCGATGACGAGGGCGAGGGGCGTGCTCATCGGCGCTCCTCCCCCGCGCCGCGGCGGGGCGCTCGGCCCGAGCGCTCCGCCGCGGCGTCACCCTGCTCGTCGTCGGAGGCCGGGATGACGCGCAGGCGGGTGACGCGGCGCCCCTCCATGGCCTCGACGAGGAGCTCGGCGTCCCCGGCGGCGACGCGGTCGCCGATCTGCGGGATGCGGCCGAGCTCGGTCATGACGAGGCCGGCGAGGGTCTCGTAGGGGCCGTCGTCGGGCACGTGTATGCCGGCGCGGGTGGCGAGCTCGTCGGGGCGCATCCAGCCGGGCGCGACCCAGTCGCCGGTGGGCTCGAGGTGGGCGCCGGCGCGGCGGCGGTCGTGCTCGTCGGCGACGTCCCCGACGATCTCCTCGACGGCGTCCTCGAGGGTGACGACGCCGGTGGTGCCGCCGTACTCGTCGACGACGATCGCCATCTGGCTGCCGGCGGCCCGGAGCTCGACGAGCAGGGAGGCCAGGGGCATGGTCTCGGGGACGCGCGGCGCCTCCGTCATGAGTGAGGAGGAGGTGACGGGCACCTGGCTCCGCTTCTCGAAGGGCACGGCGATAACGCGGCGCAGGTGGACGCCGCCGAGGACGGCGTCGACGTCGCCGCCGAAGACGGGGAAGCGGGAGGGGCCGGTCTCGCGGGCGAGGCTGACGACGACGTCGGCCGTGTCGTCCTCGGCGAGGGCGTGGAGACGGCCGCGGGCGGTCATGACGTCGACGGCGGTGAGGCTGCCGACGCCGATGGAGCGGGTGAGCAGGGTGGCCGTGGAGACGTCGAGGGTGCCCTCCTCGGCGCTGTGGCGCACGAGGGCGGCCAGCTCCCCGGCGGAGCGGGTGCCGCTCAGCTCCTCGGCGGGCTCGATGCCCAGGCGGTGGAGCACGGCGTTGGCCGAGCCGTTGAGGACCGCGATGACGGGCCCCAGCACGGTGGTGAAGGCTGAGAGGAAGGGGGTGACGAGCCCGGCGGCCCGCATGGGGTCGGACAGGGTGACGTTCTTCGGGATGAGCTCGCCGAAGACCATGGAGAAGGCGTTGACGACGACGAGGGCGACGGCGACGGAGATCCCGGCGGCGAGGGACTCGGCCACCCAGTGGCCGAGGGCCTGCGTGAGGAGCTCGGCGAGGGAGTCCTGCATCGTGTAGCCGAGGAGGATCGTGGTCAGGGTGATGCCGACCTGGGCGCCGGAGAGCAGGGTGGACAGGCGTCCGAGGGCGCCGCGGACGGAGGCGGCGCGCTTCTCGCCGTTGGCGGCGCGGGTCTCGACCGTGGAGGGGTCCAGGGCGACGAGGGAGAACTCGGCGGCGACGAAGACGGCGGTGCCGGCCGTGAGGAGCACGCCGACGAGGATCATGAGCCAGTCGCTCACGCGTCACTCACCCGCTCGTGCCCGGCCGCACGGGAGGCGGTTGGGG
>SKEM01000395.1_pt1 | contig 30637 bp, 28 predicted proteins | sample 4826731 | NCBI WGS metagenome assembly SKEM01 (sample SAMN11008809, study PRJNA524170) | human gut metagenome | biome: Human fecal sample; material: Feces; isolation source: fecal sample from pouch patient p37 | host: Homo sapiens | place: Israel: Tel-Aviv | collected 2015-07-27
CTTTAATACTGTCCAGAGAGGCAGGCAAGGAGCTATGGAAATGAAAGGCCTGGGAAGACCAGCCTATATTTTGTGTATCTCCTTGTTGTAGGGGATTTTTTTGTATATTGAAAAGTGGTTTGATAAAAAAAGAAATCGCCGATGATGGAGCATGAAGCGCTCGCTTACAATCTGCTCATCGAAGGTAGACGTTTTTGTTCAGCCATAGCTTGTCGCATCTTAATTTTAGGAGGTTTTTACGATCGTGAATGACGTTAAATATGATGTGAATGATATGCCAAAACCTGGTTTATTGGTTGGTTTATCTTTCCAGCATTTGTTTGCCATGTTTGGGGCGACAGTGCTGGTGCCGATTTTGGTTGGGATTGATCCTGCCATCGCCCTCTTCTCATCTGGTTTGGGGACCTTGGCTCACTTGACAGTGACCAAGTATAAGATTCCTGCCTATATGGGGTCTAGTTTTGCTTATATTGCTGCTATGCAGATGTTGATGAAGACAGATGGAATCGCAGCAGTTGCCCAAGGTGCCATGGCGGGTGGTTTGGTCTACTTGTTTGTAGCTTTGATTGTTAAGTATGCGGGGAAAGACTGGATTAATAAGGTCCTTCCGCCAATCGTGGTTGGTCCCATTATCATGGTCATTGGTTTGAGTCTTGCGGCGAATGCAGTCACTGATGCGACAACCTTAAATAAAAGCTATAGCGGCTATGCTCTATTGATTTCGATGGTGACCCTCTTTGCGGTTATCCTATTTAACATGTATGGCAAGAAGATTGTCGGTGTCGTCCCAATTTTACTTGGATTAATTGTGGGCTATATTTTCTCAGTGGCTCTTGGTTTGCTGACAGGACATAGTTTTGTCAATTTCTCAGAGGTAAGTGCGGCGCATTGGCTTCAAGTTCCAAACTTTGACATTCCATTTGTGGATTATAGCTTTAAACTCTATCCAAGTGCGATTTTGACCATGGCTCCGATTGCCTTTGTGACCATGACGGAACATTTTGGTCATCTCATGGTTTTAAATAGTTTGACGGAGCGTGATTATTTCAAGGATCCAGGGCTTGACCATACGCTTACTGGTGATGGCTTGGCACAGATTATTGCTGGATTCTTTGGAGCTCCTCCGGTAACTTCTTATGGGGAAAACATTGGGGTTATGGCCCTTAGTAAGGTCTACTCAGTTTACGTTATTTCAGGCGCAGCAGTGATTGCGGTTGTCATGAGCTTTATTGGGAAGCTATCAGCACTCTTGCACTCTATTCCAACTCCTGTATTGGGAGGTTTGTCTATTGCCCTCTTTGGGGTTATCGCTGCTAGCGGTTTGAAAATTTTAGTTGAACATCAGATTGATTTTGATAATAAAAAGAATCTCTTGATTGCTAGTGTTATCTTGGTATCAGGGATCGGTGGTTTGATGATTGACCTCGGTGGTCTTCAAATCACGGGTGTCGCAACGTCAACCATTCTTGGGATTGTGTTGTATCAAATCCTTCCAGAACCAAAAGCTGACCAGGCTTAGTTTGTTCTGGTAGTGAAAAAGTTTGAATGGATTCAATCATCATAAAAATAAGACAAGACAGTAGCTATTCTGAGGCTGCTGTCTTATTTTTAACACTGATTGGGCCATGAAAGGCACATCTCCTCCGGTATTTTTGGAAACAAGTAGTGACAAACACATGGATTTGACAGCTTTATCGATGTTGAGCCGAAGCGTCATGAGGGAATCCATTGGGCAAATGAGATGATGGATAGAAACGGTCGCCGGCCGGGTTATTGTGAATTTTTCACTTACTATATCCATTATGATAACATTGCGAAAATTTTTTACGAATAGGATTCCTTTTTTTAAAAAAATGTTATATAATTTCATAGATGAAACTAAATTTTGATAAAACACGATTAGGGCGTGTTTTTCTGTACCTTGATGACGCGTCATTGAGATGCAGATAATGGGAGGTTAAAATGAAAAAGTTTAGTCGTATCCTACTCGCGTTGACGGGAGTCTTTTTGCTCTTCTCCCTCATCGCGCTAGGAGTTCGCTCCACAAGGGTGAAGGCAGCAGAAGTGAATAATGTCTTGACCAATGTGACCCTTCAAAATTCTCAAGGAGGAGAATTAACAGAGGGTGTTGGAGGTTGGACCAATATGCGACTGAATGCAGATTTTGCATTCAATCGAGGTCAAGTAAAACCTGGGGACACAATCACCGTCTCTTTGCCAAATGAACTCGTATTTGTAGGTTCTCAGTTCAATATCTTAGACCCAAATGGAGAGGTCGTGGCGGTTGCTACTGCAGATGCAAGTAGCAAGAATATAACGGTAACATTCACTAATTATGTATCCAAAGGTACGGGATTTACGGGGAATTTCCACATGACGGTGAGAGTCGATCGAAATGTGGTGCGCGATGCGCAATCAATCCCAGTAACCGTTACAGTCAACCAAACTCCACATTATGCCGGAACTGTAGACTATACAGGAATTGCTGGAACGGAACCTCAGACCTTTGCGAAATCTGGTTGGCAAGATGAAAATGATGGTAGTAAACTACATTATATCTTGTACATTAACCAAAATTACGCAAATCTTGGAGGATTCACGGTAAGTGATACCCTTCAATTTGAAGATGCAAGGATTGATCCATCTAGCTTCCGAGTATTGTCGGGTTATTGGTACACAGATACATCAGATAATTCTCTTCGACTTGGTTGGACAGAAGATGTGACCGCAAGTTATGCTCCTCAATTTTCTGCAGATGGGAAATCATTCTCCTTGCGCTTTACGCCATTTGATCCAAACAAAGGCTACTATGTGAAATACGATGTGAAGCTGACTGGAAAACATACAAACGGCATCACTCTGAACAACGATGCACGGATGGACTTGGATTCCGGATATGCTTATACCTCAAGATACCCTGTTATCTATCAAGATAATGGAGGCGGAGGCTCAAAGAAATTTTATACAGTTCAATTGACCAAAAAGTCTGATGATCAGAAAGCATTAGCTAACGCTGAATTTGGTCTGTATCATAATGGTACGCTTGTCCAAACAGCAACTTCAGATGCCAATGGTTTAGTAACTTTTGATCAATTAGACGAAGAAACATATACCATCAAAGAAACCAAAGCTCCAGATGGTTACGCCTTGTCAGATGAAGAAATAACAGTTCATCAGGCAGATGCTCAAGATCATGTGATTCGCAAAGAAGTGATCAATAAAAAACTCGAGCCAGCTAAAGCGACTATCGAGCTTGAGAAACAACTCCTGGGTGGAGAACTCAAGGATGGTCAATTCAGTTTTGAATTAAAAGATAAGAAAGGTAAAGTCCTTAAGACCGTAAAAAACAAAAACGGTAAAGTTACCTTTAAAAACCTAGGCTTCACCAAAGAAGGGACCTATCATTTTACCGTTTCAGAAGTCAAGGGAACTGACGAAAAAGTAGAGTATGATGCAGACGAAGTGAAGGTAACAGTGACGGTCACAAAAGATGCATCTGGCCAATTACAAGCCCAAGTGGCCAGCGATGGAGAGAAGCAGAATTTTGTTAACAAAGTTGTTACGACCGAAATTCCGCCAACACCACCAACAGTGGACAAGCCTGAGTTGAAGCTCTATTCAATTCAATTGCATAAGGTCGATGATAAGGGAGCTGCTCTAGCTGGCGCAGTCTTTGGTCTCTTCGAGTCAGACGGTGTGACTCCAGTTGCCAACCCATATGGTGAAGGCCAAGCAACGGCCACTTCAGATGCGACTGGTTTGGTTCGCTTTATCGGCTTTGAAGCCAAAGACTATGTGATCAAGGAACTCACAGCGCCTACAGGCTATCAAATCGCAACAGATGCTATTACGGTGGCAGCCAGCGATTTCGATACCGCTACAGATCTGGTGGTGGATAAGGGCAATGTAGTCAATAAACCATTTACCGAAATTCCGCCAACACCACCAACAGTGGATAAACCGGAATTGAAGCTCTATTCGATTCAATTGCATAAGGTCGATGACAAGGGAGCTGCTTTAGCTGGTGCAGTCTTCGGCCTCTTTGAAGCAGATGGTGTCACTCCAATTGCCAACCCTTATGGTGAAGGTCAAGCAACGGCTACCTCAGATACCACTGGTTTGGTTCGCTTTATCGGCTTTGCAGCCAAAGATTATGTGATTAAGGAACTCACAGCGCCAATCGGTTATCAACGTTCAACAGACACGATCAATGTAGCGGCAAATGATTTTAATACCGCGACAGATCTGGTGGTGGATAAGGGAACTGTAGTCAACAAACCATTTACTGAAATTCCACCAACACCACCAACAGTGGATAAACCAAAAACAAAACTCTACTCAATTCAATTGCTCAAGGTTGATAGTCGAGGGAAAGCCTTGGCTGGTGCAGTCTTCGGTCTCTTTGAGGCAGATGGTGTGACTCCAGTTGCCAACCCATACGGGGAAGGTCAAGCAACGGCTACCTCAGATGCCACTGGTTTGGTTCGCTTCGTAGGCCTTACAGCCAAAGACTATGTGATCAAAGAACTCACAGCACCAATCGGTTATCAACTTTCAACAGAGCTGATCAAGGTTGCGTCAAGTGACTTTGATAGAGCGACAAATCTTGTAGTGGACAAGGGGCTTTTCACAAATGAAAAGACTCCAAATACACCTCCAAAAGGAAATACACCGCCGCCTTCAACGGAAAAACCGAAAACATCTGTTCCAGGTGAAAAACCAAAAGAAGAAGCGAAAAAAGGACTTCCTTCTACCGGTGAAGTCATCAGTACTGGGCTTCTTGTGGCAGGCTTAGCCTTTGCGGGTGCAGGAAGTGCGCTGGTATTGAAAAAACAAGATGAATAGAAAACAAAACAGGTCTTTCCAGTAATACTGGGACCTGTTTTTTTGCGGGAATCAAGGATAAAAAAATCTTCTTCTCTGTATTCAGGAAGAAGAACTTTTTTATCGTGGTGGAAGACCAAGGGCGATGCGCCCGTATCGGCTGATTCGTGTAATTTTCCAAGCGGGTGACCAAGTCACTTCAACCTTGACATCTTCGATCCCATCGATTTCCTTGAGGCGCGAAACGATTTCGATCGGAAGACTCTCAGCACAGCTACAAGCCGTATCGGTAAAGGTCATAACCACCTTGCAAGTGCCGGTTTCATCTAGATGGATCTCGTAGATCAGTCCTAGGTTATAGACATCTAACTCAACATCGGTATCAAATACAAGCTCCAATTTTTCGATTAACGACTTCTCTAGTGCCAGGGCGCGGTCATTGATTTTGATATCCTCTCTCATCGCAAGATCCTTTCAGTGTAGTATGGCTTCCATTTTCTCATAATTCGGCTGATAAGGCAAGAAGAGAAAGACGATTTGAACGTGTCGAACGAAGGAAATTCGGTCCAGTCTCCATTTCTCTTCGAATTTGTGGTAAAATAGAGGCAAAAGTAAGACAAAGGATGAAGGCTATGAAATTACAAAAACCAAAAGGGACCCAGGATATCCTTCCTGGCGATTCAGCGAAATGGCAATATGTAGAAGGCTTTGCACGCAAGGTCTTTGCGCGATACAATTATGATGAAATCCGCACACCGATCTTCGAACATTATGAAGTCATCAGCCGTTCAGTAGGGGATACGACGGATATCGTTACCAAAGAAATGTATGACTTCTATGATAAGGGAGACCGTCATATCACGCTTCGTCCAGAAGGAACAGCTCCTGTTGTCCGCTCGTATGTAGAAAATAAACTCTTTGCGCCTGAGGTACAAAAACCAAGTAAGTTCTATTACATAGGCCCAATGTTCCGCTACGAACGTCCTCAAGCAGGTCGTTTGCGTCAATTCCACCAAATTGGGGTAGAATGCTTTGGATCGGGCAATCCTGCAACGGATGTCGAAACCATTGCCATGGCAGCGCAATTCCTGAAAGAATTAGGAATTGATAATGTAACCTTGCACTTGAACACCTTGGGAAGCCCTGCCAGTCGTCAGGCTTATCGTCAAGCCTTGATTGATTACCTCTTGCCAATGAAGGATCAATTGTCTAAGGACAGCCAACGTCGCTTAGAAGAAAATCCGCTTCGTGTCTTGGATTCAAAAGAAAAAGAAGACAAGGCCGCGGTTGAACAGGCTCCTTCCATCCTAGACTATCTTGATGAAGAAAGCCAAGCGCATTTTGATGCGGTTCGTCGGATGTTAGAAGACTTGGGGGTAGCCTATGTCATCGATACCAATATGGTGCGTGGCTTGGATTACTACAACCACACGATTTTTGAGTTCATTACAGAAATTGAAGGCAATGAATTGACAGTCTGTGCAGGCGGTCGCTATGATGGTTTGGTTGAATACTTCGGTGGCCCTGCGACAGCTGGTTTCGGATTTGGTATCGGTGTGGAACGGATCCTTCTCGTTCTTGAAAAGAAAGGCATTGAATTACCGATCGAAACAGGCCTAGATGCCTATATCGCTGTCCTAGGAGATGAGGCCAATGAAGCAGCGCTTAGCTTGGTTCAAGCCCTTCGAATCCAAGGTTTCAAGGCAGAACGTGATTACCTTGGACGCAAGCTCAAGGCGCAATTTAAGTCAGCAGATGTCTTTGCGGCCAAAGCCTTGATTACCTTAGGAAGTAGTGAAGTTGAGAGCGGTCAAGTTACTGTGAAAAACAACCAAACTCGTCAAGAAGTAACGGTAGCTCTTGAAAGCTTGAAGAAAGACTTCCCATCTGTTTTAGCAGAGTTGGGATTAGCTTGATCAAGTCTTGCAGACACCTGAAAAACAGATTCGCATGGGAGTAGGAGCAAAGTCGTTGCGCCTGCTCTCTTTTATCTAGCTTCTGTTTGCCGACCTTTGCCAAGATTTGGCGAAAAGCCGTTAAATTTTCTGACATTTATGATATAATGAGAAGACTACTAGTAAAGGAATGAAACAGTCATGACATTAGTTTATCAATCAACACGAGATGAAAAAAATACTGTAACAGCTAGTCAAGCCATCCTTCAAGGATTGGCGACAGATGGCGGTTTGTTTACTCCAGTCTCTTATCCTCAAGTAGAGCTGGATTTTGATACCCTCAAAGACGCTTCTTACCAAGAAGTGGCCAAGCTTGTTTTGTCAGCCTTTTTGGACGACTTTACAGCAGAAGAGTTGGACTACTGTATTTCTCATGCTTATGACAGCAAGTTTGATACCCCAGCTATTGCTCCGCTTGTCAAACTCGATGGTCAATACAACTTGGAACTCTTCCACGGTTCCACCATTGCCTTTAAAGACATGGCTTTGTCGATCTTGCCTTACTTTATGACAACAGCAGCTAAAAAGCACGGCTTGGAAAATAAAATTGTCATCTTGACGGCGACTTCTGGAGATACAGGAAAAGCTGCTATGGCAGGTTTTGCTGACGTCCCAGGAACAGAGATCATTGTCTTTTATCCAAAAGATGGTGTCAGCAAGGTGCAAGAATTGCAAATGACGACTCAAACTGGGGACAATACCCATGTCATTGCGATCGATGGAAACTTTGACGATGCCCAAACCAATGTCAAACACATGTTCAATGATGTGGCGCTCCGTGAAAAATTAGCAGCCAACAAGATGCAATTCTCATCAGCCAACTCTATGAACATTGGCCGTTTGGTGCCTCAGGTTGTCTATTACGTATACGCCTATGCGCAATTGGTCAAGACAGGCCAAATCACAGCGGGAGAAAAAGTCAATTTCACTGTTCCAACAGGAAACTTTGGAAATATCTTGGCAGCTTTCTATGCCAAACAAATCGGTCTTCCAGTTGGAAAATTGATCTGTGCGTCAAATGAAAACAATGTCTTGACAGACTTCTTCAAAACACATGTCTATGATAAGAAACGTGAGTTCAAGGTGACCACCAGCCCATCAATGGATATCCTGGTCTCTTCAAACTTGGAACGCTTGATTTTCCACTTGGTAGGCAATGATGCCACAAAGACCAAAGAGTTGATGGAAAGCCTCGTTGCAACAGGTCAGTACCAATTGTCCAACTTTGATGCAGACATCTTAGATTTGTTTGCGGCTGCATACGCAGATGAAGCAGAAACTGCTGCAGAGATCAAGCGGGTCTATGAAGCGTCTGATTACATCGAAGACCCTCATACAGCCGTAGCATCAGCCGTTTATCAAAAATACCGGAGCCAAACAGGGGATACTGCTAAAACAGTCATTGCCTCTACAGCAAGTCCTTATAAATTCCCAGTTGTAGCGGTAGAAGCGGTAACAGGCGAGACAGGTCTAGGCGATTTCGAAGCCTTGGCTAAATTACACACACTTTCAGGTGTTCCTGTACCACCGGCTGTAGACGGCCTTGAAACTGCACCGGTTCGCCATCGTACAAGCGTGGCAGCCAAAGACATGCAAGCAGCCGTAGAAGACTACTTGGGACTTTAATTCTCTGTATTAGAAAGATCAAAAGAGCCGTTTGGCTCTTTTATATACTCATGAATTCATACAAAAAAATCTTAAATATCGCCCTTCCTGCCATGGGTGAAAATTTCTTACAAATGCTGATGGGCATGGTGGATTCTTATTTAGTGGCTCACCTGGGCTTGATTGCCATTTCAGGTGTTTCCGTCGCAGGGAATATCATCACGATCTATCAAGCCATCTTTTTGGCACTGGGTGCGGCAGTTGCCAGTGTCATGTCCAAAAGCTTGGGTGAAAAAAATCAAGCCAACATTGCCTACCATGCGACAGAGTCACTGAAGGTGACCTTATTGTTGAGTGCTCTCTTAGGAGGGGCATCGCTGTTATTTGGACGCCAGATGATTTCGCTGTTGGGGACTGAAGCTGCAGTAGCCGAAAGCGGGGGGATTTATCTTTCCTTGGTCGGCGGGACCATTGTTCTCTTAGGGTTGATGACGACCTTGGGCTCCTTGGTTCGGGTGGCCAACAATCCACGTCTTCCTATGTATGTGAGCCTGTTGACCAATCTATTAAACGCTCTATTCTCCTCTGTGGCCATTTTCCTTTTTGGTTGGGGAATTGTCGGAGCGGCTTTGGGGACTGTGCTGGCCCGTCTGGTGGGCGTCATCCTCTTGTGGCAAAAGGTCCAGCTACCCTTTGCCCCCCTTGGTTGGGGATTGGATCGTAAGCTCTTGAACTTAGCACTTCCAGCAGCCGGAGAGCGGCTGATGATGCGGGCTGGAGATGTGGTAATCATTGCGATCGTGGTTGCTTTTGGGACCGAGGCAGTCGCAGGAAATGCTATCGGAGAGACCTTGACCCAGTTTAACTACATGCCTGTATTTGGAGTGGCCACAGCGACGGTTATGCTCGTAGCACGGAGCCTGGGTGAAGGTGATCTTGAGCAGATTGCCCGCCTTCGAAAGCAGTCTTACTGGTTGTCCTTCGTGTTAATGTTACCCATTGCCTTGGGAATCTTTTTTGGGGGCACCCTTCTGACCCATCTCTACACACAAGATACAAAAGCAGTCGAAGCTAGCCTTTCGGTTGTCCTCTTTTCTTTGTTAGGAACGCCGTTTACAGCAGGAACGGTCATCTATACAGCTGTTTGGCAAGGCTTGGGAAATGGGAAACTTCCATTTTATGCAACGACGATTGGCATGTGGGTCATTCGAATTGGAGCCGGTTATCTGCTTGGAGTAACCCTTGGCTTTGGCCTTCCAGGGGTCTGGACGGGGACGCTGCTCGACAATGGCTTTCGTTGGCTATTTTTGAGTCAGCTATATAGACGAAAAGTAGGAGAGAAGAAAAAATGACAAAACAAGCCTTTATTTGGGATTTGGACGGAACTTTGCTGGATTCCTATGATGCTATTCTGGCAGGTCTTGAGGAGACCTATGCAACTTATCAGCTTCCCTTTGACCGAGCTAGCATTAAAGACTACATCTTGAAGCATTCGGTTCAAGATCTTTTAGTAGCCGTGGCGGAGGAGTATCATCTGGATGTGACGGACTTGAATCATCGCCGAGCAGAAAGTCTGGCGGAGAAAAATGCCCAGGTCCTTCTGATGGATGGGGCGCGTGATATCCTATCTTGGGGACAAGAAGCTGGAATTGAGCAGTTTGTCTATACCCATAAGGGAGAGAATGCCTTTGTCATCCTGCGGGACTTGGGTTTAGAATCTTTTTTTACAGAGATTTTGACCAGTCAAAGTGGTTTTGCCCGCAAGCCTGACCCAGAAGCTGCCATGTATCTGATGGAGAAGTACGGGTTGGAGCCAGAAAAGACCCACTATATTGGGGATCGGAGCCTGGATATTGACTTTGCAAGAAATAGCCAGATTCAGAGTATCAATTTCTTGACATCTGACTATCAAGGCAATCATCAGATGAACACCTTACTAGATATCCCAGCTATTTTAAACGCTGAAAAGAATCTGTAAAGAATTTGTTTTCATTTTGAAATAAAGTCGTAAGCTTTCTTTAAGAAATGTCCGCTATAATAGAATCATAAACAAAGACCTCCTAACTTTGTTTAGAAAAATCCTAAAACTTTTCTTTTTCATAATAATCTCCCTAAGAGTCGCCAAATCAGGCGGCTTTTTTTGTGTGAAAAAATAGTGCAAGCTCTTTTTCTTGCCAGAGGAGATGAAATGCTTTATAATTGATTAGTCAATTATTGATTTATCAAAAATGAATAGAGGAAGGAATATGGCAGAAATAAATGATTTGCTCTACCAACTACGTTTGGCAGATCAATCAACTACACAGTTATTTGAAAAGCGCCTAGGGATTAGCTTAACACGTTACCAAATCTTGCAGGATTTGTTAGAACAAGCGCCTTGCAATCAGATCGCGGTTCAGGAGCGCTTGCAGATTGATCCAGCGGCTTTAACCCGACATTTCAAAATATTAGAAAAGGAAGGATTTGTCCATCGGAGTCGAAATCCAAAGAATCAGCGGGAAATCTTAATTCATTTGACGGATACGGCCTATAATCGTTTGGTCAAACATCCCCCTCGCTATCATGTGGCGGTAAAAGAACAGATGAGTCGGATTTTGACTGCTCAAGAACAAGAGCAATTTTCTTACCTGCTGGACAAATTAGTATCTGGCATTGAACAAATAACAGTTGAATAAAAAGGAGAATCTACAATGTCATTACTGACGATTATTTTAGCAAGTCTTGCTGCACTGGAGCATTTGTATATTTTTTATTTGGAGAGCATCAGAACCACATCTGATACCACAAGTCGGGTTTTCAACATGGATAAAGAAGAACTCGCTCGCCCATCTGTGACCTCTTTATTTAAGAATCAAGGAATATACAATGCCTTGATTGGTGTCTTCCTCTTGTATGGATTGTTTGTGTCCAAAAATATTGAAGTCGTTACGATTTTTGTGCTCTTTATTATTGGAGCAGCGGCTTACGGTGCGATGACAGCCAATAAAAAGATTATCTTGACCCAAGGCGGTCCTGCAATTTTAGCTTTGTTGAGTATCCTATTATTGGGATAAAAAGGACGGGCCGCTAGGGCTCTTTGAGCTGATTTTATTAAATTAGTGTAGAAAAAAGTATAAAAAAAGACTAAAAATTTTATTGACTTTCTAAGAAAAAGGGTTATAATGGTAGCAACAGAAAAGTAATGAGTCAGCTATTTTCAGGGAGCTTGTGGGAATTGTGAACAAGCAATAGCGACTGATGAAAATTGGACTGTTATGATCAATGAATTCTAACCCATGTGAATTCGGTTGGCACCCCTTACCGTGCAACTCCTTGATAGAGGAGATAGAGATGTAGGGAAAGACCAGCTATTTTTCCCTATAAAAGAGGTGGCACCGCGGACACTACGCCCTCACACAGTTTTTGTGTGAGGGCTTTTCTATGTGCCTTAGCGAGCGAAGCGAGCTTAGGCACATTGATCCCAAAGCGAGAATAGAGCGATGGGATAACCTTAATAGCCTTAGCAAGCAAAGCGAGCTTAGGCACATTGATCCCAAAGCGCAAACAGAGCGATGGGATACCCTTGATCGCCTTAGCAAGCGAAGCAGGGTGCGGCTGAATTCATTAGAATAAAAGAGTTCTAAAAGAGAGGTTTCTGATATGAAAAAAGTTTTATCTGCTGATGTGTTGAGTCCAATTTTGGCTTATATGCGTTTGGATGCGCCCCATAAAATGATCTTGGAGTCGATCCCTCGTGAAAAAGAGAATGCGCGTTTTTCAATTGTAGCCTATCGGCCAGTCAGTGAAGTCAAGTTTGAAAATGGCGTCCTCTATTACAATGATCAAATTGTCGAAGAGGATCCTTTGGACTTTTTGAACCGCATCACGGTCAAAACGAAAACTTCCGAAGAACTTCCTTTTAACGGTGGGGCGATTGGATTTGTCGGCTATGACTTGATTGGCCTCTATGAGAACATTGGTTCCATTCCTGAAGATACGATTGGCACACCAGATCTTCACTTTTTCTTATATGAGAGCTATGTGATTTTTGATCACAAAAAGGAAAAGGTCTATGTGGTGGAAGAGAACCTCTATAGTGGACGGAGTGAAGCAGAGCAAGCATCGAGCTTGGAGCAAGTATTAGCACAATTGGCAAGACCTGCAAAAGAAGAGTTTCAGGACAAGGACCTGCATGCGCTTCATTTCCATAATCATTTGGAGCAAAAAGAGTTTGAGGAAATGGTGGCCCTAGCGCGGGACTATATTCGAAAAGGAGATATGTTCCAATGCGTGCTCAGTCAACGTTTTTCAGCTGATTTTTCAGGAAAACCGCTAGATTATTACCGCAATTTGCGCGTGACCAACCCTTCGAATTATCTCTACTTTTATGATTTTGGGGAGTACCAAATTATTGGTGCCAGTCCAGAAAGTCTGGTGTCGGTCAAGGATCGAGTGGTGACAACCAATCCCATTGCGGGCACGCGTCCAAGAGGGATTGATGAAGAGGCTGATCGGCAATTGGCAGCTGATTTGGCAGGGGATCCAAAAGAAGTCGCAGAACACCGGATGTTGGTAGATCTAGGGCGAAACGATATTGGTCGTATCGCTCAAAATGGGTCGGTTGAAGTGACCAAATATATGGAAGTGGAATTCTTCCGTTATGTGATGCACCTGACGAGTGTAGTCAAGGGTCAATTACTTCCTGGACTAGCCTCCATTGAGGCTCTGAAGGCAACTCTTCCAGCGGGGACCGTTTCGGGTGCTCCCAAGATTCGAGCCATGAAGCGAATCTATGAAGCAGAAAAAGAAAAACGAGGCGTCTATGCGGGGGCTATTGGCTATCTCTCTGTGACGGGGGATCTCGATTTTGCTATTGCGATTCGAACCATGATCCTCAAAAATAAGAAGGCTTATGTGCAGGCCGGAGCAGGAATCGTTTATGATTCGATCGCTGAAAATGAATACCAAGAAACCGTCAATAAGGCAAAATCGATGACAAGGATTGGAGAAGAAGGATGATTTTATTAGTAGATAATTACGATTCATTTACCTACAATTTAGCACAGTATATCGGAAAGTTTGATGAGGTCCAGGTGCTTCGAAATGATGATCCGGATTTGTACCAAGTTGCCCAAGACGCAGATGCTTTGGTCTTTTCTCCAGGTCCAGGTTGGCCAAAGGATGCGGGCAAGATGGAGGAGATGATCCGAGATTTCGCAGGGGTTAAACCAATCTTGGGGATTTGCTTGGGGCATCAAGCGATTGCGGAAGTTTTTGGAGGGCGCTTGGGATTGGCACCACAGGTCATGCATGGCAAACAAAGCCTGATCCAGCTAGAAGCTCCCTCTCCGCTATACGCGGGTGTCGCAAAAGAAGTCCCAGTCATGCGTTACCATTCGCTGACGATTGAAGACATGCCAGAGGATTTTGTCATTACCTCTCGGACGACGGATGATCAAGCGATTATGGGAATTCAACACCGCAGCTTACCGATTTATGGTTTTCAATACCATCCAGAAAGTATCGGGACGCCAGATGGGCTCAAGACCATCGAAAATTTTGTCAAACTAGTCAAGGAGCGGAAGATGAAACAAGTGCTTGCAAAAGTAGCGGAAGGAATGGATATAACCAGTGCAGAGTTAGAAGCTGCTATGGAGGAAGTCGTTGCTGGTCGTGCTTCAGAAGCACAGGTAACGGCCCTTCTTCTAGGTCTCAAAATGAAAGGAGAAACGGTTGAAGAGCGGACGGCTATTGCAAAAGTGATGCAGGCCTATGCAGTCTCTATTCCTACAGAAGTTCAAGGAGCAATGGACAATTGTGGAACTGGGGGCGATCGTTCTTATAGTTTCAATATTTCAACAACAGCTGCCTTCGTTCTTGCTGGTGGTGGCATCAAGATGGCGAAACACGGAAATCGTTCGATCTCTTCCAAATCTGGTTCTGCGGATGTATTAGAAGCTCTAGGGATTAACCTTGATTTGGGCCCAGAAGACTTGGGACGAGTGTTTGAAAAGGCGGGAATTGTCTTCCTATTTGCCAAAAATCTGCACCCTGGCATGCGCTATATTATGCCCGCTCGCTTGGCGCTAGGGGTCCCAACAGTGATGAACTTAACTGGTCCTCTTATCAATCCGATTCCTCTAGAAAGCCAGCTATTGGGAACCAGTCGTCCCGATATGCTGGAAAGTACGGCGGAGATTCTAAAGAATTTGGGTCGGAAACGCGCAGTGGTGGTGAGTGGCCCACAAGGTTTGGACGAGGCAGGCCTTGATGGGGAAACCCAGCTCGCTATTCTGGAAAATGGACAAGTTACCTTATCCAGCTTTCAACCAGAAGATATAGGAATGGAGCGCATTGAAATTGATCAAGTGCGAGGTGGAGACGCCAAACGCAATGCGGAAATTTTGCTCAGTGTCTTGAAGAATGAAGCGAGTCCGTTCTTAGAGGTGACGGTCTTGAATGCTGGCCTTGGTTTTTATGCCAACGGCAAGGTAGATTCTATCAAGGAGGGGATTTCCTTGGCACGTGAAGTGATTGCCAGTGGGGCTGCCCTTGAGAAATTGAGATTATTACAGGAGTATCAAAAATGAGTCAAGAATTCTTGCCAAAGATTCTAAAGGAAAAGGCGCGTGAAGTGGCTGCGATGAAAGAAGAGGAACTCCAACCTTTGCGTGAGACCTACCGCTTGTATGATTACCTAAAGAGTCATCCAGAAAAGCTTCAGGTCATTGCGGAAGTGAAAAAGGCCAGCCCGAGTCTGGGAAATATTCATGTTGATGTGGATATCGTCGCGCAGGCTAAGACTTACGAAGAAAATGGGGCCGTGATGATTTCTGTCTTGACCGATCAAGTTTTTTTCAAGGGCAGTATCGAGTATCTCCGGGAAATATCTAGTCAAGTGCGTATTCCCACCCTCAATAAAGATTTTATTGTGGATGAAAAGCAAATAATTCGGGCACGAAACGCAGGGGCGACCGTGATCTTGTTGATTGTTGCAGCCTTATCAGAGACTCGTCTGCAAGAGCTCTATGAGTTTGCGACCCATCTTGGCCTGGAGGTCTTGGTGGAGACCCATAATCTGACAGAACTAGAGGTAGCTCACCGGATTGGTGCTCAGATCATCGGGGTGAATAATCGCAACTTGGTGACCTTTGAGACTGATCTTCATACTAGCCTGGAATTGGCGACCAATTTTGAACAAGAACCGGTTTACATCTCTGAGTCTGCTATTTTCGCAGCAGCAGACGCGCGCATGCTGGCTCCTTATTTTAATGGCATTCTCGTTGGGACAGCCCTCATGAAGGCAGACAATGTGGCTGAAAAAGTAAAGGAGTTGCAGATTGACAAAGGTTAAAATTTGCGGATTGTCCACTCCGGAAGCTGTCCAGACAGCTGTTGAGGCCGGTGCGGACTACATTGGTTTTGTCTTTGCACCAAGCAAACGGCAAGTGACGCTGGAGCAAGCTCGGCAGTTGGCTACAGGGATTCCAAAGGGGGTTCAAAAAGTCGGTGTTTTTGTATCACCACAAAGAGAAGAAGTGGAGCAAGCTTGCCAAGTTGTGGGCTTGGACTTGATACAAGTGCATGGACCGATGGATGATACCATCTTACAAGACCTTCCCAAACAGACGATTCGCGCTGTTCAAGTGGGGAAAGACGTGACTCTTCCTGAGACCAGTGCCGATTATCTGCTCTTTGATGCTCCTGTAGCAGGAAGTGGAGAGACTTTTAACTGGCAAGAACTCGAAAGTCAAAACGTTACAAAGCCCTTCTTTATTGCAGGAGGATTGACGGAAGACAATGTAGCAGATGCCATTCGCTTCTTTCATCCTTATGCGGTGGATGTATCCAGTGGGGTCGAGACAAATGGAAAAAAAGATCAAGAAAAGATAAAACGATTTATAGAAAGGGTCAGCATGGCATATAAACAACCAGATAAAAACGGATTTTACGGGCGGTTCGGGGGACGATTTGTCCCTGAAACCTTGATGACAGCAGTTTTAGAATTAGAAGAAGCCTATAGAGAAAGTCAAGCAGATCCTTCTTTTCAAGCAGAATTGGATCAGCTTCTGAAACAATATGTCGGTCGGGAAACACCGCTCTATTACGCTAAAAATCTTACCAAGTATGTCGGTGGAGCCAAGATCTTTCTTAAAAGAGAAGACCTCAACCACACAGGGGCTCATAAAATTAATAATGCCCTAGGACAGGTTTTGTTGGCACACCGGATGGGCAAAAAGAAGATCATCGCAGAAACAGGGGCTGGACAGCACGGTGTTGCAACGGCAACGGCTGCTGCTTTATTTGATATGGAATGCACCATCTACATGGGGGAAGAAGATGTCAAACGCCAAGCTCTCAATGTCTTTCGGATGGAATTGTTGGGCGCCAAGGTTCAATCAGTAACAGATGGGTCGCGTGTCCTCAAGGATGCGGTCAATGCTGCTCTTAGAGCTTGGGTAGCAAATGTGGAGGATACCCACTATATCATGGGTTCTGCTCTAGGACCTCATCCATTCCCAGAAATTGTCCGTGATTTTCAAAGTGTCATCGGTCGAGAAGCCAAACGCCAATTTGCAGAGCAAAATGATGGTGCGCTACCAGATGCCGTCCTAGCCTGTGTAGGAGGCGGATCGAATGCCATTGGGCTCTTTTATCCTTTTGTTGAGGACACCTCTGTTGCCATGTATGGGGCAGAAGCTGCTGGCCTTGGGGTAGATACAGACCAGCATGCAGCAACCTTGACCAAGGGGCGTCCGGGAGTCCTTCACGGCGCCTTGATGGATGTGTTACAGGATGCCCATGGACAGATTTTAGAAGCCTTCTCGATTTCAGCAGGTCTCGATTATCCAGGAATTGGGCCGGAGCATTCTTATTTCCATGACATCAAGCGGGCAACCTATGTGCCTGTGACAGACAAAGAAGCACTCGAAGCCTTTCAATTGCTTTCGAAAGTAGAAGGAATCATTCCAGCTCTAGAATCGAGCCATGCTATCGCCTATGCGGTGAAGTTGGCCAAGGAAATGGGGCCTGAAAAATCCATGATCGTTTGCTTATCAGGTCGTGGGGATAAAGATGTGGTACAAGTCAAAGACCGCCTAGAACAAGAGAGAGGAGAGTAAGATGGGAAAGACCTTAACAGAGCATTTACAAAAGCTGAAAGACCAGCAGCAAGGGATCTTTGTTCCTTATATTATGGCAGGAGATCATGAAAAAGGCTTGGCAGGTTTGCAGGAAACCATCCAATTTTTGGAGGAGCTTGGTGTCTCAGCTATTGAGGTTGGCATTCCTTTTTCGGATCCGGTGGCAGATGGTCCTGTGATTGAAGAGGCGGGACTACGAAGTTTAGCCCATGGGACGACGACAGAGGAACTGGTGCAAACGATCCAGCACTTAGAGACAAGTGTTCCTTTGGTCATCATGACCTATTTCAACCCCTTGTTCCAATATGGGCTCGAAAACTTCTTTAGAGATGTAGAAGGAACAGCGGTCAAGGGAGTGATTATTCCGGATCTTCCTCATGAGCATGCAGATCTGGTAGAGCCTCTCTTAGTGGATAAAGACATCGCTTTGGTGCCGCTAGTGAGCTTAACCACAGGAATCGAGCGCCAGAAGAAATTAATCCATGATGCAGAAGGATTTATCTATGCCGTTGCTGTCAATGGGGTGACGGGGAAAGCTGGTAGCTATCGAGATGATTTGGATCACCACTTGGCCCAATTACACGAAATAGCGTCCATTCCTGTTTTAACAGGTTTTGGAGTTTCCAGCATGGAGGATGTTCACCGTTTCAACAAGGTCTCAGATGGCGTTATTGTGGGATCTAAAATTGTTAAGGCTCTCCACCAAGGGGAGACAGACGCCATCGCTCGTTTTATTTCTCAAGCAGTGAAGGGCTAGCAGGTCTATTCTATTTGTAATTGGCTCGATTCTCCTAGATCAAGCTCTTTGTCTACTATTTTAAACATTCCCCTCGTTTGTCTTTACAAACAAGGGTTTCTCGATACAATAGAGGTAGTAATAAGAAAAGAGGAGAAGAGAATGATAAGTCTTGAAGAGATTAATCAAGTCGTCCAGTCAGGCCCTTTTGAACCAAGCTGGGACTCTCTTAGCTATCAAGTCTGTCCAGACTGGTATCGGGATGCTAAATTTGGAATCTTTATCCACTGGGGCGTCTACAGTGTACCTGCCTTCGGTTCGGAGTGGTATTCACGAAATATGTATATCCAAGGGAATCCTTGCTACGACTACCATCGAGAGTATTTTGGAGATCAGGCTAGATTTGGCTACAAGGATCTTATTCCTCTCTTTACAGCAGATCGATTTGATCCGGCATTTTGGCTGGATCTCTTTCAAAAAGCAGGCGCTCAGTATCTTTTTCCAGTTGCGGAGCACCACGATGGTTTTCAGATGTATGCCTCTACTCTCTCGCCTTATGATAGCTTAGAAATGGGGCCAAGACGAGATGTTTTAGGAGAACTGAGGGCGGAAGCAGAAAAACGTGGTCTGCACTTCTGTACGTCTTCTCACCGGGCAGAGCACCAGTTTTTCTTTTCACATGGCAAGGAGTTTGCCAGTGATATTCTGCAAGAAGTCCCAAGAGACAGCCTATATTGGCCAGCAGAGCCAGAACCGAAGGATCATTTTGATCTCACTTCCAAGCCTTATCCAAGCAAAGAATTCTTGGAAGATTGGCTTTTGCGAACCTGTGAACTGGTGCGGGATTATCAGCCAGAGCTCCTTTATTTCGATTGGTGGATCCAGCATGAGAGTTTCCGTCCCTGCTTAATGCGCTTTTTGGCTTACTATTACAATCTAGCAGCACAAGAGGGTCGCGAGGTGGCTGTTTGTTACAAACAGGATGCCCTCCCTTTCGGTTCAGGAATCGTCGAGATGGAGCGGGGAGGTTACGGAGAGACGCAAGCTTTTCCGTGGCAAATGGATACTGCGATTGCCCGTAATTCTTGGTGCTATACCCAGGATCTAGCCTACAAGACCAGCAAGGAATTGTTGCAAAATTTAGTTGATGTTGTGGCCAAAAATGGGAATCTTCTGCTCAATATTGGACCCAAGGCAGATGGCACCATCCCTGAGCAAGACCAAGACATCCTTACAGAGATCGGGGATTGGCTGGCAGTAAACGGAGAAGCCATTTATCAGAGCCGGCCTTGGCGGGTGTCATCGGACGGACCGACCGAGGGCCAGGAAGGTTCCTTCTCAGATGGGAAAGCCCCACTCTATACCAGCCAAGATTTCCGCTATACCATGCGTGAAGGCTTTCTTTATGCCATTCAGCTGGAACCAAGTGGAAGGACGGAAGAGTTGACCTTGCCGTTTCTCGCCTATGATCTCAAACAACCGAGAATCCTTCATGCGCGTATTCGGCAGGTAGAGCTCCTTGGAGAAAGCCAGCTCCTTTCTTGGAGTCAAGATGAGGCAGGCCTCCATCTTCAATTACCAGCTTGTAGCCAAAAACAACCGCGTGTTTTGCGTCTCCGTTTTTAGTTTTCTTGAAGCTTTCTATAAGGAATCGTTTAGTTTTCTCTTGTATACTGTACTCATCCAATAAGAAATGAGGTACAGAAAATGAAAATCTCAGTCAATTATCCAAAATGCTTTAAGAAATTGCCACAACAAGGATCTTGTTACGGCGAATAAACGCTTCTCTTCATTTTTCATAAGAAACTCCTAAAGAAGGCTCTACCCGAAAGGGTAGAGTTTTTATGTACCAGAGACCTTGTGATTCGTGGTATAATAGGCCTATGGAAAAAAAGAATAAATTGTTACTCATCGACGGGTCTTCCGTCGCATTTCGTGCCTTTTTCGCACTTTATAATCAAATCGATCGCTTCAAAAATGCCAATGGTCTACATACCAATGCGGTCTATGGCTTTAATCTCATGTTGAGCCATCTCTTGGAGCGCATCCAACCAACCCATGTCCTCGTCGCCTTTGATGCAGGAAAGACAACTTTTCGGACGGAGATGTATGCCGACTACAAAGGGGGCCGTGCAAAAACACCAGATGAGTTCCGCGAGCAATTTCCTTTCATTCGCGAGCAATTAGACCATCTAGGAATTCGCCACTATGAGCTAGCTCAATATGAAGCAGATGATATTATTGGAACGCTGGATAAGATGGCAGAAACTACCTCGGTGCCATTTGATGTGACCATTGTTTCAGGGGATAAGGATTTGATCCAGCTGACAGATGACAATACGGTGGTTGAAATCTCAAAAAAAGGGGTAGCGGAGTTTGAAGAATTCACTCCAGCCTATCTCAAAGAAAAAATGGGTCTGACACCAGAGCAATTTATCGACCTCAAGGCCTTGATGGGAGATAAGTCGGATAATATCCCAGGTGTCACCAAAATCGGAGAAAAGACAGGAATCAAACTACTCCTAGAGTACGGCTCTCTCGATGGCATTTACGAGCATATCGATGAGATGAAGGCTTCTAAGATGAAGGAAAATCTCATCAACGACAAGGAACAGGCCTATCTGTCCAAGACCCTTGCGACCATCGATACCAATGCGCCCATTGAGATCGGGCTGGACGATATCACCTATACGGGACCTCATCTAGAAAATCTCGCCAAGTTTTATGAGGAGATGGGCTTTAAGCAACTCCGTCAGGCCTTGGATCTCAGTGGAGAAGAAGCAGCTCCTGTAGCCCTTGACTATACAGAAGTCGAGCAAGTCACTTCAGATATGCTCACGGAAGATAGTTTCTTCCATTTTGAGATGTTTGGGGACAATTACCATACGGAACCCATCATCGGTTTCGCATGGGGGACCAAAGGTCATCTCTACGCGAGTACAGATACTGGTCTTTTACAAACACCGATTTTCAAAGAATTTCTCGAAAAAACGCCCCTCAAGGTCTATGACTTCAAACGGGCCAAGGTCTTGCTCAGCCACTTGGGTATTACCCTTCAAAATCCCGCGTTTGACAGTCGATTGGCCAAGTATCTCTTGTCGACCGTAGAGGACAATGAAATTTCAACCATTGCCAGTCTCTATAGCCAGATTGCGCTGCCTCTGGACGAAGTCGTTTATGGCAAGGGAGCCAAAAAAGCCATTCCAGAAAAGGCGGTCCTATTAGAGCATTTGGCACGAAAAGTCGCTGTTTTACTAGACACTGAAGAGCCTATGACGGAGCAACTAAAAGCTCACGACCAACTAGATTTGCTCTATGATATGGAGCAACCACTAGCAGCTGTTTTAGCCAAGATGGAAATCGCAGGGATTAAGGTGGAACGCCAGACCCTCCAAGACATGCAGGTGGAAAACGAAGCAGTCTTGGAACGCTTGACCCAAGAAATATACGAGTTGGCAGGAGAAGAATTTAACATCAATTCTCCAAAACAATTGGGTGTCATCCTCTTTGAAAAATTGGAACTCCCTCTTGAATATACTAAGAAGACCAAAACCGGCTATTCCACAGCCGTTGATGTCTTGGAACGCCTGGCTCCTATCGCACCGATCGTGTCTAAGATTCTTGAATACCGCCAAATTGCTAAGATTCAGTCGACCTATGTCATCGGTCTTCAAGACTGGATTTTGGAAGACGGGAAGATCCATACCCGCTATGTACAGGATTTGACGCAGACCGGACGCTTGTCTAGCGTGGATCCCAACCTACAAAACATTCCTGTCCGTTTGGAGCAAGGTCGTCTCATTCGTAAGGCCTTTGTCCCAGAAGAGGAAAACAGTGTCTTGCTGAGTTCGGACTATTCACAGATCGAATTGCGCGTCTTGGCCCATATTTCAGGAGATGAGCATTTGATTGATGCCTTTCAGCATGGGGCAGATATCCATACATCAACTGCCATGCGGGTCTTCAATATTGAAAAACCAGAAGATGTGACGCCGAATGATCGTCGCAATGCAAAAGCAGTAAACTTCGGTGTGGTTTATGGAATTTCCGACTTTGGACTGTCTAACAACCTAGGGATCAGTCGAAAAGAAGCCAAGGCCTACATTGAGACCTACTTCGAACGCTACCCTGGCATCAAGGACTATATGGAGAGAGTGGTACGGGAAGCGCGTGATAAAGGCTATGTGGAGACTCTCTTCAAGCGCCGTCGGGAGATTCCAGATATCAATTCTCGCAACTTCAATGTTCGAGGGTTTGCGGAGCGGACAGCTATCAACTCACCAATCCAAGGATCGGCAGCAGACATCTTGAAAATTGCCATGATCCACTTGGACCAAGCGCTAGAAAGAGGAGCATACAAGACCAAGATGCTTCTTCAAGTGCACGATGAAATCGTTCTGCAAGTACCAAGTGATGAACTGGCAGCGATCAAAGAACTCGTCAAAGAGACCATGGAATCCGCTATCGAACTTGCAGTACCACTGGAAGCCGATGAAAACGAAGGCAAGACATGGTATGAAGCCAAATAAAATGGAAGTCGTACAAGCACGTCCAGTATCATATAAATTCTTAAGACAAGAAACACAAAAAGGAGATTCTTATGGCTTATTCATTTCGCAATCCTAGTGATGGCATTATCAAACATTACCTAGAAACCAGCAAGATCATTGCTGTAGTGGGATTATCTGATCGTGAAGATACGACCAGTCATCGTGTCAGCAAGGAGATGCAAGAGCGGGGCTATCGGATTATTCCTGTCAACCCCCGTGCAGCTGGTGGCCAGATCCTTGGAGAAACGGTGTACGCTAGCTTGCAGGAGATCCCTTTCCCAGTAGATATCGTCGATGTATATCGTCGCAGTGAGTTTTTACCAGATGTGGCACGTGATTTTATTGAGACGGATGCGAAAATTTTCTGGGCACAATTGGAGCTGGAAAATCAAGAAGCAGAAGAAATCCTTCGTGGAGCTGGACGAGAAGATATCGTCATGAACCGCTGTATCAAACGGGAACACACCCGACTGATCTTAGGAGACTCCCTATACGGTTTATAAATGATAAACAATTGACATAGAAGAAAACCCCAGCAAGCTGGGGTTTTCTTCTTACTCTTATTCAGTTTCATGGCTTGGATGGCCTGTAAAATGGCGAGGCCCTTGTTTAATCTGCTTGATTTGATCATAAAAGGCAATTTGGCAGTTGATAAAGTAAGGCATGGTATAAAAGCCGATGACATCGCGCGTGAAGTAATTCAAGAAGTACCAACCAATCAAGGTTAGATCGAGCACCAAGCGATTGCTGCGGAACCCTTTCATGGTTTCACGACTTTGGCGAAGGACTCCAAAGGCTCCCTTGTAGTCGCCGTCTCGTAATTGCTCGTAGAGGATCAATTCGACCAGGCTAAGACTGTAGTATTGTGGCAGGTAAAAGAGGAGGCCGATCAGGCCAAGTACGACGCCAGCAGTCATCAGAGGCATTTGTTGCATGAGAGATTGGAATTCAGGACTGGAAGCACTCAAAGTGCTAGGGTTACTCACCTTATCGTAGATCGCCAAAAATCGAATGCTAGCGTAGGTGCTGATGAGACTCCCCACATAGAGGATGAGTCCCCATAAAAAGAGGACGGCTTGCTTCAAGATCAAGGTGGCAAATACAGAGGTAAAGCGATCTTGTTTAAAGATATCTATGACGCGTGTTCGGTGTTCGATCTTGGGATTAATCGTATCTAAATAGCTAAAAGTTGCACCGACCACTAAAATGGAGATGACAAAGGAGACGACAGAAGGAAAGAGCTGTCGCTGGATCATGTAGATACTTGCTTGCTGCAAGGTCATATCCGGTAGTAGATCGACCAGATCTTGCCCACTTAAGAGAAAGTTAGCAAGAATGGTCAACAGGACCGGAAGAGCAAAAAGGATAGCTAAGCCCGGTTGCTGGATTTGCATGGTACGTGCCCGGAGGCGAATCAGTTTAAGGTTCATAGATGACACTCTCTTCATAGTAGTACTTTTTATTATAACATAAGTCCGTGACAGAGCTGGTAAAATTTGGTACAATCGTACAGGTGCTCACAGGAAAACTGTGACAGGAATAAGAAGGCTGGGACTGTTTTTCCCAGTACGGAGGTAACCATGACAGATTCACCGATTCAATATCGATTAATCAAAAAAGAAAAGCATACAGGTGCTCGTCTGGGAGAAATTATCACCCCTCACGGGACCTTCCCAACCCCAATGTTTATGCCTGTAGGGACTCAGGCAACCGTTAAGACCCAATCGCCAGAAGAACTCAAGGAAATGGGTTCCGGCATTATCTTGGCCAACACCTACCATCTCTGGCTTCGTCCCGGGGACGACTTGGTCGCAAAAGCAGGAGGACTGCACCAGTTCATGAACTGGGACCAGCCGATTTTGACAGATAGCGGAGGCTTCCAGGTCTATTCATTAGCGGATACCCGCAATATCACTGAAGAAGGGGTAACCTTTAAAAACCACCTCAACGGCTCGAAGATGTTCCTCTCTCCAGAAAAGGCCATCTCCATCCAAAACAATCTAGGAAGCGACATCATGATGTCCTTTGATGAATGCCCTCAGTTCTATCAACCCTATGATTATGTGAAGAAATCAATCGAACGGACCAGTCGTTGGGCAGAACGTGGCCTAAAGGCTCACCGTCGCCCTCATGATCAAGGTCTTTTCGGGATTGTCCAAGGGGCTGGATTTGAAGACTTACGCCGTCAGTCTGCTCAAGATTTGGTCGGCATGGACTTTCCAGGCTATTCCATCGGTGGCTTAGCTGTTGGGGAAAGCCATGAAGAGATGAATGCGGTACTAGATTTCACAACTCCGCTCTTACCAGAGAACAAGCCGCGCTATCTCATGGGAGTAGGAGCTCCAGACAGTCTGATTGATGGCGTTATTCGTGGAGTGGACATGTTTGACTGTGTCTTGCCGACGCGGATTGCGCGAAATGGTACCTGTATGACTAGCCAAGGACGCCTGGTAGTGAAAAATGCGCAATTTGCAGAAGACTTTACACCGCTGGATCCCGAATGTGATTGCTACACTTGTAAGAATTACACCCGGGCTTATCTTCGCCACCTCCTCAAGGCAGATGAAACCTTCGGTATTCGCTTGACTAGCTACCACAACTTGTATTTCTTGATCAACCTCATGAAGCAGGTCCGTAAAGCCATCATGGATGACAATCTCTTAGAATTCCGTGAGCATTTCGTAGAAAAATATGGCTATAACAAATCAGGACGGAATTTCTAGAAATAGATAAATAGGAAGAAAAAAGACTACAGCCATCTGAGAATAATAGGAATAACTGCTAGACGCAGTGGTTGATTGGTATCTTTGTTCGCTTGTTAAGCTCCAAAGATAACCTAATCAACTGTGCGGGGGCGAGACGACGAACAAATTGGATATAAATTTGTTCTGTCTCGCTCCCTTTTTCCTATATAATAGCAACTTTTTTAGCACTCAATTTCTTTCGAAAACACTTTCATCAAAAAAACGAAAAAAATCTTCTCAAATCCCTTGCATTGGGCCTTTGTTTGTGTTAAACTACTATGGTGCTGTGAAAAACAGCTATTAGCTTTGATGCAAGAGGTTGCGACACGCTCGGTTGCATTGCCACGCAACGCGCGTCGGTTTTCTTGTGGAGCTAGCCTATTATCTTAAATAGACGAAAAGGAGAAAAAGATGGCAAACAAAAAAATCCGCATCCGTTTGAAAGCGTACGAACACCGTACACTCGACACAGCGGCTGCAAAAATCGTAGAATCAGCTACTCGTACAGGTGCACAAGTTGCGGGTCCAATCCCACTTCCAACTGAACGTAGCCTCTACACAATCATTCGTGCGACTCACAAATACAAAGATTCTCGCGAACAATTCGAAATGCGTACACACAAACGTTTGATCGATATCATCAACCCAACTCAAAAAACAGTTGACGCTTTGATGAAATTGGATCTTCCAAGTGGTGTAAACGTAGAAATCAAACTTTAATCTAAAGCTTGATCCAGAGCATAAAAAACGCTCGTTAAAAACTTTTTGAATAAAAAAACTATAGAAAAGGAACTATTTTCTCATGACAAAAGGAATCTTAGGGAAAAAAGTGGGAATGACTCAAATCTTCACTGAAGCTGGCGAATTGATCCCTGTAACAGTTATCGAAGCAACTCCAAACGTTGTTCTTCAAGTTAAAACTGTTGAAACAGATGGTTACAACGCTATCCAAGTTGGTTTCGATGACAAACGCGAAGTATTGAGCAACAAACCTGCTAAAGGACATGTAGCAAAAGCTAACACGGCTCCTAAGCGCTTCATTCGTGAATTCAAAAACGTTGAAGGCTTGGAAGTTGGTGCTGAAATCACAGTTGACACTTTCGAAGCTGGAGACATTGTTGATGTAACTGGTACTTCTAAAGGTAAAGGTTTCCAAGGTGTTATCAAACGCCACGGACAATCACGTGGACCTATGGCTCACGGTTCTCGTTACCACCGTCGTCCAGGTTCTATGGGACCTGTTGCACCTAACCGCGTATTCAAAGGTAAAAACCTTGCAGGACGCATGGGTGGCGATCGTGTAACAATTCAAAACCTTGAAGTTGTACAAGTTGTTCCAGAAAAGAACGTTATCCTTATCAAAGGTAACGTACCAGGTGCTAAGAAATCTCTTATCACTATCAAGTCAGCAGTTAAAGCTGGTAAATAATAAGGAAAGGGGAATACAGTCAAAATGGCAAATGTAACATTATTCGACCAAACTGGTAAACAAGCGGGCGAAGTTGTTCTTAACGATGCGATCTTTGGTATCGAACCAAACCAAGCAGTTGTATTTGATGTGATCATCAGCCAACGTGCTAGCCTTCGTCAAGGAACTCACGCAGTTAAAAACCGTTCAGCCGTTTCAGGTGGCGGACGCAAACCATGGCGTCAAAAAGGAACTGGACGTGCTCGTCAAGGTTCTATCCGCTCTCCACAATGGCGTGGTGGTGGAATTGTCTTCGGACCAACTCCACGTAGCTATGCGTACAAACTTCCTCAAAAAGTTCGTCGCCTTGCACTTAAATCTGTTTACTCAGAAAAAGTTGCTGAAAACAAATTTGTAGCCGTTGATTCTCTTGAATTTACAGCTCCAAAAACTGCTGAATTTGCAAAAGTTCTTGCAGCTTTGAGCATCGATTCTAAAGTCCTTGTTATTCTTGAAGAAGGAAATGAATTCGCAGCTCTTTCAGCTCGTAACCTTTCAAACGTGAAAGTTGCGACTGCTACAACTGCAAGTGTTCTTGACATCGCAAATAGTGACAAACTTCTTGTTACTCAAGCAGCTATCTCTAAAATCGAGGAGGTTCTTGCATAATGAATTTGTATGATGTTATCAAAAAACCTGTTATCACTGAAAAGTCAATGGCTCAACTTGAAGCAGGCAAATATGTATTCGAAGTTGACACTCGCGCTCACAAACTTTTGATCAAACAAGCTGTTGAAGCTGCGTTTGAAGGTGTAAAAGTTGCGAATGTGAACACTGTAAACGTAAAACCTAAAGCAAAACGCGTTGGACGTTACACTGGTTTTACATCAAAAACGAAAAAAGCTATCATCACGCTTGCAGCTGATTCTAAAGCAATCGAGTTGTTTGCTACCGAAGCTGAATAATCTAAGGAGGAAATATCGTGGGAATTCGTGTTTATAAACCAACAACAAACGGTCGCCGTAATATGACTTCTTTGGATTTCGCTGAAATCACAACAAACACACCTGAGAAAACTTTGCTTGTTTCTCTTAAAAACAAAGCAGGTCGTAATAACAACGGTCGTATCACTGTTCGTCACCAAGGTGGTGGACACAAACGTCATTACCGTTTGATCGATTTCAAACGTAACAAAGATGGAGTTGAAGCAGTCGTTAAAACGATCGAATACGATCCAAACCGCTCAGCTAACATCGCGCTTGTACACTACACTGACGGTGTGAAAGCTTACATCATCGCCCCTAAAGGTCTTGAAGTAGGTCAACGCATCGTATCAGGACCAGAAGCAGATATCAAAGTCGGAAATGCTCTTCCACTTGCTAACATCCCAGTCGGTACTTTGATCCACAACATCGAATTGAAACCTGGTAAAGGTGGAGAATTGGTACGTGCTGCTGGAGCTTCTGCTCAAGTATTGGGTTCTGAAGGTAAATATGTACTTGTTCGTCTTCAATCAGGCGAAGTTCGTATGATTCTTGGAACTTGCCGTGCTACAGTTGGTGTTGTCGGAAACGAACAACATGGACTTGTAAACCTTGGTAAAGCGGGACGTAACCGCTGGAAAGGTGTTCGCCCTACAGTTCGTGGTTCTGTAATGAACCCGAATGATCACCCACACGGTGGTGGTGAAGGTAAAGCACCAGTTGGACGTAAAGCGCCATCTACTCCTTGGGGTAAACCTGCGCTTGGTCTTAAAACTCGTAACAAGAAAGCGAAATCTGACAAACTTATCGTTCGTCGTCGCAACCAAAAATAATCATAAGCAACTAGCTTACACTTTCCGCCAGCTCGGTAGCGCTGCCTAGCAGCGCAAGCCGCTGTGGTACTAAATTTTAAAGGAGAAAATTACAAAATGGGACGTAGTCTTAAAAAAGGACCTTTCGTCGATGAGCATTTGATGAAAAAAGTTGAAGCTCAAGCAAACGACGAAAAGAAAAAAGTAATTAAAACTTGGTCACGTCGTTCAACGATCTTCCCAAGTTTCATCGGATACACTATCGCAGTTTATGATGGACGTAAACACGTACCTGTTTACATCCAAGAAGACATGGTAGGTCACAAACTTGGTGAATTTGCACCAACTCGTACTTACAAAGGTCACGCTGCAGACGACAAGAAGACACGTAGAAAATAAGGAGAACATAAATGGCAGAAATTACTTCAGCTAAAGCAATGGCTCGTACAGTACGTGTTTCACCTCGTAAATCACGTCTTGTTCTTGACAACATCCGTGGTAAAAGCGTAGCCGATGCAATCGCAATTTTGACATTCACTCCAAACAAAGCTGCTGAAATCATCTTGAAAGTTTTGAACTCAGCTGTAGCTAACGCTGAAAACAACTTTGGTTTGGATAAAGCTAACTTGGTAGTATCTGAAGCATTCGCAAACGAAGGACCAACTATGAAACGTTTCCGTCCACGTGCGAAAGGTTCAGCTTCACCAATCAACAAACGTACAGCTCACATCACAGTAGCTGTTGCAGAAAAATAAGGAGGTAACCTCGTGGGTCAAAAAGTACATCCAATTGGTATGCGTGTCGGTATCATCCGTGATTGGGATGCCAAATGGTATGCTGAAAAAGAATACGCGGATTACCTTCATGAAGATCTTGCAATCCGTAAATTCGTTCAAAAAGAACTTGCTGACGCAGCAGTTTCAACTATCGAAATCGAACGCGCAGTAAACAAAGTTAACGTTTCACTTCACACTGCTAAACCAGGTATGGTTATCGGTAAAGGTGGATCTGAAATCGATAAATTAAGATTAGAATTAAACAAATTAACTGGAAAAAGAGTACACATTAATGTAGTTGAAATCAAAAAAGTTGATATCGACGCTAAATTAGTAGCTGAAAACATTGCTCGTCAATTAGAAGCTCGTGTATCATTCCGTCGTGCTCAAAAACAAGCTATCCAAAGAGCTATGAGAGCAGGAGCTAAAGGAATTAAAACTCAAGTATCAGGTCGTCTTGGTGGAGCAGATATCGCTCGTGCAGAACACTATTCAGAAGGTTCAGTACCATTACATACATTAAGAGCAAACATCGATTACGCTCACGAAGAAGCAGATACTACTTATGGTAAACTTGGAGTTAAAGTTTGGATTAACCGTGGTGAAGTATTACCAACTAGAAAATCTGAAAAAGGAGGTAACTAATTTATGTTAATGCCTAAACGTGTTAAATATCGTCGTCAACACAGACAATCAACAAAAGGTAAATCTAAAGGCGGAAACGTAGTAGATTTCGGTCAATATGGATTACAAGCTACTACTGCAGCAAGAGTTACTTCTCGTCAAATCGAAGCTGCTCGTATAGCGATGACTCGTTATATGAAACGTGGTGGTAAAGTTTGGATTAAGATCTTCCCTCACATGCCTTATACTAAAAAACCATTAGAAGTTCGTATGGGATCTGGTAAAGGTGCAGTTGAAGGATGGGTTGCAATAGTAAAACCAGGTAGAGTGATGTTTGAAGTTGCTGGAGTAAGTGAAGAAGTTGCACGTGAAGCTCTAAGACTTGCATCTCACAAGTTACCTGTTAAATGTAAATTTGTAAAACGTGAAGAAACAGGTGGTGAAGCATAATGAAAACAAATGAATTCAAATCTATGATTAGAGAATTAACTTCACAAG
>SKEM01000396.1_pt1 | contig 30614 bp, 26 predicted proteins | sample 4826731 | NCBI WGS metagenome assembly SKEM01 (sample SAMN11008809, study PRJNA524170) | human gut metagenome | biome: Human fecal sample; material: Feces; isolation source: fecal sample from pouch patient p37 | host: Homo sapiens | place: Israel: Tel-Aviv | collected 2015-07-27
TCTTTGCACCTCCCTGATTTCTTTTAACAGATAATAATATACCAGTGTTCAAATAGAATGTAAAGTATTTTTTCTTGACAGGCTTAAATTTTTTGAAATTATTTTTTCTTTCGTAATTTACGAAGCTTTTTAATGCGTTTTTGCTTGTCTTTTTTCATTTTTCGCGCCATGCGGTTCATTGCCATTTGTCCCATCTTGCCACCTGGCATTTGTCCACCAAACATATTTTGCATTCCATTGAAATTACCGTTTGTAACCTGCTTCATCATCTTACGCATTTGATTAAATTGCTTAATCATCCGGTTAACTTCAACAATTGGCCGTCCCGCACCAGCTGCTAAACGACGACGACGACTAGGATTCATTAGATCAGGGTTTTCACGTTCTTCTGGCGTCATTGAAAGAACAATGGCCCGGATATGAGCAAATTGCTTAGGATCCAAATTAAGATTCTTCAAGGCAGGATTATTAGCCATCCCTGGCATCATCTTAATAATGTTTTCCAATGGTCCCATCTTGGTAACCTGATCCATTTGTGCCAAGAAATCATTGTAGTCAAATGTGTTTTCACGCATTTTATCCATTGTTTCTTGAGCTTGCTCTTCATCAAAATTCTTCTGGGCTTTTTCAATTAGGGTCATCATGTCCCCCATACCCAGAATCCGTGAAGCCATCCGGTCAGGGTGAAAGACATCAAGATCCTCCATCTTTTCCCCTTCACCGACAAACTTAATCGGCTTACCTGTGACTGCCCGGATTGACATGGCGGCCCCACCACGGGTATCACCATCTAACTTGGTTAAAACAACCCCAGTAATGTCAAGCTTATCATCGAAGCCTTGAGCTGTATTTACTGCGTTTTGACCAGTCATCGAATCAATAACAAGCAAAATTTCATTTGGATTTACTAGTTCTTTAATGTTTGCAAGCTCATCCATTAATTGTTCATCAATCTGAAGCCGACCAGCAGTATCAATAATGACATAATCATTATGATTTTTCTTGGCTACTTCCATCCCTTCGCGAACAATTTCCACCGGGTCAACATCTGTCCCCTTTTCAAAAACAGGAACATCGATCTGGTCAGCAACTTGTTGTAACTGAGTAATAGCGGCGGGACGGTAAACGTCGGCAGCAATAAACATTGGCCGCGCATGATTTTCATTCTTTAATCGTAATGCCAATTTACCGGCAGTGGTCGTCTTACCTGCCCCTTGAAGACCAACCATCATGATAACAGTTGGAATGTGCGGTGCTTTGTTAAGAGGAACTGCTTCTTCCCCCATCAGTTTTGTCAATTCATCATTAACAATTTTAACGATTTGTTGGGCTGGATTTAACCCTTTCAGTACTTCCGCTCCGGCTGCTTTTTCCCGAACGGTCTTTACAAAGTCTTTTACAACTTTAAAGTTAACATCGGCCTCTAAAAGAGCGAGCCGAATCTCACGCATCGTTTCCCGAAGATCAGCTTCCGTAACTTTGGGCTTGCGTCGTAATTTTTCCATCGCCTTTTGCAGACGATCTGTTAAACCTTCAAATGCCATTTTATTCTTCCTCCAAGCTTTCCAGATGATTTACTAAGTGATTGAGCGTTGCATCGTCTGGATAGTTTTCTCGGACGTATCGTTGAATTCGATCCGCCTGTTGATTACGAACTTGAAATTCAGCATACAAATGCAATTTGGCCTCGTAATCTTCTAATATGCTTTCTGTGCGCTTTATATTATCATATACGGCTTGACGACTAACATGGAAATTCTCGGCAATTTCGCCCAATGAGTAGTCATCCCCGTAATAAAGCTCTAAATAATCATTTTGTTTTTTGGTTAATAAGGGTTGGTAAAACTCAAATAATGAATTTATCCGATAATTCTTTTCAATTTCCATATCGTCATACCTGCCTAGTCAACTTCGACTAATCCCTTGAACAGGCCATAAACAAAGTCGCCAGCATCAAACTTCTGGAGGTCATCTACCTTTTCACCGAGCCCCACATACTTAACCGGTAAGTGGAGTTCATTACGGATAGCAAGGACAATTCCCCCACGAGCAGTTCCATCTAGTTTTGTTAAAACAATCCCTGTTACATCGGTACTTTCCTTAAATAGTTTAGCCTGATTAAGAGCGTTTTGACCAGTTGTTGCATCCAAGACTAACAATACTTCATGAGGAGCATCTGGAATTTCACGAGTAAGAATGCGTTTCATCTTAGCTAACTCATTCATCAAGTTAACCTTGTTTTGGAGCCGACCAGCAGTATCAACGAACAAGATATCATAGTTTTCATCTTTTGCCCGTTTTACTGCATCAAAGACGACAGCCGCTGGATCACCGTTTTCTGGTCCGGTAACGATGTCAACACCATCACGTTTAGCCCATACATCTAATTGCTCAGTGGCCCCCGCCCGGAACGTATCAGCAGCCGCTAGAAGAACTTTCTTACCTTGCTTCTTAAAGAGGGCGGCCATCTTACCAATTGTTGTTGTCTTTCCGGCTCCATTAACACCGACAAACATAATAACAGTTGGTCCTTCTTTTGCCATGGTTAAGTCAGGATTTTCGTCTTGACCAGCTTCATCGTAAAGTTCGACCATTTTTTCAATAATGACGTTGGAAACATCCTGCTTGCTCTTAGCGTTTTGCAGTTTTACTTCTTCTCGTAATTCATCACTGAGCTTCATTGCCATATCATAGCCGACATCAGATTCAATTAACATATCTTCAAGATCATCAAAGAAGTCTTCATCAACATGCCGGAAATTAGCCAAGAACTTATTTAACCGTGCCCCGAAGCCTGTCCGGGACTTCTCAAGCCCGCGATCGTATTTCTTAACTGTTTCAGATTCTTGATCCTCTTCTGGTTCAGGAGAAGGTTGTTGCTCCTGCTCCTCATCACCATCATTTTCTTCAGAATTATCAGTCTCATTTGATTCTTCAGTAGCTGAGGAATCTTCTGCCACTTCTTCTTTAGTTGGCATTACTGGTTCTTCAACTGTTTTTTCTTCTTCTGCAACGGGTTCGGTCGGTTCAACGGCTGTTTCAGTTTCAGCAGAATTAGAAGATGGTTCTTCTGCAGAAATAGTTTCTTCCGGAGTACTAGACGACGGTACTTCTTCTTCAGAAACACTTGAGGCTGCTACCTCTTCTGAGTGACTTTTCTCGCTAGTATCCTCTTCTTTTTCTTCTTTAACCCTGTTATGAAGTATTTCGTGAGTTCCATCCGGGTTAATCTTTTCCTCATAGCTATCGGCAGGAGGAATATTTACCGGTTCCGGATGAATTGGTGCAGAAGCTGGTGTCGCACTCGTCGTATCTGCTGCTTCATCTTCATGTGCGGTTTCAGATTGAACAACTGCGCTTGAACTATCAGGCGTTTTTTCCTCTTCTTTTTTCTTATGACGGCGAAAAATATCAAATAATCCCATACTTGAAGCCTCCTAAATTAGTTAATTGTCACTCTCTTGTAAAGTATCAACAACGTCCACTGATACCATCTTTGAAACTCCTGATTCTTGCATTGTAACCCCGTACAGTACATCAGCGTCCATCATTGTTCCCTTGCGGTGGGTAATGACGATAAATTGTGGACCTTCAGTACCAAATTTGCTGAGGTAGTGTGCAAAACGTTGTACATTGACCTCATCCAAGGCTGCCTCTGGTTCATCAAGAATTGCAAATGGAACTGGGCGGACTTTTAAAATAGCGAATAGTAAGGTAATCGCCGTTAATGCTCGCTCCCCACCGGATAACAATGAAAGATGTTGATTTTTCTTTCCCGGTGGCTGGGCCATAATATCGACTCCGGTTGTTAATAAGTCATGGGGATCGGTTAAGACGAGTTTAGCATGACCACCAGAGAAAATTTGTTGGAACGTCTCATCAAACTTTTGTGAAACCTGATTAAAGGTTGTAATAAACTGTTTCTTGACTTGGGCATCCATCTCACCCATCGTCTGATTAAGCTGAGCTCGAGAGGCGAGCAAGTCGTCTTGTTGTCCCTTCAAAAAATCGTACCGTTCACGAACACGCTCATATTCTTCAATCGCTCCAACATTAACTTGACCAAGATCATCCAATCCCCGCTTTAATAGCTTCAACCGGGTCGCTAAGGTCTCTTCGTCCAAGTCACTCATCTGTTGGCGAGCTTCATCAATGGTCATGGAATATTGCTCAGATAATCGATTAAGAGCTTGCTCAACCATTGATTCATACTTCACGCGCTCTTCATTTAAGTTATTACGATCATCAAGGGCTGCCCGCTGAAGTTCTTGCAGACGATTATAATGTGCTTCGGCTTGTGACAGCTTTTGCTCAAGTTCTTCAAGAGCAACTGAATTATCTTCCAGTTGCACCTTAGCTTTTGCCTGCTCTTCTTTAGCATCTTTTAAGGCTGTCTGTGTCGATTTTTCACTTGTTGATTGACTAGCTGATTGAGTCGTTAACTCAGCGATTGCAACCGTGACCTTTTCTAAACTCTCCTCAGCTTCTCGCCGTTGCCGGTTATACTCTTGACTTTGGCGTTGATATTGTTGAAGTCGTTCTTCGGCCACTGCAATTTTTTGTTGCATTTGTGCTAATTGTCGTGCCTGAGTCGACTCATCATTCTGTAATTCATCGATCTGGGTAAGAATTTGCTTAATCTTTGCCACAACTTGCGTCAATTCCCGATTTACTTTATCAGCTTGTTCATTATTTTGTTGAACTTGTGATTCGTAATCCTGATGTTGAGTGTCTTGCTGTTTATTTTGGGTTTCTAAAATCTGTACCCGATTAGTAAGCGTCTCATGCTTACTTGAGATCAACTGACAATTACTTTCTTGCTCATGAAACTTATCTTGTAAAGTCTGAACTTGTTGCTGATAATCAGCTACTACTTGTTCGTTCGCTTTTTGCGCTTGTTGTAGTTTAGCAATTTCTTGCTCTAAGTTTGCTGCAAGCTGTTCCTGTTTTTTTAGCTCTTCTTCTAGTTGCTTAGCCATTTGCTTTTGACTTAAAAGTCCTGTTCGTTGACTACGGGTGGCTCCCCCAGTCATCGCTCCACTAGCATTGATCAACTGACCGTCAAGAGTTACCACCCGTACCATATGACGACCTGCACGAGCAATCTCAGTGGCATGATCAAGGTTGTCAGCAATAACCGTTGTTCCTAGTAAGTGGTCAGCAATAATCTGAAACTTTTGATCAAACTTAATAAGTTCTGTTGCTCGACCCAAAAAGCCAGGGAGACCAGTTAGTTGTGGCCAAATGTTTAATGGTCGCCGGTGGCTAAGCGTATCAAGCGGCAAAATAGTTACCCGGCCAGCGCGAGTCTTAATCAAGAAGTTAATAATTGCTTTGGCAGTAGCTTGCCGGTCAACAACCAATTGCTGAAGCTGGCTTCCTAATACTGTTTCAACCGCTTGCGTGTACTTGGCAGGAACATCAAATAATTCACTGACTGCTCCCGCCAATCCAGGAAATTGCTGCCGTTGCCGAAGGACTTCTTGAACTCCCCGGTAATAGCCGCTATATTCATCGGCCATTGACTGATAAGCGTTAATTCGCGACTTAAGCGACCGTACATCTCCTAATGCTGCATACCAATCACGTTGTTTTGTTTGGTACCCGTAATTAAGTTTTTCACGGTGATCTTGAGCTGCTTTTAGTTTTTCACTGACAGTCTGTAGGCTTCCCTTAGTAATGGCTGCTTCTTGTTGGTAGCGGTCATATTCTTGATTAATTTCTGCAAGCTGGTTCTTAGTAGCGTCAAGTTCCTCGACATTCTGACGTTGAAGACTCATCGCCTGTTCATGATTACGTGACAAGAAAGATTGCTGATTATGAATCGTTGTTCTTTCCTGCATCAAGCTAACTTGTTGGTTACGTAAATCCTCCACTTGCTGTTTTAGGGTCGCGATCCGCTCACTGCTACTCATCTTTCTGGCTGTTTCAAACTCAGCTTGCTGACCATTAATCAACGCTTTTTGTTCAGCCAATTGCTCGTCATTTGCCTGTTGGTTTGCCTTAACCTCTTTTAAACGTGCATTGAGTTCAGCCTGTTGGGTAGTTAACCGCCGTTGCTCATTTTCACGTTGTTCACGACGAACACTAGAAACAGATTGCTGATTCTCATACTTAGCAATTGCCTCTGTCTGATTTAAGATAATCGCTTGGAGACGATCTTTAGTTGCGTTTAGTTGTTGACGCTTTTGCTTCAAATTATCAAGCTGTTGCTGATCGCGGTCTGCTTGTCCTTGATAGTCCCTTACCATCGCTTCTGCTTGATCGAGCTTGGCACCTAATTTGGTTAACTTTTCATAGTACTCGTCATAATGACGAACCGTTTGTGTCCGATCAAGCACATCAAATTGTTTCTTTTGTTCCAAGTAATCTTGGGCAATTGCACTTTGCTCTTCTAAAGGTTCGATCTGCTTTTCTAACTCACTAATAATGTCATTTACCCGGTTAAGGTTTTCCATCGTCGTAGTAAGTCGCTTTTCAGCTGTTTCTTTATTCTTCTTATACTTGGCAACTCCCGCAACGGTTTCAATGATTCCCCGCCGATCAATTGGTTTACCGTTAAAAATTTCTTCAATCCGTCCCTGGGAAATAATGGAAAAGGATTCTCGACCTAAACCAGAATCAATGAATAAGTCTGTAATGTCCTTTAAGCGGACGTTTTGGTCATTGATTAAGTACTCACTATCACCATTGCGGTATATTTTACGAGTAATGGTAAGCTCAGTAAATTCACTAGCTAAGTAATGATCGCTATTATCTAGCGTAATCGAAACTAGGGCTCGGTTTAAAGGTTTACGATCTGATGACCCATTAAAGATAACATCAGCCATCCGATCTCCCCGTAAATGATGAGCCGACTGTTCGCCCATTACCCATTGAATAGCTTCGATAATATTACTCTTTCCACTACCATTCGGACCAACAATCCCTGTCATTCCGGGCTCAAATTTAATTGTTGTTTTTTGGGCAAAGGATTTAAAGCCGTCCAAAGTTAAAGACAATAATTGCATCAGTTATTCCTACTTACTATTTATTTTTATTTCTCATATTATCAAGTGCCTGTTGTGCTGCTTGCATTTCAGCATGCTTCTTTGATGAGCCCTTTCCTTCACCGATAACGTCACCGTTAGCAGTAACATTTACTTTAAATTCAGGGTCATTTTCTGTTCCGCTTTCCTCCACCAAATGATACTCAATGGCAATGTCACCGTCACGTTGGAGAAATTCCTGAAGACTAGTCTTGGCATCAACAGCATGATCAAACCAGCCCATATCAAGTTTAGGAAAGATAACCCGTTGGACAAATTTTTCGACTGCTGGTCGGCCTTGATCTAAATAGAGGGCACCAATAAATGATTCAAAAATATCACATAGCAAGCCTGGCCGTTCTCTTGCGCCGGCCATTTCCTCACCATGACCCAAGCGAATATATTGATCAAAATGACATTCCTTGGCAAATTTAGAAAAACTATCTTCACATACCATTGCCGCTCTTAAGCGAGTAAGTTTTCCCTGCGGCAATTCAGGGAAACGTTTATAAATATATTCTGAAACGATCAGTTCCAACACAGCATCGCCAAGAAATTCAATCCGTTCGTAATATTTTAATCCTTGGTTAGGATGTTCATTTACATACGAAGCTTGAGTAAAAGCTTCTGCTAATAAAGCAGGATTATCAAAATGAATATTAAATTCCTTGGCCAGGTAGTCTTGTAATTCTTTGATCATAAAAAATTCCTTTCGTTTTTGACTTAAAATTATTAAAAATGTCTAAGGCCTATTATACTAAATAACCCGCTATTCCGCAGGTAATTTTAATAATATTCGAAAAAATTAAAGGCTGTGAAAAAACTTTCGCCTTTTCTCAGCCCCTTACTTTTCTACCTTAATAAAATAATTAAACGGTTTGATTAGTTGGCAGTATGTTCTGCAATGTAATCAACAACTTCACCGATTGTACTTAACTTTTCAGCATCTTCATCATTAATTTCTTCGCCAAACGTATCCTCTAATTCGAGAACAAATTCAACAAAGTCAATTGAATCAGCATCCAAATCTGTCTTTAAGTTCAAATCATCAGTAATCTTAGCCCGATCAACATCAAAATGGTCAGCAACAATCTCTGAAACCTTATTAAAGATTTCTGTTTTCTTATTATCAGCCATTATTATTAACCTCTCTTTACTAGTTCGCTACTTATTCTATTCGTTTTTCTTAGAATTGTCTAGATTTTCGGTGTTATCAAAAAACTCAACTGTTTTTTCAATCACACCCGTTTTGATCATCGTTCTGATTTGACTAATTGTATTTTTCACTGCTAAAGCATCAGCAGATCCATGAGTCTTAACAACGGGGGCCTTAAGTCCTAATAAGACTGCCCCACCATAAGTTGAAGCACTCATTTTTTGCCCGATTTGATGGAAAACGGGCTTTAGCATAAGATAACCTAACTTAGCACGGAGACCACCATGTAAGATTCCATCTTTAATTAACGTCATCATCATCTTAGCGGTTCCTTCAGTCGCTTTCAAGGCCGCATTTGCCGTCCACCCATCACTTACGACAACATCTGCCTTGCCAAACAGGAGGTCGCCAGACTCAATATTGCCAACAAAATTCAAATCGTCTTTGCTATTGAGGATTTGCCATACTTCTTTATGTAATTTGTCACCCTTATCTTCTTCTGCCCCATTGTTTAATAGCGCAATCCGAGGATTCGCAACTCCCAATACATTTTCGGCATAGAATTTACCAAGGTAAGCATATTGTTCCAAATTTTTCTCTTTACTTTCAGCATTTGCACCAGTATCGAGGTAGACAAAATTATGTCGACTAGCACCCGGCTTGGCAATTGGCAAAATACTAGTGAGTCCCGGACGGTCAATTCCTTTAATACGGCCAACAATGAAGAGGCCGGCCGCCAAAATTGCCCCAGTGTTTCCCGCAGAAAAGAAGGCATCAGCTTTTCCTTCTTTAACTGCTGTTGCCGCGCGAACAATTGACGAATCTTTTTTTCGTCGAATCGCCCGGACTGGTTCTTCACCCATTGAAATCTCTTCACTGGTAGCAACAATATTAAGCCGCTCATTATTTTTTATTAAGGGTTTAACCTTGTCTGGATTTCCATAAAGGTCAAATTCTAGGTCGGGGTAAAGGTCTCGGGCCTCTTCTACCCCTTCAATGATTACTTGGGGAGCATTATCTCCACCCATTGCATCAACAGCAATTTTCATAAAATTTCCTCCTCATATTAGTCAAAGTGCGTCTCCAGTTCATGACGCTTTAAATATAAAACAAGTGGCTGATTTTCATCGACCTGATCCCAATTGGGCATCCCTAATAGGTTCCCAGCATCAGCACGGGCAATTTGCAGCATTTTCAAATCAGCAACCGGATCACCCACTTTAAATTCTGGCATCCCCGATTGCTTTTTTCCTAAAATATCTCCAGATCCCCGTAGTTTCAAGTCTTGTTCAGCTATCTTAAATCCATCATCGGTAGCAACCATCGTTTTCATCCGGGCTTTTCCTTCATCAGTTTTCGGATCGGCAATTAAGAGACAATAACTTTGTCGACTGCCTCGACCAACCCGACCACGTAATTGGTGAAGCTGTGCAAGCCCAAAACGATCAGCATCATATATAACCATTACCGTTGCATTAGGATTATCAACACCAACTTCAATAACCGTGGTTGCAACTAAAACTTGAAGCTCACCAGATTTAAACTGGCGCATCGCTTCATCTTTTTCTTCCGTCCCCATTCGTCCATGGAGTAAGCCCACTTTATAAGCTGGCTCAAGATCGGCCGATAGCTGATTATAAAGATCAGTCGCATTTTGTACATCTAGAGCCGCTGATTCCTCAATCAAAGGACTCACAACATACGCCTGTGCTCCTTGCTTTAATTGTTCACGTAAGAAATGGATTGCTGCGGCATGTTGGTTAGACTGCAGCCACTTTGTTTGAATTGGTTTTCGACCAGCCGGTAATTGGTCAATTATCGAAACATCCATTTCACCATAATTAGTAATCGCTAGTGTCCGTGGGATAGGGGTCGCTGTCATGGCTAATACATCAGGATGTTCGCCTTTTTCACGAAGTTGCTGACGCTGGTTGACCCCAAAACGATGCTGTTCATCAGTAATTACCAGACCAAGATTAGCATACTCAACTCCATCTTGAATTAGCGCATGGGTTCCGACAATGAGGTTGACATCCCCCCGCTTCATCGCCGTCAATAGTTCCCGATGTTGCTTAGCAGTCAATGAACCAGTCAGAAGAGCAACCTGGACATGGGTTCCTTCAAAAATTTTCGCTAATTTCTCAGCATGTTGTCCTGCCAGAATTTCTGTCGGCGCCATTAAAGCTGCTTGATAACCGGCAGTAATAGCTGCATAAATGGCAATAGCAGCAACAATTGTCTTTCCAGAACCAACATCTCCCTGTAACAATCGATTCATCTGGTATGGTTGACGCATATCACGGCAAATTTCATTAACAACCCGTTTTTGGGCATCAGTTAATTCAAATGGGAGTCCGCCAATAAATTCTTTTAACTCGTCATTATGATATAAAATCCGCTCGCCATCTTCTTGACGGTGGGCACGGCGAATTGCTTGCAGTCGTAACTGAAACAGGAAAAACTCTTCGTAAGCTGCTGTTCGGCGGGCGGCTTTTGCAGTTGCCTGAGTTTGTGGAAAGTGAATTTCCCTAATCATTTGTCGCCGATCCATTAACCGGTATCGTTGACGAATCGTTTCTGGCAAATATGTTGGAATGATATTGGCATATTCCTCGTAAGCTTGACGAATAAAACTTTGGAGGACATTTTGCCGGATATGCTTATTCACCGCATAGACCGCACCAAACTCATTTCGATCATCAGCTTTTTCCTTAAGAAGCTTGTTTCCTGTTACTTGACGGCGAGATGCATCCCATTTCCCCATTACAGTTACTTGCTGATTTAGTTCGATTTGCTTTTTAATATAGGGCTGATTAAAAAAAGTTGCGATCACCACTTCATTACCTACCTGCATTCGAAAGGTAAGCCGGTTGCGCCGATAACCATAGCGGACCAAGAGCGGTTCTGACACTACTACTCCTTGAAGAGTAATTTTCTGTTTATCCTTGGCGCTTTCAATGTCTGTAGGCGTGAAATCGTTATAGCGAGTGGGATAATACGTCAACAAATCTTCAATAGTATCTATTCCCAGAGTAGCTAGATCTGCTACCCGCTTAGGACCAACTCCTTTTAAATTGGCGACGGAATCCGTTAAACTCCGCAAATCTTTCACCTCTTTTTTTAACACAACCAGTAACCAAAATAGGAGTGGGAATAAAAGTAGTCCTTTATTAACCCACCCCTATAGGAATTAATTTAATGTGCCGCTATTCAACCGAAATCAGGTATGGATAAACTGGCTGACCACCATCGTAAATCTGAATATCTAATTCATCATCTACTTCTTCAACTGCTGCTTTAATCTCTTCAGCAGTTTTTTGATCACCACCAGCTCCATATAAGATCGTTACAATTTCACTATCCTCGTCAAGCATGGCTTTAACCATCTTAATAGCGGCTTTTTTCAGCTCCAAATCAGTAGTGACGATTTTACCATCAACAATTCCCATGTAGTCATCTTTCTTAATTTCACGACCATCAATTGTTGTATCACGAACAGCATTAGTAACCGCTCCACTGGCAACCGTATTTGTATTAGCTTCCATATTTGCTTGATTTTCGTCCAAAGATGCTTCTGGGTTGTACTCAAGCAACGCACTCATCGCTTGGGCAATCGTCTTACTGTGGACAATTTTTGTTGGAATATCAGCGACTTCAGCAGCTTGATCAGCAGTCATAAAGATGTTGCCGTTATTTGGCAGAACAATAGCTTGCTTGGCACCACTATTATTAATGGCATCAAGAATATCTTGAGTGCTTGGGTTCATTGTTTGACCACCTGTAATGATATGGGTAACACCCAAGCTCTTTAATAATTTCGCTATTCCTTCTCCTGATGCGACGGCAATAACAGCTGTCTGGAGGTCCTTTTTAGCTTCTGCAGCTGCTTTTGCCTTCTCAATTGGCGACTCACTGTCAGCGTCTTCTTCATCTTTTTCCATGATCTCTTCTTGTTGCCAAACCATGTTATGAATTTCAATTGTCTGTAAATCACCGAATTGTTGACCCCAAGATAAAACTTTACCAGGATGCTCGGTATGAACATGGACCCGCACAACTTGATCATCGTTTAGAACAAGTAAACTATCGCCTAAGTCAGCTAAGTAGTTATAGAAAGTATCATAGTCAAACTTTTGAGTCACTTGTTTACCCTTACCAAGTCGTACCAACATTTGAGTACAGTAAGTATACTTGATATCTTCAGGATTAAGCTTTCCTTGAACGCTTTGGTGATCCATGGCGTGAACCATCTCATCAATTTCAGCATTGTCAGGTTTATAGTCATCACTTTTATCTACGCGGCCACTCAAGGCTTCATCAAAGGCTTGAAGTACAAAGACGAGTCCTTGCCCACCAGAATCTACCACGCCAACTTCTTTCAGGACTGGCAATAAATCCGGCGTCTTTTTAAGCGCTTCTTCACCTGCTTCATAAATAGTATGCATAATCTCAACAAGATCATCAGTCTCTTTAATCTTATTGAGGCCTGCTTGAGCTGATTCACGAACAACAGTTAAAATGGTACCTTCTGTTGGCTTCATCACAGCCTTGTAAGCTGTCTTTGCACCATTAGCATAAGCATTAACAAAGTCAGCAGTAGATAAAACATCCATGCCTTCTGTTGCCTTTGCAAAGCCACGGAAAATCTGCGATAAAATAACCCCAGAATTTCCGCGTGCTCCCATCAAAAGGCCCTTTGCTAACGCTGCACTCAGGTCGCCAACCTTCTTACTGGTTTCGTTGCGTTCGTACTTGGCACCGCTTGCCATTGAAGAAGTCATGTTTGTCCCGGTGTCTCCATCTGGAACTGGAAAAACATTTAATGAATTAATAAATTCAGCGTTCTTACCAAGTTTATCGGCGGCCGCCTGGACCATTTTACCGAATTCAAGGTTTGTAATTTTTGTTACAGCCAATTCGAAATTCCTCCCCAATGCTCGCTTAATCTTCTAGTGTCCGCACACCTTGGACACATACATTAACTGAATTTGCCGTAATACCGAGCATTGTTTCAAGATTATACTTTACCTTTGCTTGGACACTTTTTGATACTTCTGAGATCTTTGTGCCATAGCCTACAATAATATTAACGTCAACAGCTACACCATTATTTTGCTGCCGAACAACAACGCCGCGCGCAAAATTTTCACGACGAAGAATTTGGTTAACCCCATCACGGAGGGGGTTTCGGCTTGCCATTCCAACAACACCGTAGTTATCAGTAGCAGCCCCACCAACAACTGATGAAATCACATCATTATCAATGTCAATTATACCTGACTTAGTTTTGATTTTTACTGCCATCGTCATGGCCTCCTTATAAAATTACCAATTGATTTTAGAATCCTATGATACTAAAATTCACAATTAAATCAATACCATCATACCATAGCATATTTCACTAAAAAAGTAACTGATGGATATTTTTGCAGTCAATCAATGGGGTTAATCAATTATTGTAAAAAATAAGCCGCCCAAACTGGACGGCATCATTTTAATTAAACCCGAGTCACTTTACCTGACTTCAGTGTACGTGCTGAAACGTATACCTTCTTAGGCTTACCATTAACTAAAATGGTTACCTTTTGCAAGTTAGGCTTCCAGCTACGCCGACTTGAGTTAAGGGCGTGAGAACGCTTATTACCAAATTGCGTCCGTTTACCGTTGATAAAATCTTTAGCCATTGGTGATACCCTCCTCTTTGCTTCATAATTTTTTCGTTTACGCAAAACTGCGATGTAACTCACCTAATTAATCTACCATAGGCATCGTAACAATGCAATAGTTTTCTTTCAAGTAATTTTCCTTGACAGGGTATTTTTCCCTCAAAAGCCTATTTTAATTGGTCGCTACACTGAATTACAGAAATAATTCCACTTTCAAATGAAAAATGATTTTCTTCAGCTGTAAATTCATTGCTTGTCCACGAAAATGGAATTTGACTACTCCAGTTTTGCAGTGGATATTTTTCGTCTTTTAACGTAAGGCCTCGAACAGGAGTAAGATTGACAAAGGCCAGGTACTTCTTATGCGGCAAGCGAGAAATAGTGTAATCCCCTGGCAAGTAGTAAGAGACAACATTTTGACAGTCAATAATCTTAATCTTGGTTAAGTATGGTTTAAATTCACTCTGCAACGGAAGAAAGAGGTTAGCTAATAAATGGTCTAAGCGTCCTCCCGTTGCACCAAAAATTTCAATTTCATCAGCCTGTTCTTGGATTGCAAATTTCACGCCCAATTGCGTATCAGTATAATCTTTTTCAGGAGGATAAGTTTTTATACGAGTAATTTTACCTTCTAAACCTTGCAATTCCTCCCCGGTAACGGAATCAAAGTCACCAATTGCTAAAACCGGCTTAATTCCCCACCTTAATAATCTTAAAGCCCCCCGGTCAACCCCAATCCATTTTTCATCTTTACGTTGCAAAATCAACTCGGTTGGAACCATTTCAAGCGGACCGCCAACTAGTATATTTACTCTCATTTTTTACTCCTAAAAAATGGATCTTCAATATTCAGACAAATCCGAACTAGAAGATCATTTTTGTTTTTTACTTAATGTGACTAATTACTTAGTAGCATCTTCAAGAGCCTTGATTCGTTCAGCAGGATCTTCAGCGTTAAAGACATATGAACCTGCAACTGCTACTGTAGCACCGGCTTTGTAGCAATCGACAACTGTCTTATCGTTAACTCCACCGTCTACTTCAATATCGAAATTATAGCCCTTTTCTTCTTTAATTGCGTTTAATTGGGCAATCTTGTCAACGGTTTCCGATAAGAACTTTTGACCACCAAATCCAGGGTTAACAGTCATTACCAAGACTTGGTCAACCATGTGTAATACTGGTTCAATCATCGCTACTGGTGTACCTGGGTTAATAACAACTTCAGCTTTTACGCCACCGTTTTTGATAATTTGAAGAGCACGGTGAATGTGTTGAGTAGCTTCTACTTGAACACCAATAATATCAGCGCCAGCATCAATGAACATTGGTAAAATATGTTCTGGACTTTCAACCATCAAGTGCACATCCAATACCATGTTTGTAATTGGACGAATAGCCTTAACAAAACCTGGTCCGTAAGAAATACTTGGAACAAAGGTACCATCCATAACATCAATGTGTAAGTATGGTGCACCGGCCTTTTCTACCTTTTCAATGTCCTTTTGTAAATTTACATAATCTGCACTTAAAATTGATGGTGCAACTTTAATCATCCTGATTCCCTCATTTCTTATAATTTGGTTTTTGATTAGCAATCAATTCATGGAACTGAAGATAATCATCATACCGACTCTTCATGATTATACCATTGTTTACCGCTTCCTTCACAGCACATTGTGGTTCTTTTATGTGAAGGCAACCCCGAAACTTACAATCAGCTGAATTTTTAGCCATTTCAGGGAATAAATGCGGCAAATCATTTACCGTCATATCAAATGTTTCGTACGATGAAAAACCTGGGGTATCGGCTATCAGAGCACCGTTAACATCTAGTAAACTTACTTTTCTTGTTGTATGCCGTCCCCGTTGAAGCGCTTGGGAAATTTCACCAGTCGCTAATTTTAATTGGGGAGCCAAATGATTAAGCAAAGTTGACTTCCCTGCTCCTGTCTGCCCCATCATTGTTACAATATTTCCCTTTAATTCTTCCATCAAACTTGCTAATTGATCAGGGTTAAAGGGCTCACGGGCCGCAAAAACATGGTAGCCAATTTTACGATAGCCCTCGATCGTTGGTAAAAGTTGTTGGTATTCATCATCTGTCAGTAAGTCAGTCTTTGAAAAATAAATTAAAGGAGTAACATCTTGGGCTTCTAAAGCAATCAATTGACGGTCTAAAAGGTTAGCGGAAAATGCTGGTTCTTTAGCTGAGGTTACGACAACTGCCATATCAACATTAGCAACAGGCGGCCGCACCAACTGATTGCGACGAGGCAAGATTTTTAATAAATACCCTTCCTGTTGATTTTCAGCACTGAATTCAACATGATCGCCAACTACTGGCTTGATCTTTCGTTGACGAAAGTTTCCACGCGCCCTTGTCCGATAAATCTTTTCATCTGCAATTACATCATAAAAGCCACTTAATGATTGTTGGATTATTCCTGTTTTCAAACTGCACCTCCATTATCCAGTAATATTTGTTGCACTCATAATCGTTCGTCCATTGCGAACAACACGGTATGCACCTGTTTGTCCTTGTTTAAGGGTAAATGGCACATTAATTGTTGTTTCCTGATTAATTGTAATATCTTGATACTCCATTGTTAAATTATGGTTGGCATCTCTGATATATACCTGTACACGGTTTTCACGCTGGCCGCCATTTCCATCGAATGGAATGTTAATCTGAATATTCGTCGTCTTTGTTTGATTACCAGAATTAGCAATGGAAACCGTTAACGTATCACCATGATTTAATGTCGATCCGGCTCGCGGCGTCTGATTAATCACATGGTTAGTCGCGATTGTTTTTGATTTTTTCTCTTGAGTTGTCAATTGCAAATTATTTTTATTTGCAAACTGTTGCACAGCACTAATATCTTGATTCTTAAAGTTTGGAATCTTAATTGGTTCTTTCCCTGCGCTTACCCGAAAAATAATTGTGTTAGCAGCAGGCTTAACAATCGTACCTTTTTTGTGGTTTTGTCTGATAATCTGTCCCTTATCGATATCATCCGAATACACTGGTTCTTGATGAACTTGAAATCCCTTGCGACGAAGGTTAGCGGCTACTGAAGAATAGTCCTCACCAACATAATCAGCCATTTGCAATTGCTTAACTCCTGTACTAACCGTTAAATTAATTGGGGTACTAACACGGGTCTTATGGCTGACGTCAGGATTAGTTGAAACAATTCGGTTTTTATCAACCGCCTGACTATTTACTCGAGTAATCTTACCAATCCGTAAGTTTTGCTGGTGCAATCGTTGTTCTGCCTTTAGCACTGTCATTCCTTCTACATCGGGGATGATTACTTGACGGATCAAGAACCACCAGCTACAGACTGCAATCAGCACAATCATGCCAAGCGTTCCACTAATAATCCCATATTTTTTCCACTTTTGCGGTTTAGTTGATGGATCAACGGTTGGTGAATCAGTTGACTTCTTTGGTTGGTAATCATCAGCTTTTAGGTGTTTAATATCTAACACCTTAGTTTCTCCATTATCATCTTGTTGGATCTTTAACCGCGGCTCATTAGCTCTTTGTGGATCAAGGACGGTTTTCAAATCAGCCGCCATTTCATTAACTGAACTATACCGCTCAGCCGGTTCCTTTGCTGTCGCTTTAATGATTACGTTTTCGAGTGCTTGAGGAATTTCTTTGTTCTGTTCACGAACAGAAGGTATTTCTTCGCGGAAATGCTTCAAGGCAATTGAGACAGCCGTTTCTCCTTCAAACGGAACCTTTCCTGTTAGAAGTTCAAACAAGATAATTCCTAGTGAATAGATATCTGATTGTTTAGTAGCAATGCTTCCTCGCGCTTGCTCTGGGGATAGGTAGTGAACTGACCCCATCAAGGTATTAGTCTGCGTTAATGAGTCTTGCGATACAGCAACCGCAATTCCAAAATCAGTAATTTTAACGTTTTTATTTTCATCAATTAAGATATTTTGTGGTTTTAAGTCCCGATGGATAATCCCATGAGCATGGGCGGTCGCAACTGCTGAAAGCACCTGTTCCATAATATCAATAACTTGTGGAAGTGGAATCGGATAGTGCTTTTTTATATATGCTTTAAGGTCTGTCCCCTTTACATATTGCATTACCATGTATTGCAAGCCATGATCCTCACCAACGTCATAAATTCCAACAATATGAGGATCATTTAACTGCGTTGCGGCCATTGCCTCCCGGTGAAATCGCCGTTTAGTACTTGGATCGTCCCGTAAGTCAAGACGCAATAGTTTAACAGAAACGTCTCGATCAAGAACCATATCATGTGCCAAGTAGACATTAGCCATTCCACCTTCACCCAGTGACCGAATTATCCGATATCGGTGACCAATTTCATATCCAGGATTCATTTCCTATCCCTCCTGGTTACTATTAATCCCAATTAAAACGGTAATATTATCTGGTCCGCCGGCATCATTTGCCATTTTTATAAGTTGAGCACATTTCTCTTCAAGCGGTCTCGGCAATTCAAGCACCTTGATAATCCGCTCCTTAGAAACAGTCTTAAACAAGCCATCAGAACACATTAACAGTTGATCACCTTCGTTTAATTCAAAGCGGTTTACATCAACTTGTGCATCCTGTGAGATTCCAATTGCCCTTGTAATTATATTGCTCTGGGGTAGCTTTAGTGCTTCATCTTCTGATATATCTCCCGTTTTTACCAATTCATTAACCAATGAATGGTCTACTGTAATCTGCGTTAATAGGTTTTGATGAAGGATATATCCTCGACTATCACCAATGTTAGCAACCACAACCGCATCCTTAAATGCAATAGCGGCAACCATTGTTGTTCCCATCCCCTGCAAGCGAAGATTACGTTTGGATTGCGCTAAGATTTTATTATTGATTAATTGGGTTTCACGAGCAAACCAGCGGATCCCTTCCATCGAAGTCTGCGGAGGCCTTTTTTTAAACTGACTCCCCAAAGTCGCAACTGTTTGCTCTGCAGCGATATCTCCGCTACGATTGCCACCAATTCCATCAGCAATAACCATTAATTGATTGCCTAGCTTGTTAGTAAACACAGCAACCCGGTCCTGGTTTTGCTTTCGTTGGTGGCCGATATCTGTTTGATAAGCAGCTTTCATTAATTTATTATATTCCCTTCTTAAGGCTACTGACGAAGAAGCCATCAGAATCAAAATCACTCGGTAATATAGTTAAGGTTGGTGAGTGACGATTATCCTTAACTTTTCGTGCAGTTGTTGTTTTTACTAACTCAAACTCCGGATGTTCAGCTAGAAACGCTTGAACAGTATCATCATTTTCTTGCTGTAAAATTGTGCACGTGCTGTATGTGATTATACCGCCTTTTTTAACTTTTGCAGCAACCGCATTTAAAATTGCTAACTGAATCTTATATAATTGCTTGCTATCATTTAGCGTTTTTGTATAACGAATTTCTGGCTTCCGGCGTAAAAGTCCAATTCCACTACAAGGTGCGTCAACTAAGACCTTGTCAAAACTTTCATCATCAAAAAGTTGATCAACTTCCCGTGCGTCAAGGGTATGAGCAGTAACTCGCTTTTCAACCCCCAGTCGACGAGCATTCTTTTCAATCAATCTAACCTTATGTTGGTGAATATCAAGTGCATCAACGTGGCCGTCTTCATTAGTGAGGGCTTCTGCTATTTGAACAGTCTTTCCACCCGGAGCTGCACAAGCGTCCAGGACTTTATCCCCTGGCTCAATATGCATGCTTTCCACGGCTAACATGGCACTTTCGTCTTGAATAGTAATTTCGCCATTTTTGAAGAGATCGGAACTGATAATTTCACCTTTAGTAATTACTAAAGCATTTTGCGCAACTTGACTTTCTTGATATTCAATTCCAGCAGCATCTAAAGTTTGTTTGACGGTCGGAAGGTCAGTTTTGACGATGTTAACTCTAATTACCTGATGAGCCGGCTCATTAATTGATTGAAGTACTTTTTCAGTATCTTCTTCGCCATATTCCCTAGTCAGCTCGTTGACTAGCCACCGTGGGACACTATTTTCGATACTTAACCGCAAATCGCGTTCATCAATTTGCCGCAGGTCAGGTAATCCTTTCCGCAAAATGGCATGTAAAACACCAGTGACAAACTTTCGAATACCTGGATTTCCTCGACGTTTAGCTATTTCAATACTTTCGTCAGTTACCGCCCAATCCGGAACTCGTTCTAAATAATGATACTGGTAAAGTGCAGACAAGAGAAGCGTCTTTACCCAAGGATCAAGCCGTTTTCCCTGCACAAACCCATTTAGCCAATATTCGAGGGTAAGTTTATGCTGCAAAACACCATAAATAATATTAGTTGCCAACCGGCGATCTTTATCTGCCAACGGGTACCTTTTTAATAACTGGTCAACCTGCAAGTTTGAGTATGCACCATTTTCGACAACTCCTTCAAGCGCCACTAAAGCTAATTCACGCGCATTTTGCGGTTGAAATTTAGTCTTCACTTACAACTTGGCCTCCCTCTGTAATATCTTTATGTCCATTAAGGTAAGAAGTAATATCCATCGCCTTTTTCCCTGCTGGCTTTAACTTATTAATCTGGTATGTCGTTCCATCTCCAGCAGCAATTACTAATTGATGCTTTGTAACCCGTACTACTTTTCCTGGTTCAAGGGCTGTTTTTTCTTCTAATGGGGTCACATCATAAATTTTTGTCCGTAATCCATCAATAATCATGTTACCAAGAGGAGCTGGCCGCAATCCCCGCACCTTCGCATCAATTAAACGTGCTGGAAGGCGGAAATCAATCTGTTCTTGTTCACTAGTAATATTGGGAGAAAAGACTACTTTATCAGGATCTTGAGCAACTGGATTAACATCCCCGCTAATAAGCTTAGGCAACGTTTCTAAAAGTAAGTCTCTTCCTAGCAAACTAAGCTTTTTAAACATAGTGCCACTATCATCAGTATCTTCAATCGGAATAGACCTTTGTGAAATAATATCTCCCGCATCCATTTTCTTAACCATGTACATAATGGAGACCCCGGTTTCTTTGTCACCATTAATAATGGAATATTGAATTGGAGCCCCTCCACGATACTTTGGCAGTAATGAACCGTGGACATTGATTGCTGCAATCTTAGCAGCTGCCAATAACTTTGTTGGAAGGAATTGCCCATAGGCAGCAGTAATCATTAAGTCAGGCTGTAAACTAATAATTTTCTCCATTTCAGGACTTTTGCTGAGTTTAGCTGGCTGTAAGACTTCGATATTATATTGTTCAGCTAATTCTTTAACTGGTGATTGATGAAGAGTACGTTTCCGGCCGATATGGTGGTCTGGCTGGGTAAGAACTGCTTGAATATCGTATTCTGGATTATCAATTAAACTTTGTAAAATCGGAACAGCAAACTCGGGTGTTCCCATAAAAACGACTGATGTTGACATTAATAACATCCTTTCTTTTACATAAAATACTGTGGATCTGGATCGATACTTACTTGGACATCCTTAAAACCGCGACTTTGCGTATCCTGAAGAATATCAAACAATAGCTGATGCAAGTAAGGATCCTTCTTATATTTGATGACAATTTGGTAATAGTAACGACGCTTCATCCGGGCAATTGCTCGCGGAGTGGGGCCAAGAATAACCGTCGAAGATAATAATCCCTGCTTTAGGCGACCATAGATATCTGCCATTGCCCTAGCTGCTTTGGCTTCTTCGGGATGACTGGCCATCAAACGAACGGTGTAATAGTATGGCGGATAACTTGCTTGTCTTCGTAGCATCATTTCCTGGTTAAAGAATTTTTCGTAATCGTGCATTTTGGCATCTTGAATAGCGTAATGGTCAGGGTTATATGTCTGGATAATAACTTCCCCCTGCTTATTTGCCCGACCAGCCCGACCGCTAACTTGACTTAGCAAATCAAAAGTCCGTTCACTAGCACGAAAATCTGGTAAGCCTAGACCAGTATCAGCATTTAAAACCCCTACTAAGGTAACATTAGGGAAATCAAGCCCTTTTGCAATCATCTGGGTTCCTAATAAAATATCCGCTTGGTGTTGACCGAACTGTCGCAATAATTTTGCATGCATTCCCTTCCGCCGAGTGGTATCAACATCCATGCGAATAATCCGGGCCTGGGGTAATAATTGATGCAATTCTTGCTCAACCTTCTCTGTTCCAGTCCCATAATAGCGAATCTGATGACTATGGCAATTGGGACATTCACGGGGGATTGGTTCTTCATGACCACAATAATGACATTTCATTGTCCGCGTATCCATATGGAGCGTCAAAGAAATATCACAATTAGGACATTTTAAAACATTTCCACAATCACGACACATCATAAAGGATGAAAATCCCCGTCGATTTAGCATTAAAATACTTTGCTCGTTCTTTTGCAGGCGGTCATTTAATTCGGTTAATAGTTTTTGAGAAAAGTTACTCTCCCCATACTTTTTAATTTCATCTCGCATATCAACCACTTCGATTGGTGGCAGTTCCTGTTTATTTACCCGGTGAGGAAGACGCAACAAGTGATAAACGTTTTTTACTGCTCGCGCACGACTCTCCAGACTAGGAGTAGCAGAGCCAAGAACTACAGGTGCTTGATTATATTTTCCCCGCCATTTAGCTACTTCACGCGCCTGATAACGGGGTGATTCATCTTGTTTATAACTAGATTCATGTTCTTCATCAAGAATGATTAGCCCTAAATTAGTTAACGGAGCAAAGACTGCTGAACGGGCACCCACAACTACTTGCGCTTCTCCACGTTCAATCCGTCGCCATTCATCATATCGTTCACCATTCGATAAACTACTATGTAAAACAGCAACCTTAGAGCCAAATCGTCGCCGCACACGGTTAACAATCTGGGGCGTTAATGAAATCTCAGGTACAAGCATTAATGCTGTCTTTCCCTGTTGAAGAGCATTAGCAATCGATTGCAAGTATACTTCTGTCTTGCCACTCCCCGTAACTCCTTGTAAGAGGAAAACTTTAGGGTCATGATTGTCGATTGCTTGATTAATCTGGTTAACAGCATTTTGTTGATCGGCGTTGAGCTGCAGGGGGGCTGCTAAATGAGCATCATCAGGAGTGCCCTGCATAGCCAAGGGTTGTCGATATACTTCAACTGGTGTTTTTTCTAGCCATCCCTTCTGTTGTCCCTGATTGAAGGTGGCTGCTTTTAAACCAGTTTTATGTTCAGCATCCTTTTGCTTAACAACTTGACTACCAATTGATTGTAAATATGAAAGAAGACGGTTTTGAGCATGAGCATTAGCATGAAGGGATGCGCGCTCATCTTCCAGTTGTTCAAAATTAAGCAAAGAGCGAATACCAGTCACCGTTTTAGCTTTGGCTCGATCCTCCACTTGGTATTCAATCGTTATCTTTCCTTCCTTTTGCAGTTTAAACAATTTACTTAAGATTGCCGGTTTATCTTGTACCGCCGCCATTTCTAATTCATCTCGCCCATGAAAAATGTCAAAGGCAACATGCTCGTCTACTTCATCTACAATTCGAATAATTCTGGTAGTCTTAGCCTTCAATAAGTTAGGCAACATCGTATATAAGCAAGAAATCCAAAAAGAGTAAGTAGTATCAGCTAACCATTTGCTAAGATTCATTAATTCAGGATTAATTACCGGTTGAAGATCCATTATCGCCTGAATTGGTTTGAGTTCTCCCTCATATTGGGATGCATTGTCAAGGGCAACAACAAATCCTTGAACAGTCCGTTTTCCCTTTCCAAAAGGCACAATCACTCTTACTCCAACTTGAATTTGTTTTTCAAGTTTTGGCGGAATCTGATAAGTATATGGTTGATTTGTTTGCATTGTTGGAACATCAACAATTACCTGTGCCAACTCTGGCATTTAATCACCTGACTTTAATTTTGCACTAATTAATTCAATAATCTCGTTTGCAATTTTAGCTTTAGATTGGCGGGCTAATTTAATTGGCGTTTGATCTTTTTGTAAGATGGTCACTTGATTCTGGTCACTGCCAAATGCTCCCATATCTCCCGCCACACTATTTGCAATAATCATATCCGCATTTTTGCTAGCAAGTTTACGATTAGCATTTTCTAGAAGATCATTTGTTTCTGCCGCAAACCCAACGATGTATTGACCGTTTTGCTTCATCTTCGCAATATTCTTTAAAATATCAATAGTTTCAGTAAGCGCAATGGTAAGATGCGGGTTACCATCTTTTTTCTTAATTTTATGATCAACTATCTCAACTGGGCGATAGTCAGCAACTGCGGCCGCCATGATTAAAATGTCTGCCTGCGCAAAACGTTCTTTTAAACTGGTATATAAATCTTCAGTTGTGATTCCGCGCACAACTTCAATCGCTGGTGATTGTGGAAGGGGGACGGTAACTTGACCGGCAATCAATGTTACCTTAGCTCCTGCTTGGACCGCGGCGTTAGCAAGTGCAATCCCCATTTTACCAGAGGACCGATTACCAATAAAACGAACAGGATCAATATTTTCACGTGTTCCACCAGCAGTAACAATCACGTGTTTGCCCTTTAATGCTTGACTGCTAGCTAAAAAATCTTCTATATATTGGCAAATTGCTGCTGGTTCTGGTAAACGCCCGTGACCAGCATATCCTTCAGCTAATCTTCCACTAACTGGCGGCATAATATTGACCCCATCTTGTTTAAGTTGAGTAATGTTTCGTTGAGTTGCGGGGGCCAACCACATATGGCTATTCATTGCCGGAACTACAATTTTAGGAGCATTAGTTGCTAATAAGGTGGTAGAAACAGCATCATCAGCCAGTCCCATTGCCATTTTAGCGATTATATCTGCTGATGCTGGTACCACTATTGCTAGTTCTGACCAATCAGCTAACTCAATATGAGGAATAGGCGTTGAATGCTCATCCCATAGGTCAGTAAGAACTGGTGCTTTCGTCAAGGCAAAAGGAGTAGCAGGAGTGACTAAATTAGTAGCGGCGTCAGTCATTCCTACGCGAACCTCATGTCCCATTTTTTGCAGTCCACGTACTACTTCGATTCCCTTGTAAGCAGCGATACTGCCTGTAAGATACACTGCAATTCGTGTCATTATGTCACCTCAACTTATTTTTTCTTAATTGATTATAGCATTTTTAGAAGCAAAAAAGGGGCCAGTGACAATCCTGCCCTAGTCCCTTACTTTTGTTTATCCAGCTTAATTTAATCCTGTAAGTCTTCAGTATGATCAGGATCGATCGTAACTTTTCCAGCCAAAATCTCTTCAAGGGCCTTCCCAACTGACTTGCTTGAATCATAATGTTCAAGTAATGGGGCAGCTCCTGCATCTAATTCATTGGCACGCTTACTAGCAAGCATAACTAATGAATAACGAGAATCAATATGTTTTAATAATTCATCAACTGATGGAAAAAGGATCATTTTTCGGCATCTCCTAACATTTCAAGATAACGTGGCATTACACGGGTAACACGAAGCCGTTCAGTACGAATAATGTCTTTAATCTTTTCAACTGCATCTGGTACTTCGTCATTAACTACTGCATAATCATAGTTTTGCATCATTTGAATTTCACTAAATGCTTTATGAATTCGTTTATTAATGACTTCCATACTATCAGTTCCCCGGTGAATCAATCGTTGTTTTAATTCATCCAAATCAGGAGGGGTTAAGAAAATAAACACGCCATCTGGGCACTTAGACCGTACTTGCATTGCTCCGTTAACTTCAATCTCAAGGAAAACATCTTTTCCTGAATCTAAGGTCTCATTAACATATTTTAATGGGGTACCGTAATAATTGTCAACATACTTAGCATATTCCAACATCCCACCAGTTTGAATTTGGTGTTCAAACTCTTCTTTGCTTACGAAGAAATAATCAACACCATTAACTTCTCCAGGACGTGGTTTTCGAGTTGTCATCGAAATTGAATATTGAAAATCATTATCATTTGAATCAAAGATAGCTTTTCGAACAGTTCCCTTCCCAACCCCGGAAGGACCTGAAAGAACAATTAACATTCCACGATTTGCCATTATAACGCTCCTATTTATTTAATCGTATTAATACTATAATGCACTAGATTAGTACTGAAATCAAGCACCTGAATAACAAAAAATTATTGAGCTTTTTGCTTGCATTTCTGAATGTATGTTCGTATACTATAATCAAACGAATGTTCGGAGGCGGGATTATGCAAATTGAACAAAAGTCTATTTTTAAATTTACGCCACAAATTATTAGTGATAAGCTTCGTCATCTTTTTGAAGAAGCACCTGCTGACGATCAGCAAGCAGGGTTGCTTACTCCCCAACCTGCTAAACAACGACAATTATTTTTAAAACGAGCTATTAAAGATAAAATTAAAGCAACGTTTCAGCTAATGCCAATCAACAACGATGGCTATCCCGTAAACGTTACCGGTAACATCGCCCAATTAGCGAATAGCAATAGATACCTTATTACGAATCAAAATGTAAGTTATATTGTTAACTTTGATCAAATTAGATACATTGCGAATTTATAATATTGAATTTAAAGAGAGACTGGGAATTAACTCAGTCTCTTTATTGTTTTAAAGATATTTATACAGTAGCTGCCTGGATTCCGATCGTTGATAAGTCAATGTCCGGGTCCGGCCCCCCAATAGGCTAGCTTCGCGTCGTAGCTATCCTCGTGGAGGAGTGCAATTAGTATGCCAATTAATGCGATAAAAGCTAGAAAACCGTTGGCTTATTAGCACTTTGGGCTTTTAATTTCTTGATCAATATCGACAATTTTTTAATGTTTTTAAAATGTTTGCCCCTTTTGTGCCCCTTTTTTAGGATTATCTTAAAGAGCTTCTCTCTCTTACTGATCTATCAGCATTTTCAGTATTATATCATAAGAGAAGGAACTATTACATTAGCCACAACAGTCACCTAACTACATTCGCAAACATACATATTATATAACAAAAAGCCCCAATAACCGATATGGCTACTAGGGCTTAATTGTTAAATCTGAATTGTTTGACCAACATAAATCACGTTAGGATTTGCGATTCCGTTTTTCTGTGCGAGTGCTTGCCAGGTCTTGCCAAACTTAGCTGCAATTCCCGATAATGTGTCACCTGCTTGGACAGTGTAAGCATTAGATTGTCCGTTACCAGGTAGAATAATCTTTTGGCCCACACCAATGATATTAGGATTGGCAATGTGATTAATCTGAGCTAACGTTTGGTAAGTTGTACCATACTTAGCCGCAATACCAGATAATGTATCGCCGTTTTGAACATAGTAAGTATTCTGTGTTGATGCTTGACCGGAAACCTTGAGGACTTGTCCTGGGAAGATAGCGTTTGGGTCACCAATACCATTAATTGCAGCAAGCTGTTGATAGGTTGTACCATATTTAGCTGCAATTCCCGATAATGTGTCACCCCATTGGACTGTATATGTCCCCGTAGCTGGTTGCCACTTATGTTGAACCGGTTCAGGCTTGGGTACTTCAATAGTTGGAACTTGACCAGTTTCACCTGTCGAGACTGTGAAGCAACCATCAAAATCGTAACTAGCATCTGTTCCAGAGCGATTACCTCCATAGCCCTGGCCATTGTCAAATTGCCAAGCTGCCGCATTACTAATTCCGAGGTCAGTAATTCCGTACCCTGCAAGCCAAATTTTGTTATCACCTAGAGCATTGCTATTAAGGATACCGCTGGTAAAGAATGACTTCATCGAGTAAACACTGGTATGAGGAAATCCGAGAGCTTTGACTTGATTAGTAAAGGCCATTGCTCCAGCGTTATAGTCGGCCATTGTGTGAACTTCAGCATCATCAACCATTAACGTTGAACTGTCCATTCCTAGCGCTTTAGCGTGAGAAACAAAGAAGTTAGCTTCATTACGAGCATCGGCTTCACTAGTGTACCGTGCAAAGTGATACAAGCTAATGAGTAGGCCGACCTTCGATGCATTGCGAATCTTTTCAGCAGCAGTTGCTGACACCCAATTAGAACCATCAGCGGATCCTTCGGTAACTTTGATAACAATTCCTTTGAATCCGAGGTTCTTTAAGGTTTGCATGAAGCCAATATCAGAACGTTGATAGTCCGACACATCGGCAAATAAATTGCGAATACTCATTATTGATTATCTCCTTTCGTGGGGTCGGTTGCAGTTGCTTGACCGGCTGGAATAGTGGCAGTTTTAGTTGGTTGTGCTTGTTGCGATGTCGGATCAACAGTTGGTGTTAACGCTGATAGTTCATAAGCGGATTGAACTGCTGATTGAACTTGCTTCATATCCACATTAAGACCCTTATTTTCAAGATAGGCTTGTACTTGGGTAACAGCTTCAACGAACTTGGCTTGTCCAGTCATATCTTTACCGACAAGAGAATTAACCACCGTCATCGAGACTTGTTGAAGCAACGTCCACAGTTCCTTTTGCTGGGCTGTTTTAGCGTGCTTGATCTTACTTTCAACGAATGGCTTGCCGAATGTAACAGCAATATAGATCAGCAATGCTAGAAAGCCCGAATTGATAATCCAATTAATGATGTCGTTTAGTGTTTTCATTCGTTCCGTTCCTCCAAGCTTGTGATTCGACGTTCGTGATCTTTTAATTGTTCTTCATGTTTTACAAACTTTTCTGCGCCCTTTTCAAGACGAGTGTTTGCCTTATCTTGCCAGTTAATAAGGAAATCAACACTTTCGTTGAACTTGTCAAGGCGTCGATTAATAGGCTCAAAAATATCGTATTTGGTCTTTTTAATTAAACTTCTAGCAATAATTACAATCGCTGTTAAAATAGTAACAATTGAAGCCCATTCATCCCAACCAAGGCTTAGAAAAGAATGCAGTGTTAAGATGTGCATTGCCTGTTGCCACCCTCTTTCTTAATGCCGCCCATAATAAAAGCCCCGCTCGATTGAGTGAGGCTTATTTATGTATTGTGTATTTCTGTGGCGACTATGTTTAGATTAATTTTTATTTAACAGCAAAATATTTCTTACAGCTTTCCAATGAATAGGTAATTTACTAGTTGTTTTGCAGTTCATTGTAGTTAATCCTGCATTTGCAACATTGACTTTTACGGTGTTATTGAGCCAATTACCACCGTTGATTCTTCTGAATCCTTTCATTACTGTAACCTCCTTAAATCAAAAATTCTTTAGCAATCCCATTGATATTCTCAGCTTGATTTGAAATCTTGCAGTTTGAAAGTCTGAATCCAGTATTGCTTTGCAGGTTAGACCAGAAGCCGAATTGCCCTTTAACATTTGCACTATTCCAGATTAGAGAATCAGAGAGTATTACACCTCCGCCGGTGTAATCATTCGCTACGTTATTAAAGTAGAACATATAAGGGACTGGTGAGCGGTTCTTATCGTTGTAAGAGTAGGTATTCCAAAATGTGTACATATGATTAATTATTACCGTAGCGTCTTGCTTCATAAATTCAATACACTTATAAGCAGTATCTGGATAGAAGTTTGAAAGGAAATTACCATTTGAGTTAATCCGAATCCCTACACTTCGATTAGTTTCAGGCATTGCAACAGACCACGGGTGGAAGTCGTCAATGTAAGTTGCGTCCCCGTTGATCTCCGCACCAATTTCGATATTGACTGTAACAGCGTGCTGCATTCGACAGTCAGAACTGTTGAATTGCATTCCGATTGATCCAAGTGTGGAATTACCATTATAAATGTCACAATTAGCGATCTTGGTTGCACCATCACACTTGATACCAATGCCGTTATCTGGTAATCCGGTCATATTAATGTGGTCGTACAATAGCCCACTTCCTCTGACTCCCACGCTTGATTTTCCGTTTAAGTCAAGCAAGCTTACCTCATCGCCAATCATAGCAACTGGATTCCATTCCCATGATCGACCATCTGTATAGAACATTGAGCCCATGTTTTGCGTCGCTTTGACAGTTGCGCCATAAAAATGTAAGGCAATCCGCTTATTAAGGTTAATCGTGCTACTAATTAGATAAGTTCCTGGAGGGAAGGCAACTGCACCGTTAATATTAGCATCAATAGCTCGCTGGATTGCTTCTGTATCATCAGTAATACCGTCGCCTTTAGCACCGTACCCTCGAACAGTTGGCATGAAGAAGCTCGTCTTGCTGAGAATATCTTGGTCAGTTAGAACGTTGTGGCCTTTGTACTGCATACTTTCAGTTACATTAAGCTTTCCAAACGTATTAACTCCAGCCCATGTATTATCAATTCCGAGATGACCTGCGTTCAAGTCTTGTGTGGTTGGGTCTGGCTTAGCATGTAACGAATCTAGCCACTCCTTTTCTGTGCCTTCAAATCCATTAGCCTTAGCTGACTCATAGGCAGATTTACCAGGATCACCCTTAAAGTTCCCACTGGCAAGTTGTCGCTGAATTTCAGTAGGAATGCTGTTGTAGATTTCTTGCGCCGAAATCTTAGGAAGAACGATTACACCTTTATTTTCAGCATCAGCAGTAATTGAAAAACCAACATAACCCAGAGTTGGGTACTTTGCCGTACTTCCATCAGCTTGCTTAACATGAACATCAAGTTGATAATCACCGGCTGGCAGATCACTGATACCAGAAGTGGCAGGTAGTTGGATATAGCTAATCCGATTAACTAACTGAATTGTTGTAATAAGCTGCTCACTCTCGTCAACCACATTAGCGGTCACTACATCATCATCAGTCAACGTTACTTGCACATCACCATCGAATAGCAGGTAGCTCCATAACGGTGAAGCTGTATCGCCAGCTTTAACCGTATCGGGAGAGTTGTAATAAA
>SKEM01000397.1_pt1 | contig 30425 bp, 37 predicted proteins | sample 4826731 | NCBI WGS metagenome assembly SKEM01 (sample SAMN11008809, study PRJNA524170) | human gut metagenome | biome: Human fecal sample; material: Feces; isolation source: fecal sample from pouch patient p37 | host: Homo sapiens | place: Israel: Tel-Aviv | collected 2015-07-27
TTTACCAATCTCTTAACTAGAATTCGTTTGGAAGAAAATTTGTACAAAGAAAAAGAACCAAACAGCCTTTTAATGGTTGCTTGATTCTCTTCATTTACTCATTATCAACAGGATTTGACAAAGAGCCGTGATTTTTAGTTTGGTTATAGTATTTTTTACTTAGTTGCGCCTTGTGGCTTTCTGCGTCCAACAAGCCAAGTAGCAATCAAAGCGATAATAGCTTCAATGATAATCATTGCGATCTTCATAGAAAGGTTAGTGCTGCCAAGCCATACATCAAGGATAATAGAACCAATAATTAAAATTCCCATCCAAATCCATTGAGATTTATCAAAGGCAATACCGTATTCTTCTTCACGACGTCTAATACCTGGCAAAATAGCACCTAAACCAATTAATACGATTACAGCAACGATATTGATAATTAATTCGTACCACCAAAGACCGCTACCGTGCTTAACGTCTTGTGGTGCAAAGCCTAATATTGTGGCAACTGCAGTAACTATTAATAAAGCAAGACCGACTAGCCAAGCAAGTTTATCATTTTTAATATAAACGTATTTTGACGGATATTTAGCTGAGTTCTTTCTTATTCTCATAAATGAGTAGAAAATCCAACAGGTAACACCTGGTGAAACGATTGAATTTAAATTAAGTAACCAGTTGAAGATATCATTCATATCAGGTAGGAAAATACCTAAAATCATAATAAATGATGAAAGGGCAACTGTTAAAATGTAACCGTTAATTGGTAAGCCGTTCTTATCTTTTTTACGTAAGAATTTAGGCATGTACTTATCACCAGTGTCGGAAATAAGCATTCTAGTCATGGCATCCAATAATACGGCAACTAAGGCACAGTTGAATAGCAATGATGTCCAAGCCCAAAGATAAAGCAAGAACTTACCCATACCAAATTGTTCACCAACCATTTGGAAGACATAGTAAGCACCATTCATCTTCAAGTCATTTGGAATATGATATGCGTCGAAGTAAATACCAAGGGCAAATGATCCAAGAATGGTTAAAAATGCAGTCATAATAGCTAAAGCAATCATTGCCTTAGGGAAGTCTGACTTAGGTTTCTTCATCTTAGTTACATAAGGTGCAACTAATTCGCAACCATTCATGGCATAGATAAGCATCCCGACAGTTGACCAATAGTGTAAGTCAAATTTTGGAACGATTGTGTGCCAAGTAAATGGTTGAGTAGCCATATGACCGCCTGATTTTGCTAAACCAACAAAGGCTAAAAGAACAAATAAAACAGTCATAATAACCATTAATCCACCACCAATACTGGAAAGGAATTCCATTGAATTAGCAAAGTGGTGTTCAACAATAATAAAAACAATGAAAACAACAAATGTTAATGCCGCAAACATTGTTGTTGGAATTTTATCTTGAAATCCTTTAGCCCCAGTTAATGCCCAGCCAAGGTCAACGATAATTTCGTTTGCTGAGTCAACTGCGTAAGGAATTGAAGCGGCCCAGTATGTCCAGGCCGTAAAGTAACCAAGAAATTCGCCATCAGTACCACGTACCCATGATGAAAGTCCACCACCTTCATTACTAAAAGTTGATCCTAATTGTCCAACCATTAGTGAATAAGGGGTTACATAAAGTAAACACATAATAATCCAAGAGGTGATAACCGGCATCCCTTGGTTTTGAAAATTGTACATGATATCGTCTAATCCGATAACAGTACAAAGTGCCATCAAAGTCAAAACAGGCCAGCTGATGGTCTTCATTTTGCTAGTTGAAGTTAAATCGTCCAAGTAATTCTCATCCTTTTCTATTTCTATAGTCTAAACACTTCTCCCACAAATAAATGAGAATGCTGGCGATTTATTTTTAAATTTTTCCCGCATTCAATAACTCCTATATAGAAATACCAATATAGATTCTACATATTAGAAATAACCCTGGCTAGTGTAAAACGCTTTCTATTTACAAAAAAAGCTCTTTACTTATTTTATGTAAGTTGATATAATAGTACTAACTAAAAGTAAGTTTGCAAAAAGTGAAGGGGGAGATAGTATGACAGGACAAATTATCGCTATTGCTATTATTGTGGCAGGTTTATCATTTTTAACTAGAGAGAAAGTGCCTGCCGTAGAAAGAGTTAGAAGACACAGATAGAGGTTATATATGGCAAAAACATCACAAGTTATTCGTAATCATAAAGAATCAAAATACTCAACTAGAGAATATACACGTTGTGAGCGTTGTGGTAGACCGCATTCAGTTTATCGCAAGTTCGGTCTTTGCAGAGAATGCATGAGAGACTTAGCACATCAAGGTCAACTTCCAGGTGTTAAGAAAGCTAGTTGGTAAAATATATACTTCATATATTAAGTAAAATACACATCCAAATAAAGTGAAGCTCGAGTTTACTCGGGCTTTTTTGTTGAATTTTTTAGTTTTCTTATCATCTGTTTAATATTATTTTTGGTAAAGTAATTAAAAAGGTACTAAAAAAGGAAGATAGGAAAAACTAAATGGATAAATTTCATTTTACAAAACGTGAAAAAATATTTTTATTGTTAGCTTTATTTGTATTATTAATGCTATTTGTTTCAAGTTCAATGACGTATCAGCAACAAGAATTACATGATGGCGTAATGAATAAATATTTTAGTTCGCTAGAAAATATCGTTGCCGGTTGGAATTTTACTTATGGCGGAAGAGTACATAATGTTCAAATAGATGGAAGGGCAGGCTTAGCCCAATTTGTCCTAAGAAAAATGGCCCATTTTGGTTCATATTTTTTACTTGGTGGTTTTGGCTATTTAGGATTACGCCGAATTTTTAAAGTAAAGTGGGTAGCTCCCATTTTAACTTGGTTTGCAGCAATTGCTTTTGCAGCCTTTGATGAATATCATCAATATTTAACGGGAGATCGTACTCCAAGTGTCCATGATGTGATTCTAGATGGCTTAGGTGCCTTAACTGCGATCCTGTTGATCATGTTTATTTCTTTCATTAAAAATCAATATTTCAGTAAGAAAAACTAGGTTTAATGTTTGATACCATTGAATTTTAAAGTACTGTGAGTTAAGATAATAACGTTAATTAATATTAGAAAAAAGAAAGAAGGATCCTTATGTCAGGACATTCAAAATGGCACAATATTCAAGGCCGCAAGAATGCGCAAGACGCAAAGAGAGGTAAAGTTTTCCAAAAGTTATCTCGTGAAATTTATATGGCTGCAAAGAGTGGTGGTCCTGATCCTGATGGGAATCCTGCATTACGTATGGTAATTGATAAGGCACGCTCAAACAACATGCCTAAAGACAATATCCAACGTGCGATCAAGAAGGCCGAAGGTGGCTCAGATGAACACTACGACGAAATCACTTATGAAGGTTACGCTCCAGGTGGTGTAGCAGTATTTGTTGAAGCTTTGACTGATAACAAGAACCGTACTGCTTCAGATGTTCGTGTTGCTTTTACTCGTAATGGTGGTTCACTTGGTGCTACTGGTTCAGTTGCTTACATGTTCGACCGTAAAGGTTACATTGTAATTGATCGTTCAACTACTGATGCTGATGAAGATCAAGTTTTACTTGATGTTATGGACGCTGGTGGTGATGACCTTCAAACTAGTGATGATGCATACGAAATTTATACTGATCCTAAGCAATTTGCAGAAGTTCGTGATGCACTTATTAAAGCTGGTTACAAGCTCGCTGATGCTGAATTGACTATGATTCCACAAAACACCACTCCAGTTCCAGCAGATAAGAAGGAACAATTTGAACACTTAGTTGAAGCACTTGAAGATAGTGATGATGTTCAAAATGTTTATACTGCAGCAGCTGATGAAGATTAGTTAAAAAGATATAGCTTAGTCCAATTGGATTAAGCTATTTTTTTATTAAAAAAATTTATTTATCAAAAGAAAAATTCTTCTTTTTTGCGTAATAAGTAGTGTGATGCAAAAAGGAGGATTTTTTTATGCAAGTTGTTAAAGAGATCATAAAGAAATTGTTAGTATCTGCTATTGAACTTAAAGCAAGCGATATTTTCTTTTTTCCTAAAAAAGAAAGCGTAGTTGTTGATTATAGAACATATAGTGGCGTTATTAGGCAACGAAGTTATTCTTTATCAGAGGGACAAGAAATCATTAATTTTTTTAAATATAGTGCTCAAATGGATATAGCAGAACATCGTCGCCCGCAAGTAGGAGCAATGATTTATAGCTTAGGTGAGAAGGAATATTACTTAAGATTATCAAGTTTAGGTGATTTTACTGATCAAGAGTCTTTAGTTATTCGAATTATCTATGGAATTGAAAATAGTAAATATTTTTTTGATGAACAATTTATAAAATTAGAAAAATTAGCCACTAAGCGTGGATTAATTGTAACTAGTGGCCCTACAGGTTCTGGAAAAACTACAACTATGTATGAAATTGCTGAAAAATTAAGCGAAAACAGAATAGTTATGACAATTGAAGATCCAGTTGAAGTATATGAATCATCTTTTTTGCAATCACAAGTCAATAATGAAGCAGGAATAGATTATCAAAGCTTACTAAAAGCTGCATTGAGACATCGACCTGATATTTTGATTATTGGTGAAATTCGAGATCAAGGGACAGCGAGATTATCGATTGATGCAGCACTTAGTGGACATTTGGTTCTTGCCACAGTACATGCTAAAAGTACTTTTCAAACTATTTCACGGCTAGAAGGGTTAGGAATTAGTAATGATGAACTTAAAAATTGTTTAACTGCTATTTCTTATCAACGTTTAATGCCTAGTGACAATGAAGTTAGGTGTTTGATGGATATCGCAAGTGGTGAATCACTTAAAAGTGAGCTGAACAAATCGATTCGTAGTAACTTTGTTAGTTGGCAGGAAAATTTAAATGCTTTATGGAAAGGAGGAGAGATTAATGATGAAGTATATTGGCAGTACCAAGAAGGATAAATTAAACGGCGAAGAACAATTAGCTTTTTTAGATTATTTGAAAAATAGTTTAAATAATGGCTTTTCATTAAGCAATTCAATTGAACTAATGCCAGTGTTATGGCCGAAACAAAGAGTATTAATGGAAAAATCGGCTCGTAGAATGAAAAATGGTGCTAGTTTAAGTGAAGAATTAATAAAACTGGGTTTTTCAAGAACTACGGTAACTCAAGTAAATTTATCACTACAACAAGGCAATCTAACAGAATGCTTAGAGCAATTGGCTATATTAAGTCGCTTAAAACAGGAACAAATAAAAAAATTGCGTGCGGAATTATCCTATCCACTTGTTTTAGCAATTATGATGATTGTTTTATTAATGTTTATGCAGTCTTTTATTTCAATGCAATTTAACAATACAAGTGAGCGTTCTGGTGACTTGGTCATATTAATTTTGATTATCTTAATTGGAAGTGGAATTTACTTTTTTACAAGAATCATCTCATTGTTGAATAAGCAAGATTATATTTCAATGAAGAAATTAATCAGATATCCAATTATTGGGAGAATTATTTTATTATATGTAAATTATTTATTAGTTTATGACATTGGGATGTTGCTAGCTGGCGGTTTTTCACTGCAGAAAATGTGTGAGTATGCAATAAAACAAGAGAAAGATTCTCTTCAGCATACTTTAGGACAAAATATTGGGCAGCAATTGGTAAAAGGAAAGAGTATAGAAGAAATAATAAAAAAAGAAGATTTTCTGCCGAATAGTTTGCTTATTTTGCTTAAAACAGGGTCTCAAAGAAGCGATTTAAGTAAAAGATGTTTAATTTTGGGTCGAAGTTTATTTCTTGATTTGACTGCAAAAGTCGAAAAATTAGTTGTTAATATTCAACCTGTTTGTTTCATTTTAATTGGGGTTTGCATTATTGGAATGTATCTGAAATTATTACTGCCAATGTATTCAATGATGCAAAATATTTAGAGGTAAAGATATATGAAGAATAAAATAAAAAGATATTTGCTAAATATTTTAGCGAAAAGTCGACGACAAGAGGGATTTACTTTAATTGAAATGGTAGTGGTAATTGCTATCATTGTAATTCTAGTTTTATTGATTGTCCCCAATTTATTAGGGCAAAAAAAGAAAGCAGAGACTAAAACTGGGGATGCCTTTAAAGTAACTATTCAAACTCAAGTCGAATTATATAAAGATGATAGGGGGAAATTACCAGCAAGCTTTGATGAATTAGTAAAGAATGATTATTTGACAGAAGATCAAAAGAAAAAAGCTGAAGAAAAGAAATATTCAATTAATAAAGATGGTGAAGTTGAAATTTCCAAGGATCAAGGCTAGTGCGTTTACTTTAATTGAAACCTTAATTACCTTAACTATTTGTTGCGGAATACTATTAATTGGAAGCCTGCAGTTAAGAAAAAGCCAAAACCGGTTAATTTTTGATAATACAACTAAAGAAGTTATGGCTGCTTTAGATCAGGCTTCGCGAATAAGCACAATTACAGACGATACCGTTACTGTCATTTTTTCAAAAGAAAAACATTATATTAATTTATCTGGTCCAAATTATAATAAGCAAATTGAGATTAATAAAAATATTGATATTGAAGGACTCAGTAAATTCCGCTTTAGCAGTTCAGGATCTTCTAAACCAATTACTGTAACTTTTAGTGGTTATGGACTAAGAAGAGAGAAAAAATATCAGATGCTGTGGGGACGTGCAACAGAATGAAGCGAATACAAGGATTTTTTATGTTAGAAAGCTGTATAGCGATTATTATCTCTGTTATTGCAGTGAGCTGCTTTTATTTAACCGTAGTAGAGAGTAGAAAAAATGGCTATAAAATAGAACGAAAAGCAGATCATGCATATGCTTACCATGTTTTACACAAAAATAATTTAGATCAAATTTTAGTTCATGATCGAATATATAAAAAAGCGGGACCAAATTATATTTATGACACGACTAATCATCAAAAAATCAAAATTAAAAACTAACGGGTTTTTATTGGCTGAAGCTATTTTTTCATTGGTTATAGTTATTTTGATTTTGACAATTTTGCAAAATATATTATTCAGTATTAAGAAAATAAATATGAGTGAAAACAATCAGGTCAATGATCTAGCATATGCGTATGTTCAATTAAATAATTTTATGCATGCTAAGGATACTAGAACAGTTTATCCTGTTAAAGATAATCATGATGATAAGAGTGCTACTTTTACTAGAATAGATAATAAGAAGAACGAGGAAACTTATAATATTGAATATTATTTAAAAAAGAAAGTGTTAAAAGTTTCTAAGGCAGGTACAAAAAGTACGGGTGGATATATGCCATTGATTTTCAATATTAGGGATGCAAAATTTGAAACTAAAAAAGATAAAATTATTATCCATATTGATGAGTACAATAAAGGGAAATCTGATCTAGTATTTCAACTTGACGAAAAAGTAGATGAAAAAGAAGATGTTAAAAAGAAAAAGGATCTCAAGAAAGCTAAAGGGAAGCGTATTATTTAGTAGCATATTAGTATTAGTAACTACAATACTTTTCATTCAAATGTATCAAAGTATTTTTATTACTAGTATGGAAAATAATATGCTGATAATAAAAATATTAACGGAATAAATGACTTTTCTTGCACCTCTATTTACCTTTCTTTAAAATAGTGAGGTAATAGGGGGACTACTAAATGGAAAATTTTGAAAAATTATTTAATCAATTTTTAGATTGCGTACAAACTTTACAAAATGCATTGAATGTTTCATTCACAGAAGCATTAGTAGAAACTTTTGATAACTTAGAGCAAGGAAAAATCAAAGTTGAAAATGGTGCACCTGATGAAAAGACCGTTGCAGAATTAAGTAAAAAGTACCAAGCTCTTAATTATGACAGTATTAGTCAAAAGGAAAAAGCGCAAGTATTTACTTTTCTAACCTTAAAGGCGATCAATGATGATGGCCGTGAAGTAAATCAAATGCCAACTCCACCAGCAATTTCAACTGTGGTTGCTATGTTGATGCACAAATTGCTTAGTGATAAGAAAATGCAGATTGTTGATCCAACTGTGGGCACAGGTATTTTACTTTTCTCAGTTATTTCACAGCTCAAGGCACTTAACCATTCTAAGGATCAATATAAACTTGTTGGAATTGATAATGACGAAGAAATGTTGAACTTAGCTGATGTGGCAGCTCATTTAAATGATATTGATATTGAATTGTATTGCCAAGATGCATTAATGCCATGGATGTGTCCAAATGCTGATGCAATTGTAAGTGATCTACCAGTGGGTTATTATCCAATTGATGAGAATGCTAAAAACTTTGAAAATAGAGCAGAAAAGGGTCACTCTTTTGCACACTTGTTGTTAATTGAACAAATTATTAAGAATTTAAAGCCAGGAGGTTATTCATTCTTAGTAGTTCCTAAGTCAATTTTATCTGGTAAGATTGGTGCAGATTTTATGCCTTGGCTCACCAAAAAAGTATATTTAAAAGCCATTGTAGAATTACCTGATGATATGTTTAAAAATAAATTTAATCAAAAATCAGTTTTGGTATTCCAAAATCATGGTGGAGATGCAAAAGCAAGTGAAGTTTTATTAACTAAGCTTGAATCATTAAAGAAACAAGAATCTTTGATTCGCTTTAATGTCAAATTAAACGAGTGGTATACTAAAATCACTTAGTAATTCGCATGCTTAAAAATATACGAGTGGAGGAAAGTATTTTATGAAAAAGGTTTTGGCTATTAATTCTGGTAGCTCATCATTTAAATACAAGTTATTTTCATTACCAGATGAAAAAGTAATTGCAAAGGGAATGGCCGATCGTGTTGGTCTTGCCAATGCATCTTTTGAAATTAAACTTGCTGATGGAACAGATCATGTTGAAAAAACAGATATTCCTGACCAAGAAGCTGCGGTTAGCTTGTTGTTAAAGTTTTTAGAAGAGTTTAATGTTGTTGAAGACTTAAATGAAATTGTGGGTGTAGGCCATAGGGTTGTTAATGGTGGGGAATACTTTAAAGATTCAACTATTATTGATAAAGAAAATCTACAAAAAATCTATGAATTACAAGATTATGCACCACTTCATAACCCAGCAGAGGGTCGTGGTATTGAAGCCTTTATGAATGTTTTGCCTAACGTTCCTCAAGTAGCAGTCTTTGATACTACTTATCATTATAGTCTTGATCCAGTACATTATTTGTATTCTATTCCTTATAAGTATTATGAAAAATATGGTGTACGTAGATACGGTGCTCATGGTACATCAATTCGTTATACTGCTCCTCACGCTGCAAAAATGCTGGGTAAAGACCTTAAGGACTTAAAACTAATAGTTTGTCATTTAGGATCTGGTGCTTCAATTACTGCAGTTAAAGATGGTAAGTCATATGATACGTCAATGGGCTTTAGTCCAATTGCTGGTGTTACAATGGCTACACGCTCAGGTGATATTGATCCTTCACTTATTCAACATTTGATGCATGTAGAACATAAGTCAATGGATGAAATGATTCATATTTTGAACAGTGAATCTGGCTTATTAGGTTTATCAGGTATTTCTCCTGATATGCGTGATATCAGAGAAAGTGATACTGAACGGGCTAAACTTGCTAGAAATATCTTTATTAACCGAATTGTTCGTTACGTAGGTGCATATACTGCCGAAATGGGCGGTGTAGATGCAATTATCTTTACTGCCGGAATTGGTGAACATGATGCTGGGGTAAGAAAAGCAGTTATGGATGCATTTAAGTTCTTAGGCGTTGAACCTGATTATGAAGCCAATGAAGAAAATGGTGAACACTTTATCACTAAGCCAGGTTCTAAAGTTAAAGCAATGGTTATTCCAACTAACGAAGAATTGATGATTGAACGTGATGTTGTTCGTTTAACTAATATTAATTAGTTTTTTATTCGCTCATTTTGCTGGTCTGTGCTACAATAGGAGAGTCTCAAGGGGATGTTTTGGGATTCGACAGGCGTAGACCCGCATTGATTGCGATTCGTAGGTTACGTCTACGTAAAAACGTTACAGTTAAATATAACTGCAAATAACAAAAATTCTTACGCATTAGCTGCTTAATTTAGCGCATGCGTTGCTCTTGACCAGTTTACTCGTGACTGGTTTTCGAGTATCAACTTTAGCGAGTTACGTTTAACTACCTCACCTGAATAGTTAAAAAGAGTCTTAACAGGTTAGCTGGTTCATACTAGCCCTGTTATATGGCGTTTTGAACTAGTGAAGTTTAAGTAATATAACTATGATCGTAGAGGTTAATGACGAGATGCGTTTGGACAGGGGTTCAATTCCCCTCATCTCCATAGATAGAAAAATGCTTTAATTTCAATGTGCTAGAAACGTTGATATTAAAGCATTTTTGTTTTTACGATTCATTTGAAATTAAATGTGAAGCCTAAAAAAGACTTCATATTAAGCTTCATATTTTCGTGAAGTTTGTAAAATTATTTTGGTTGTGCAGGTGGGCTAATCTTAGATATTTAGCTATAATAGAAATGTATCATTGTTTATGTTGACCAACGTTTTTGGGCGTTGGTTTTATTTTTATCTGCAGTAACAATAGTTATAGAATAGGCGAGTTGATAATTATGAAGCATCAACAAGTAAGGAATTTCTTTAAAGAAGATTATCCACGGTTGGAGTTAATAACAGGCAGTGGTAGAGTAGACCAACTTACTAATCTATCTAAGAACGACCGTTTGGTTTTCTATCAGAGCATTTTTAAATTAACATGGTCAACTATCCATAAATTAGAGAACACGCCACGGCATCCCTACCAAACAATCATCATAGAGTATTATATTAATCATGTACCTATGAAAGATCTTATCCGAGAAATAGGTTATGGTGAGAACGCAACTAATAAGAAGCATAATGAAGCATTAAAGAGTTTTGCTGAAATATTTAAGCAAGAACAAATTAAGAATAAGATCTATCCGCTGTTAGAATTTGAGTAAAAAAATAAGCACCAGTAATTAGGTTTACTAGTGCTTTTAGTATGCTGTCAGATTGATTTTAAGAGGGGCTAGGGCGGTTTTATTAGTGGTTTAGTATGACTATGCTTAATAGCGCAAAAACGGTTCAGACTTGAAATTAAGCAGATAGGACTAAAAGCCATATACCACAAGGGATGCAATGGTTTTATTAAATCTGAAAAAAGCCTCGAAAACTGCACTTTTTTGCACCTGATTAAATCCGTATTCAGAAAACAGATGTGTCAGACGCATTTGTTTTTAAATCAATTTGATGGATTTTGCTTGAAAGAATTAAGCGGTCAATTTGATTGACCCACTTTCAGGTTTTGTCAGGTCAGGTTTTGTCAGGTCGTAAAAGCCAAAATCTTAACAATTTATCACAGTAAAAAGCCCCTAAATGTTCGATCTTGTTAGATTGATAAAGCGCAATATTTATTACTACAAAAAGTTAGCTAACCACAGACCACATAAGGCTTGAATACTAGATTAAAAAGCCCAAAAACCTGAAATATTTTCCACAGTGGGTATTTATTAAATCTGTCCCAGTACGTGCAGATCAAGCATTTGTGCTACATACCTAGTATTAAAAAAAGTCCCATATTAGGAAAAATGCGGAAATCTGAACTTAAAAGCCGACTGCGCAATTTTGCACAGTCAAAAAGCCCCTAAATCTTTACTTTTGTCTACTTTATTTTTGGCGATTTCGGCATCAATTAAAATCGCCCTAACCATTGATATGACTTAATTTACATGAGGTTTTCTAAGTAAGTAAAAAGCCCCCAAAACGGTCATTATTCAGAAAACAGGTCGTTCAAAACGACCTTAAATGCGTCAGGTGCATTTAGAAACTGAATAACGTTTCATTATTGAGTAAATCCGAGGTTACTCAATGTGACCGCAGGCTCTAAAGTAATTCCACTCTGTTTCAGACATATTGAATGTTGACATCGCAATTTTATAAAGCATGTTTGCTCTGCGAGTAGCTGAATTATCTTTCATAATTGCTAAGCGCTCTTGAGTAACAAGAGATGGCTTATTTTCTTTAATCGCTACTCTCATGTTGAAGTAGTTATCTACTAATTTGTCGTAGATATCCCACGCTTTGTCATCGTCCATGATTTTCAAAAGCTTTGCGTATCCACGTTCTGATAATAGGTAGATGTGGTTAGAACGATTCCATGCATTCTGGTTAAATCCATATTTTTCCTTATCCTTCGGAAGGATAACGGATTTTAAATCGAGTATATCGATTCCATCCTTAAATCTTTTACGATTGCGATTAATCAATTCGCTAATCTTATATGTTGGTCGATTGTGAACTAAAGCAATATCTCTCACTAGCATTGCTTTCTTACTATCATGATAACAAAATAGGTGTATCCCTTGAATGGAATACACCTAATAATTAATATTTTGCTCGATGTCTATGTATACGATCTGGTGAACATGTATAACGGTATCCTTGCATTTTATCGTTAATGGTTTCAACAATCAGCCTACCAGTAGTCGGATGCAACTTCAATCTAATTACATACCGTGGTGAGCGTAGTTCACTTAAGTAATTACTGTTCATTGATACAGCCAAAAGCCTTAATAATGAGTTAGCCACGTTGGAAGCCACCTGTTTACCGTATTTTCTTTCAATATCTTTAACAAATTCAATGCTATTAAAATTATCCAGTCTATCTTTCTTGTATGTCATTTTATTAACTCTTTCTGATTGCTAACCACCGCTATCGGCGTAGGGGTGGTTTACTGTTTTGGCGAGTTGTTTAATTCAAATACTAATATGGTTGGACTTTTTTAAATCCACGTAATTCCTAGAGCGACAAGGGCTAGCATACCTTTTAGATGCTGTCGGTTGGATTTAAGTTGGACTTTTAAAATGAAGAATCAACCACGTAAAGCCTTGATATAACAATGTTTTAATGGACTGGTTGGACTGGTTGGACTTTTTTTGCAGTTCTCATATATATGTAAATTTAAAATAAACAACACATATTTTTAATGGATGTTATGTTTATTTTTATTTTATATATATTGTCTCAATAATAAAAAAGTCAACAAATCCAACCATAAGAGCTAAGCCGTTGATAGAGTAGGGATGGACTGGTTGGACTTTTTATAAAAAAATCCAACTCAAATCCAACCATAATATTTTAAGAGTAGTAATATCATTGATATATCAACGATTGTTAATCATATTTTTATTTTTAAAAGTCCAACCAACTAATATTATTTATCCGTTAACTATCGCTTGCCATTTTGCTTCACCTGCCTGTTTCTGTTCACGTTTAAATTTTTTATCTTCTTGAATAACTGGAACTATACTTTTTAGAGTAATACCCGTAAATACATACGCGCCTTTTTTAGTTTTACCGTGTTCGTCTTTCCAACTAGTAGGGCGTGAGCTTTTATGAATATCTTTTTCTTGTAAGCGTGAGGCAAAATTAGCCATTTTATAGCCATCGTTTCCACCGTTATCTTTTGCAAACTGGTTTAAATTATCAAGTAAAGCCTTGCATCCAATTTTGTAGTCTTTGCCAATAACACATTCATTTTCAATAAATGAATTAAAGAAGTCGTTGATGTCCGCCCATTCTTTATAGTCGTTAATCATTGAATCGCTTCTAGTTAATTGGATAGGAATGCTTATATATGAGTACTTAATAGGTTCACGTTCAATAGCAATTTTGGCATAATATAAGCATTTTAGAGCAAACTCACCACGTTCTTTTTCTATTGTAGGTAAATATTCTTTATCAAAGTGAGCATATTTCTGCACATAGTTCCACCTAAAAAGGGATGCACGCCTAGCGATAGCATCATCATAGCTCTGGAATCGTGGCAATGTGTTCATGTTAAACCACAAATTAGCATGATTAGTGAACCGTGCTGTCTGCTTATTCTTTTGGCTAAAATTGTTTGTGTCGTTACCGCTAAAAGATTTTATTAAACCTATTACCTTATCGGATATATATGCGGCTTTTTCATCACTTACTAAATTAACCTCTTTGAATCGTAATTCGCTAGCATCAAATGATTGTCCCTCAGTCATTTGTGTTAATGAGATGCTACTTGTCGCTCCGACACCGAATAAGGACGCTAAATATCTAAATATCGTTGATTTACCACGACCGCCTGTACTTTTTATAAAAACGAAAAAAGGGATTTCATAAGTATTAAGCAGACTTAAGCCAATACATTCAAGAAAGGCTATTAGAGTTTTCTTTTCATTTTCCGCCCCTAATGATTTAGTGAGCCATTCAGTTGTAGTAGGGGCTAAATTATCAATTAAATTTTGACCTGCTGAACTACTTAATAAGTCCCATCCGAGTTGCGCTCCATCTTCATTCAAGTCGTAATCTTTGGAATATAAAAAATAATGATCAGATGAAAAGCCTACTATTTGCCATTTATCAATGTCAAAGTCAAAACTTTTAAAGTGTATAATGTGAGAGGGGGGCGTATCGAACGTATTTTGTGGATTAATCCCATATATTTTGCCGTCTAATAAAGTAAGAGTGCTTCTAACTCCTTTAGCGTCTTCAAGGTCTTTAGCATATTGCGTTTGTTGTACTTTGTCTTTTTCGATAGGGTCGGTAGGGTATTGAAAACAGTCTTCAATAAAATTGTTTAATACCGCTTTTGAACTTTTCGTCCAGTTACCAGCGTTATCTTGATAGACAACTAAGCCACTGGTGTTGCCGTTTTCTTCTAATCGCTTGATGAAATGCTTATTAACAATTTCGTCCGCTAACTTATTAGGGTCAATATTCCAATTATCTTTTTTAGTATTGTATTTCGCCCACGATGGACGAAACTTATTTTCGGTGGCGTGAGTGTCATAGTTGTAAATAGGGCTTTTTTTAGCTAAATTTTTAATAGAGCCAATGCTTAAATTATCAATATCATTTACATTTTTTTCATATTCTTTAGCTTCTCTTTCTGCTTGTTCTTTAGCTTCTTGTTTGTATTTTTCCTGTTCCTCTTCTTCTTTGTCTGCTATTTCATTAAGTTCTTGAATGCTATTTTTTAAAGCGTCTGCTTTAGGCGTAACTCTTGTTAATAAGTTTTGAGCGAGCTTTAAACATCCCTTTATTGCTTCATTTCGATTTCGAGACATAGGGAAAAGGCTGGTTACTCTATCTATTGACTTTCTTAAATCGTTTCGTAATTGTTCTATATTATTAGTTTTAATAATTCTTTTGGTTTCCTTAGGTTCCTTTTCTTTTAAATTATGATTAATCTCTTTTAAGTCGTTCGCAAAGTTATCTGTCATTGCCTAACCACCTTTCTAAATTTGACTTCCTATAAAATCAATATCTGCATCAATTTCATGTAATGTGTTATTGATTGCTTCAAGGTTTTTGTTTAACTTCTTTAGTTCCTGTATTAATTCCTTGTTCATGTTTTTGCCTCCAAACGTTAAGCATTTAAGATTAATCTACCTGCACAATTAATATTCTTTAGTCCTTAACTACGCCCATAGTTGCGGGCTTTTTATTTTGCTTTTGTGAGGGCATTTCATGACTTGCTAGCCACGCTGTTATGCTTGCTTTTCCATAAAGCTTGCGACCGTCAATGTTTGCCACCGGCATTCCTAAAGAAGCCCAGTATGTAATAGTGGAATCAGCAACGCCAAAATATTTAGCAATTTCTTTGCGGTTTAAATATGGTTTGCTGGTGGTCGTGGCTTGCTTGATTGCATCCCTCACAACGTTAAGCACATAGGTTTTAATTTCTGTTTCTTGTTGCTGGTCTAGTTTAAATTCCATTGTTAACGCTCCTTAATTGATTTAGCATTGTCTGTTAAGTCGGTTGAATAATCAACAAGTTCGTTGGTTAAATGCTGTAGCATCTTTTTTAGTACTCATAGGGTCGGACGGGTCATCTTCCGGCACATTTTCAATTATCTTAGTCAATAATCCATAGCTAACAAATAATTGTTCTGCGATTCTGTTCATTTCATATAATGCTTGGTGCAATTTAATTTCATCGTTCATTGTTTAAGCCTCCATAGGTTCAAAGTCGTCAAAATCATATTTACCACCTTGCAAGTCGTAGACGGTCTGGGCTAGTTCATTTCTCATAACCTCTATATATCTTTTAGGAATCTTATTTCGCCCATATTCCATGATCGTACCATCTACAAATGCACAATAGAGGTAACCGTCCTTATACCAACGATCAACCACGTTTGAACCGTCTGCACTGTAATTAGTCATGGTTTACCACCTCCTTAGTGGGATGCACTGCTGTTGTGTGTGCCTGCATAAATTCATCAATGGCATTTTTGCTAATGCGTTTAGAGTTACCAAGCTTGATAACTGGTAAACCTTGTTTAATGTAATAGCGTAAAGTGTTATGTGATTTAATATCTAAATACTTCATAGCTTCTTTAAAAGTTAGATATTCTTTACTCATGTTTGTTAGTCCTTTCTGTCTAAAAAAACTTAGATTTAATTCATAAATATAATACATCTAAGTTTTATTAGATGTCAATATCTAAAAATAATTAGATATAGCTTTCAATACGTGTTAAAATTTCACTAAAGGAGTTGAAAGACTATGAACAGATTAAGGGAACTTAGAGAAGCTAAAAAATATACTCTTGATGATATTGAGAAGAAAACAGGAATAAATAGAGGAACATATAATAATTATGAGAGTGGGAAAACAAACCCTAAAGAACCAACGTGGCAAGCCCTAGCAAAATTTTTTAATGTTTCAGTGGACTATTTAAAGGGCTATGGTTATTCAAAGGATGATATTTATAAGTTATTGGATACTATGTATAAAGAAGACTGGATGGACGAAAAAACCTTTGCTTTAGGGTTAGCTGATAAAATTCTAACGGAGAAAATAAGCAATAATTTAATAGCTAACTTTTTTGCTAAATCTACTATTGATATTTATTGCGAAAATCATGGTATTAAAATACCTATCAGTATTAGAAGAAATTATGGTAAATATGACTTAGATTTTTGGAAAGAAAATTTTAGTTTCATCTTTGATGATACTTTAGTAAAACGACTTCTTACTACACGTGATAGTTATACAGATAATGAAATTAAACGTCTTATACTATCAGCAATAGCGGTTAAAAACACACGATATACGATTGAAGAAACATTAAACAAGCTTAGTTCTAATTAATACAAAATATTTACCTTAGCTGAAGTTCTATTTCAGGGCTTTAAATGCTGACATCGCAATTCTAAAGCCTAGTTCGTTCTGATTAATCGTTAGTTGATTATCTTGCATCCCACAGCGTTGGTAAAATACAAACCTCACATACTCAATTTATGTTAAACATTTAAGATTAGTCTACCTGCACACATTCACTAATCGAGGTAAACAAACATGAACAATGATATTAAAGAATACACCACTCCTAGTGGCGAAAAACGATACAAATTTTTGATTTATGTGGGTAAAGATGAAACAACAGGACGTACGATTCAGATTAAGAAGCAAGGCTTTAAAACTGAAAAGCAAGCCCTAGAATGCTACCTAAATTACAAGCTAAAGGTAGTAAAGGGCGAGTATGTTCCAGTTACCCAACGTAAAATGCGGTTGCGTGATTTATATGACATGTGGGAAAAACTGTATAAGAAAACTGTTCAAGAAAGTACCTTTGTTTCAACGGAAAAGATTTTCAAAAACCACATCCTTAAGGATTTAGGGAACATCTATTTAAACAAGTTGACCGTTTCTCAATGTCAAAATGCGGTAAATACGTGGGCGGATGTAGCACCAAAAACTTTTAAGCGATTTGTATTCTATGCTTCAAAGCTGATTAATTACGGGATAACTATGGAACTAATGAAGAAAAATCCCATGAAGAAAGTTATCTTGCCTAAAATTGAAAGGGACAACAAGAAATTTGATAACTTTTATTCTAAAGATGAACTCAATACATTCTTAAACGATGCTAAAGGGTACAACTTCAGATACTTTATGTTCTTTAGATTATTGGCGTATTCTGGTATGCGTAAGGGCGAGTGTCTAGCCCTCAAATGGTCGGATATTGATTTTGAGAACAATACCATAGACATCAACAAGTCTTTAGCAAGTGGCGAAAATAACCGTTTGTATCTTTCACCATGTAAGACTAGTAACAGTGTTAGAACCTTAGACATGGACACTGAAACGATGCACTATTTGAAAGAGTGGCGAACCAAACAACAAAAAGAAATGCTGAAACTAGGCTTGAACTTTCTTAGTAATGATAATCTGGTTTTTGCCAATAGCGAGGGTAACTATACCGTCCTATCTAAACCTCAACGGTGGGATAATGCTATTTGTAAGAAGTTTGGACTACGACATATTAAGGTACATGGTTTCAGACACACTCACGCTTCATTATTATTTGATGCTGGTGTATCAATGAAAGATGTTAAGGAACGTCTAGGACATTCAGACATCACGACCACCATGAACATTTATACCCATGTAACTAAAAAGAAAGCCAAAGAAACGGCTGTAGACTTTGCTAATTACATGGAATCATAGGCAAAAAACTTCATATGCGACTTCATATTTTTTAGTGAAGCTTCAAAAGCCTTGATATTAAAGCACGGACGGGGGCTAATTTCTAAACCCCCTCATCTCCATAGATAAAAATAGAACCGCTCTAGTAAGTTGTCTAGAGCGGTTTTTTTGATGCTTTGCTAGAAAATGCACTAAATTTGATTCAGTCATAAATTCAATCTATATAAATTAAAGATAATCTTTAGTTATGGATAAACTATGTAAATAAGTATTAAACATTATAAGTTGCAATAAGTATAATAACCAATGTTAAATAGATTGGAAAGAAAAAGGAGAATTAAATGACTGAATACAAAAATAATTATTTTGAAGGAGAATGAATTCTTTACGGTTTAAATGATGCTACTCTCGATGGTATTACTTTTGGAAATGGTGAATCTCCTTTAAAAGAAACAAAGAATATAAATTTAAAAAATTCAATTTTCAAATGGAAATATTCACTTTGGTATGCTGAAAATATAAATGTAGAAGATACTATTTTTGAAACTATGTCTAGAAGTGGAATCTGGTATAGCACTAACATTTCTATAAAAAATAGTGCGTTGCAAGCTCCTAAATTATTTAGAAGAGCCAATCATATTGTTTTAGATAACGTTCATTTTTCTAATGCGGAAGAAACAATGTGGACTTGTGATGATATTAGAATTACTAATTCCCAAATTAATGGCGATTACTTCGGAAAAAATAGTAAAAATATTTATTTAGACAACGTTAGTGTTATTGGAAATTATGTTTTTGATGGAGCTGAAAATGTAGAAGTACATAACTCAACTTTTATTTCTAAAGACGCATTTTGGAATTGTAAGAACGTTGAAATATATGATTCTACAATTGATGGTGAATACTTAGCTTGGAATACTAATAATATAAAATTTATTAATTGTAAAATTGAAAGTGATCAAGGTTTAAATTATATTGATTATTTAACAATTAAAAATAGTTCATTAATTCATACTGATTTGGCATTTGAATATGTGTCAAATATGGACGTAGAACTTAATGCTACAATTGATAGTATAAAGAACCCGATTTCTGGAAAAATTTCTGTACCTGAAATCAGAACTTTGATTATAGATTCCAATAAAGTGGACCCTGCAAAAACAGAAATTGTTTGTTCAAATATTATTAAAAAAGTAGATCATTCAGATACAAATCAACAACCAAAGGATTAGTGATAATATGCAATATGATTTTGAAAATGCGCCAGATAGAACAAATACTGATTCGGTAAAATGGAATGTAAATCCAGGCGAATTACCTATGTGGATTGCAGATATGGATTTTAAAACTGCCCCTGAAATCATTAAAGCTATGAAACAGAAGATTGCCTTGGGTGCATTTGGTTATGAATTTCCTAAAGAAGATTATTTTAATGCAGTAGCAGATTGGTATGAAACAGAGCATAAATATCGTCCAGAGAATAATTGGATGATTTTTACTACGGGTGTTGTACCTGCTATTTCTTCAATAGTACGAAGAGTTTCTCACATCGGTGACAATGTTCTAGTGCAGGAGCCAGTATATAATATTTTTTATAATTCAATTTTGAATAATGGGCGACATGTTTTATCAAGTGATCTAAAATTTGATGGTCAAGAATATATTGTTGATTGGCATGATTTAGAAGAAAAATTAGCTAATCCATTAACAACATTGATGATTTTTTGTAATCCTCATAATCCTGTTGGTAGAGTTTGGACTGCCGAAGAAGTGCAACGAATTGCAGATCTTTGTTTTAAGCATCATGTAGTTTTACTATCGGATGAAATTCATGGTGATTTGGTTATAAAAGGTCCAGACTATATACCTGCTTATAGTGTTAGCAGCAAAGCCCGCAATAATGTAATTTCATTAGTTTCTCCAAGTAAGACCTTCAATGTTGCTGCTTTTCATGCAGCAACAGCAATTATACCGGGTGAAAATTTACGGGCAATAGTTAATAGAGGCTAAACAGTGATGAGATTGCAGAACCTAATCTTCTAGCTATTCCTGCAACGATTGCAGCTTATGAGAACGGACATAAATGGCTTAAAGCTTTAAAGAAACAATTAGATAAAAATTTTGAATATGCGGCAGATTTTATTCGAGATAATATTCCGGAATTAAGAGTTATTAGTGGGGATGCAACCTATTTAATGTGGATTGATACTCAAAAAGTTACGACAAGTTCTCAAGAATTAGCTAAATTTATTAGGGAAAAGACAGGCTTAATAATTTCAGCAGGCAATGTTTATTGTGGAAATGGTAACAATTTTATTAGGATAAATTTAGCTTGTTCATTAAAGATGGTTAAAGATGGTATGGCTAGGTTAGCTACAGCTATAAGTAAATATAAAAATTAATTATATATTTAAGAAAAGGGTTTCATTTTTATCAATATAAAGTATATACTTTGTGTGAGGTGATTTAAATGGAACCATTATTTTTGACCCCGTACTTTAGGCCTAAAATTTGGGGCGGTCGTAAATTAAAAGATATTTTTAACTATGATATTCCAGATGGAAAAGTTGGTGAAGCATGGATTATTTCTGGCTATAAGGATGATGCATCAACTGTTACTGATGGCCCACTTAAGGGTAAGTCATTAAGAGAAGTTTACTTAGAACATCCAGAATTATTTGGTAATCCTAAGGCTAAGGAATTTCCATTACTTGTTAAATTCTTAGATGCTAATGACAATTTATCAGTACAAGTACACCCGGATGATGACTATGCACGTAAGGTGGAAAATGATTCAGGTAAGACTGAAAGCTGGTATGTAATGCAAGCAGATCCAGATGCTTATATTATCTATGGTCACCATGCTAAGAATCGTGAAGAACTTGCAGATATGATTCACAAGGGCGAATGGGATAAACTTTTAAGAAAAGTTCCAGTTAAAGCCGGCGACTTTTTCTATGTTCCAGCAGGCACAATTCATGCTTTAACCAAGGGATGTCTTGTAATTGAAACACAACAATCAAGTGATGTTACTTACCGTCTTTACGATTATGATCGTGTTGATCAAAAGACTGGTAAAAAACGTGAACTTCATACGCAAAAGTCAATTGATGTAACAACTGTTCCACATGTTGATCCAAAGCTTAATGTGCATACTGAAAAAGATCAAGATGCTGAAATCAAAACTTTAGTGGAGCCACCAGTTTCACCACACTTTTATTTATGGCAAATTGATTTGGATGGTACTTGGAAGACCGGTTTAAAGAATCATCCATATTTGTTAGTTTCTGTAATTAAAGGCGAAGGAAAGCTTGAAGCTGATGGAAAATCATATGATTTAAAGATGGGAACTAATTTAATTATTCCAAATGAGATGAAGAAATTCACATTCACTGGTAAAATGAGAATAGTTATGTCTGCACCAGGTGAGGAATAACCGTTTAATTTATCAGAATTAGGAGTGAGAATTTGTGATCTATATCGCTTGTGGCTCAGTTATGATGGTGATTGGTATAATTTGGCTGATTTCACCGGCTAAAAAACCTAATCGAATTTATGGCTATTTATCTTATCTTGCGCAAGTTAATCAAGAGAGTTTTAAATTTGCTCAGAAGAGGGCAAGTTTGTATTGTATTCTTTTTGGTTTGATTCAAGTTGTGATAGGATTAATTATTCACTTTTTGAATTGGGATCGCTTTTTTCTCGTTTGGCTCTTAACTTTTTATTTATTTATTTTATTGCCAATAGTTTATACCGAAAAAAGTTTGAAAAAATTTTTAGTTAAGCGGCATGAGCTACCACATGACTATATTGATCCCGACAAAGTGAAGCGTCAAAGAACAAAAGGATTTAGGGATCGATAATGAGTTTGAATATATTAATGGTTGAAGATGACAACTCCGTCGCTGAAATGATGGGGATGTTTTTCAAAAAAGAAGGTTGGCAACAAGATATTGCTGTTGACGGTGTCGAAGCCGTCGACATGTTTAGAAAAAATGCAGATAAGTATGATTTAATTACTTTGGATTTGAATTTACCTAAAAAAGACGGTATTCAAGTTGCCAAAGAAGTGAGAGCAATTTCACCTACTGTACCAATTATTATGCTTACTGCTAGGGGAAGTGAATCAGATCAAGTACTAGGTCTTGGTATTGGAGCTGATGAATATGTCACTAAACCTTTTAGTCCAATTGCTTTAATTGCTAGAATCAAGGCACTTCATCGTAGAGTTATGATGGAAGAAGAGCCGGATACTGCTAAAGAAGATAAGCAAGATTATGAAATTACCACAAAACACCTAAAAATTTCTAAAAATAGACGAGAAGTATTGTTTGATAAGCAACCTGTAACTAATTTAACTCCAAAGGAATTTGACTTGCTTTATACGATGGCTCAAAATCCTAAGCAAGTCTTTTCTCGTGAACAATTATTAGAGCTGGTTTGGGGATATGAATACTACGGGGAAGAAAGAACAGTAGATGCTCATATTAAGAAACTGCGCCAAAAATTAGAGAAAGTTGGAGCTAAAGTTATCCAAACCGTTTGGGGAGTTGGATATAAGTTTGATGATTTGCAGGTAGAATAATAATGAAATTAATTTACCAAAATATGCTAGGGTTTCTATTAATTATTGTAACTACAATTTCAATTATTGGATATTCCGAGATAGGCTATGCACGTGATCAAGCATATATGCAAAATTATCAAAGAATGGAAGGTTATGCTAATTCTTTAGGAAATTTAGCAGCAGCTGAGGGAAAAGACGATACAGCAATATTAAGCAATAGCTTTTTAAATCAGTTAGAATTTATTCTTCGCGGGGATGATGTTCATTTACGAATTTTTAATGAAAAAAATGAGCAAATTTATCCTAAGACTAGAGAAAAAATACAATTATCTAAAAATATTTTTGCTACTTTAAAAAATGGTCAAGAGATTCGTATTCAAAATAATCACAATGAAAATGCGCCAATTGCATCAACTAAGGATGCCTATACAGGTGTTTTAGTTCCTTGGATGAATGGGAAAAATTTAATTGGTGTAGCGTGGATAAGTTCTAGGGTTAAGCATGTTGAAAGACCGATATATATGGCCAAACGCAATTTGCTTAGAGCGTTGTTGACTACAGTTGCAGTTGGTTTGATTCTGAGTTTTATTATTTCATATTACTCTACTAAACGAATTAAACGTTTATCACGCGCTACGCAAAAAGTAGCTTCAGGTAACTTTAATGTACAGATCAAGCATAAAGATAGCGATGAAATTGATCAGTTAGCTGAAAACTTTAATCAAATGGTATTAGCATTAAAGCGATCCAATGAAGAAGTTAAGGCGCAAGAAAATCGGCGGGACCAATTTATGGCAGATGCTGCTCATGAAATGAGAACACCATTAACTACTATTAATGGAATTCTCGAAGGATTACAATATGATGCAATTCCAGAAGAATCTAAACCTAAATCGATAGCATTGATGCAGAGAGAAACTAAACGATTAATTAGATTAGTTAATGAAAATTTGGATTATGAAAAAATTCGTAATAATCAAATCAACTTAATTAAAACTAATTTTAATGCTACGCCGGTATTATTAGACTTAAAATCGCAATTAATGCAGAATGCTAAAAAAGCTGGCGATAAGTTGATTTTTGAAGTACCGACTGATCTACCAATTTATGCGGATCGTGATCGTTTCACTCAAGTAATGGTCAATTTGGTACAAAATGCAATTCAATTTACTCATGATGGTAAAATTAAAGTCTCTGGTAAAAGATTAAAGCATGGAGCTGAATTTAGTGTTAAAGATAATGGTATTGGTATGAGTGACGATCAAATTAAATATATTTTTGAGCGTTTCTTTAAAGCTGATCCATCCCGTGCGCGAATGGGAACAGGTGAATCAGGACTAGGACTTGCTATCGTATCTTCGTTGATTAAGCAGCATGGTGGTAAGATAACTGTTGATTCTAAGCCTGGTCAAGGAGCTACATTTACGGTAACTTTTTATGATAAAGGTTATGAACAATTTATTGAAAAATAGTGCTGAAACGACGTTAGATACCTCTAACGTCGTTTTGTATTACATAAGATATTGACCGTCTTTATTTTTATGATATTATGCTTACTAAAAGTAAGTTAATTGAAATTAAGGGAGGCAAATTATTATGAACGTAAAATTAGGTATCTCATCATTTGATGAAACTACCCCTTTAGAAAAAACAGGTAAAACTATTAGTCATGATCAGCGAATTCGTGATCTATTGGAAGAAATAGTTTTAGCAGACCATCTTGGAATTGATGCATTTGCAATTGGAGAGCATCATAGAAAAGATTTTGCAGTTTCTGCTCCTGAGATAGTTTTAACTGCTGCCGCTGCTAAAACTAAACAAATCCATCTGTCTAGTGCAACGACTAATATGCCAACTATTAATCCAATTCGAGTCTATGAACAATATGCAACTATGGATGCAATTGCACCAGGTCGTATTGAAATTATGGCAGGACGTGGTTCATTACTGAAGCATTTGATCTTTTTGGCTATGATTTAGAAAATTACGATGAGCTCTTTATCGAAAAATTAAAAATGTTGCTCAAAATGAATGAGAGTGAAATATTAGATTGGCAAAAAGGTAAATTTACACCGCAGGTTGATCATGTTGGTGTCTACCCACGTACTAATGCACCACTTCCTATTTCTGTTGCTACTGGTGGGAATATCGAATCAACTATTAGAACTGCAGAGATGGGGCTGCCAATTGTATATGCCATTATCGGGGGAAATCCATTAGACTTTAAGCCTCTGATAGATTTGTATCGGGCAGTTGGTAAAAAGGTTAATAATGATTTAAGTAAAATGACGGTGGGAGCTCATTCTTAGGGATGGCTTAATCAAGACAAAGAAAAGGCGATTAATGAATACTTTTATCCTACTAAATTACTTATTGATCAAATTAGTAAGGAAAGACCACAGTGGCAAGAGATGACGTATAAGCAGTATTTAGAAGCTGTTGGAGAAAACGGCGCAATTTTTGTTGGAGATAGTAATACAGTTGCCAATAAGATTATTAAAACGATGGAAAATTTAGGATTAAATAGTTTTTATTTACATTTGCCTATTGTCTCAATGCCACATGAAGATATATATACTCAATGCTATTAGAATTTATGGTACAGAAGTTGTACCTGAAGTTAAGGATTATTTTAGTAAAAAGGACAATACAAAAGCTATTAATTTTAAATGGAAAGAATAACAGGTAGGCGATAACGCCTACCTGTTATTTTGTCGTATTGGAACTACTAGATTGACTATTTTTAGTAGTTACATTTTTAATATCTTGAGAAACTTGAGTAATATCCTGAGTTCGATTCTTTAATTCTGGTGCATTAGTACGATAAAGATTAGTTGTGGTTCCGTGATGCTTACTATAAAGAGAAGTCGAATTAGATGCAAGTTCTTTTCTAATTTCAAGCATCTTTTGATAATTCTCAGAATAGTTAAACTGAGTTGGATCAGTAGGAACAAAACCAGTAGGAGTGTAGAATCGTAATAAATTATGATTATTGAGCAAATCAGAATAGTGAAGAGAATCTTTAGCTTTCTGAGCTAATTCTGTTATTTCTTTCTTTTCTTGAGGGGTAAAGTTAATAATTTGTTTACCATTTTTACGATTATAAACTGTGCCTTTAATTCCTTTTGCCCCAACTATTACGTATTTTTTACTAACAATTGTACCATTTCGAAAAACGATCCAGTTTTGTCTATTCTGTGAAAGCATATCGCTACCAAATTGAACATATTCTTTGGTATTGATTCCCAATAAATGCAGTAAAGTTGGTAAAACATCAATCTCACCAGCAATTTCGTGATTTATTTTACCTTTTAAATTGTTAGCATGAATCATAAATGGAACACGTTGCATTTGGATATTATTGTAAGTATTCCAGGTATCAGAACTTTCACCGATAATAGGTGCTAAAGTTTCATTTTCAGAGTTGCTTAAACCGTAGTGATCGCCATAGATAACAACCATAGTATTTTTATAAAGACCAGAAGATTTTAAGTAATCAAAGAATTCTCGAAGAGCTTCATCTAAATAATGAGCTGTTTCAAAATAATTATTTATTGTTTGATCACTAGTGTTAGTCGTTTTAAAGCTAGGATCTTGATCTTCTTTATCTAGATCAAATGGAATATGGTTAGTAACTGTAATGAATTTAGTATAGAACGGCTGTTGCATTTGCTCTAAATATTTAATACTTTCGGCAAATAATAATTTATCCTTTAGGCCATATCCACTACTATCTTTGGCTTGCGAAGTATAGTAATTTTTATCGAAAAAGTAATTATAGCCCATGTTTTTATAAACATCGTTTCTATTCCAGAAACTACCTACATTGCCATGAAAGACTGCTGAAGTATAACCATCACTACGTAAAATTTGTGGTGCTGCTTGAAATGTGTTTTCAGAGCCTAATGATGTAAATAAAGAGCCATCTGAAATTCCATAAGTACTAGTTTCAAGCATATTTTCAGCATCACTAGTTCTACCTAAACCTACTTGATGATAAAAGTTATCAAAACTGATAGTATGTTTGTTTTTATAAAGTGAGTTTAAAAATGGAGTAACTTCTTTTCCATTAACTTTTAAATTAATTAAAAATTGTTGGAAGCTTTCAAGGTGAATAACGATAACATTACGATTTTTTTCAACACCGAAATAAGATTTTGCCGGTTTAGCATAATTCTTTTTGGTGAAATTTAAAATGTTGTTTAGGTCAGATGCATTGGCATTTTTAGTAACTTGTACGTTTTGTGCGCTTTTGAATCCGTCATAGGCACTAAATGCATCAATACCTAAGTATTTAACTACATAAGAACGATCAAATGTGTTTCTTAAAAGACGAGGACGTGAAGTTTCGGCTAAAAAGATATTTAAAGTTAAGATTAAAGCTCCGACTGACGTAATTGCGAATGGAGTTGAAAGACCATAGGATTTTTGATCAATTTTGATTTTATGCAGGATCAATAATGTGATGATAACAATTAAATCAATCCAGATAATAATATCAGTTGGATGAAGTAGGGCTACGGTACTTTTCCCTAAGCCTTGTGATACTTTACCAGCATTCGTCATTGTTTTAATTGTTAAAAAATCCGAAAACTGGCGATAATAAATTATGTTAGCAAATAATAGGGCTGTATTAGCAAAGTCCATTACCAGCATGGCAACATAGGAGACAATTGGTTTTGGAAAATAAAAACCAATACTAATTAAAATTGTAGCTGTACCTATGGGACTGAGCCACATGATTATGTGTTGGTATGGATCAGATAAACCCAGGTTGAAGTCGAAATAAGCTGCAAAAATATATTTTATCCAAAAACAAAATACCAAAAGAACTAAGAAGCCTGTACGAGTTTGGATAAAGTTAATAAGTTTCTTTTTCTTCATGATTACTCCTTTAACTTCCTTTAATTTTAAAGGTTGAAACGGGTTAAAACAACGTTTTGCAAAGAGTTATCTCTTTTTTAATAATTTGACAATTGAAAAATGGGTATAATCTATAATGAATACTTTAGAAAGGGGCAAAGTATGCTGTTTTTTGGCCCGCTGTATAGTTTATTGGCAAAACAATATGCGACAAATATCAATCATTTTGCATTAGTTAAGCTAACCTTGCTCGCTTTAGATAAAACTGTTTTTTATTTTTTGATTTTTGCTGTTATACGTTTAATATGGTTGCTGTTTGTGCGTCGAAGAAGATCAATAAAATCAGAAGCTGGTGTCTGGATTTTTGCATTTTATTTGATTTTGATTTTGATGTTAACAACATTTAGGGATACGTATTTTCCTTGGCAACTTAACTTAAATTTTAGCAGGCCACTTAGTGACGTTAACTTAATTTTTATGAAAGAAACTTGGAAAATGATTTATGCACCTAGTCGGTTAGATTTCTTTTATAATTCCTTTGGTAACGTACTTTGTTTTGTACCTTTTGGAATATTATTTCCAATTGTATTTTCGAAAAAAGAATCTTTTTTAAAAACTACAATTTCAGGTATGTTTCTGTCAATAGGTATTGAAACGCTACAGTTTTTATTAATGACAGGTGTTAGTGATATTGATGACGTGTTTTTTAACACTTGTGGAGCTATTTTAGGCTATTTAATATATATTCTTTTCAAAAAAAGGTGAATGCGCTTATAATTGGTACTGGTATTAAAGAAATAAGATTGTTAAAATAAAAATGTTAAAATTTTTAATAGTTAGGAAGCAGATTTATGAGTTTAATTAAATTTGATAGTAGTAAGTTAACTACATTTATTCATGAAAATGAATTATCTGAAATGCAAGCAATGGTTAATGCTGCTAATGAAGAATTACGTGATGGTACTGGTGCAGGCAGCGATTTCCGCGGTTGGTTAAATTTGCCAGTTGATTACGACAAAGAAGAATTTGACCGTATCAAGAAAGCAGCTAAGAAGATCCAATCAGATTCAGATGTTTTGATTTGTATCGGTATCGGTGGTTCATACCTTGGTGCACAAGCTGCAATTGAATTCTTGAATAGTAATTTCTACGGCAAGGAAGACAATGGCATGCCAACTGTTGTATTCTGTGGTAACTCACTCTCAGGTTCATACCTCTATGACCTTATTGAATGGGTAGGTGACAAGGACTTTAGTATTAACGTAATTTCTAAGTCAGGTACTACTACTGAACCATCAGTAGCATTCCGTATATTCAAGGACAAGTTAATCAAGAAATACGGTAAGGAAGAAGCTGCTAAGAGAATTTACGCAACTACTGACCGTCAAAAGGGTGCTTTAAAGACTGAAGCTGATGCAGAAGGCTACGAAGAATTTGTAGTTCCAGATGACATTGGTGGTCGTTACAGTGTTCTTACTGCTGTTGGTTTACTTCCAATTGCTGCTTCAGGTGCTGATATTGATGAATTAATGGAGGGTGCAGCAGATGCTCGTGCTGATTACACTGATACTGATTTGTCAAAGGCTACTCCATACCAATACGCAGCAATCCGTAACATTCTTTACCGCAAGGGTTACACTACTGAAATTGTAGAAAACTACGAGCCAAGTTTAAGAATGTTTGGTGAATGGTGCAAGCAATTAATGGGTGAATCAGAAGGTAAGGATCAAAAGGGTATTTGGCCATCAAGTGCTAACTTTACTACTGACCTTCACTCACTTGGTCAATACATCCAAGAAGGCTTACGTAACTTATTTGAAACTGTTATTCGTGTTGAAAATCCACGTCATGATGTTAAGATCCCAGGCGATGAAAAGAACTTGGATCAACTTAACTTCTTGGAAGGCAAGAGCTTAAACTACGTAAACGATCGTGCTTACGAAGGTGTTGTTTTGGCTCACACTGATGGTGGTGTTCCAGTTATGACTATTAATATTCCAGATCAAACTGCACATACTTTAGGTTACATGATTTACTTCTTTGAATTAGCTATTGCTATTTCAGGTTACTTGAATGGTATTAATCCATTCAATCAACCAGGTGTTGAAGCATACAAGCGTAACATGTTTGGTCTTCTTAATAAGCCAGGTTACGAAAACTTACACGACGACTTAGCTAAGCGTCTTTAATAAAAAATGTACTCAGCATATTTGATAGTATGCATTTTAATATAATCAGTTATTGATTAAAGAAGGAGTAGAAACAGTGAGCTTCTACTCTTTTTGTGGCTCTTTGTCAAATCCTGTTGATAATGAGTAAATGAAGAGAATCAAGCAACCATTAAAAGGCTGTTTGGTTCTTTTTCTTTGTACAGATCTTCTTCCAAACGAATTCTGGTTAAGAGATTGGTAAAATTGGAATAGCCAAAAGCTGTTCGTTCGATTTGTTTGATTTTGCGATTGAAGCCTTCAAGACAGCCGTTAGAATAAGGCAGGGCTGCTCCGTTAAGCACAGCTGTTAGATTATGCTTAAAGGTTAATAGTG
>SKEM01000404.1_pt1 | contig 29988 bp, 32 predicted proteins | sample 4826731 | NCBI WGS metagenome assembly SKEM01 (sample SAMN11008809, study PRJNA524170) | human gut metagenome | biome: Human fecal sample; material: Feces; isolation source: fecal sample from pouch patient p37 | host: Homo sapiens | place: Israel: Tel-Aviv | collected 2015-07-27
AGCTCGATGATGAGGCACGTGACGGCCCGCAGGTGCGCGGCGAGCTGGAGGCCATGAGCGCGGCGACCATCGACCGCTACCTCAAGCCCGCCCGAGAGCGCGCCAGGGTCGAGGCGCGGGGCCTGCCGGCGACGAAGGCCGGGCGCGCCTGTCAAGTTTTCTGTGTAAGCGGATTGGTTTAGAGGTAGGGGTCGATGCGTTCGGGGTAGGCGGCGGCGAGCTGGGCCAGGGCCTGCTTCCAGCCGCTGGTGACGCGTCCCTGGACGAGTCGTGCCTTGGCGACGCGCTGGTGGGAGTTCTTGCCGGCGTCCTTGGCTCGGTCGGCGGCTCTCTTGTCCACGGGTGTCGCAGATCGCCAGGCACAGCAGCTTCACCGCCGCCTGGTCGGAGGGGAAGTGACCGCGGTTCTTGGTGACCTTGCGCAGCTGGTAGCTGCGCGACTCGATCGCGTTGGTAGAGGGGGCACCTCCCACGCAGTGGGGGAGAGATGACCCGGCGCAGCGCCGGCGGGAAGGCCAAGAACGGGATAAACCGCTCCCAGGCCCGCTTCCAGGAGGCCACCACCTGCGGGTGACGCGCACCGATCTGGCTGGCCTCAAGATCAGCCAGGGCCTGAGCGGCGGCCTTCTCGCTGGGCGCTGTGTAGACCGGCTTGAGGGCGGCGGCGACCTGCTTGCGCTCCCCGTAGGACACCAAGCGCATCGAGGAGCGGATCAGGTGCTACCCGCGCAGGTCTGGACTATGGAGTCGGGCCAGGTCGCCCAGGTCGCCTCCGAAAGGCCCGTGAGCCCGTCGCATTCCCCCGCGCGCTGCGCTCTCAAGCGGGAGGTGCCCCCCTCGACGATCATCATGTCGCTGATGCCGCGGCCCCGAGCTGGGCGCACACGCGCCGCCCGTCAAGGAGGCTCCCTCCTCGGCCTGGACCCAGATGCCCAGGACGTGCTTGATCCCGTCCATGTCCACTCCCACGGCGATGTGGGCCGCCCGGTTGGACACGCGGTGACTCTCACGGACCTTGATGCGGATCGCGTCGAGGAACACCACCGGGTAGAAGGCCTCCACAGGCCGCTCCTGCCACGCCAGGACCGCCTCGCACACGGCGTCGGTGATCTTTTCAGATCGTCGCCCAGGACAGCCCCCTCACCCAGGGTCTTGGCCAGGTGGCGGGCGATGTCGCGCACGGTCATGCCGCCGGCGTACAGGCTGATGATTCACACGCGTCCAGGCCGTCCATACGCCGCTGGCCCTTGCGCACCAGTCGCGGGGTGAAGGTGCCGGCGCGGTCCCTGGGGACCTCGATCCAGGAGGGACCAACCTCAGAATCCATCATCTTGGTGGTCGTGCCGTTGCGGGCGTTACCGCGGGCCACGGTGGTGGGCTCGCCCTTGTCGTAGCCCAGGTGATCGCTCATCTCGGCTTGCAGGCCCCGTCTCCAGGGCCTCCTTGAGCAGTTACGGCAGCAGTCCGTCGGCACCAGTGACCGGTACCGAGCCGGCGGTGACCTTGGCCAGGAGCTCGTCCAGGGCACCGGACTCGCGCAGGCGCCGGGCCACCTCAGCGCCCGAGAGCGCCTCACCGTTCGAGGCGTCGGCACCCGTCGTCGGAGTCGTTGTCGTCATCGTGCAGTCCTTCCAGACGGAGAGGGCTTACACAGAAGATTGAACAGCCTCGACCCTGGCGCGCTCTCGGGCGGGCTTGAGGTAGCGGTCGATGGTCGCCGCGCTCATGGCCTCCAGCTCGCCGCGCACCTGCGGGCCGTCACGTGCCTCATCATCGAGCTCGTCCGCGGCCTCGAGCAAATCGAGCACCACGGGCATCGAGACGACCAGGTATTTACCGCACTGGTAGCCGCAGGACGCCCACACCCGCTGCAGCACGACCAGAGCATCGTAGGAGTACTTGCGCGCACGCGCCCTGCGCTCGCTGCGCCTGGGAGCAACACGGGCTCGGGCGGGCGCTGAGCCAGCGGCGGTGAGCCGGCGGCGCGCGTTGTCGCGGCTCCAGCCGGTCACCGCGCACACCTCGCTCGGCATGCGCCCCTTGTCCTTCTTTGAGGCCCTCCTGTACGCCTTGGCGTACTTGCGGGTGATCTCAGCCCTGACCTGCATCGACAGCCTGCTCCTCATACCCAAGCCTGCGCCGCCGACCCCAAGCAGCACGGGTTTGGCGGGCACTCGCTACGTGATGCACCGCGAGTCTTTCGCGGGCACATCACGTGAGTCTCGTCGCATGCTTGACACGCCTTTCGGTAGCCTCTAACCTCCCGATATCGCCCCCCCCGGATCGCCCTGATCCACGAGAGACGGTCCCACGTCACGCGAGCGCGAGCCCCACCTCAAGTGACCCTGACGGGACTGTTTGTCATGTTGTCGTTCGTCACCGGTCTGCGAAATTCCATTGTTCCGCAGATGGGGTGCTGCAGCCGATAGCTGCCGTGCGCTTTTGCTTGCGCATTTTCATTCCTATCTTTAGGGGGATATAATGAATGAGAACCTAGTCGTTTTCGCCACTAACCGTGTCTCTGGCTTGAAAAAGCAGGCGGCAGAGGATCTCCGTTATCATATGGTGATCTTTACCGAGGACAAGTACCGTGACGACTATGAGGACGCAGGCTTCTCGCCGGTCTTTTCGGTGCCGGCCCTCGAGGACTTCACCGCGGTGCGCGCAGAGTTCGCTCGACTGCTGGAGACCATCGACTTCGTCGGTGTCATCGGCGGCTCCGAGCGAGCCGTGCAGCCGGCTGGTTTCGTCCGTTCGTACTTCGGGCTAGAAGGCCCGGGCTTCGAGGAGTGTGCTCGCCTGACGGACAAGTACCTGATGAAGCGCTCTTGGCTCGCCGCCGACCTGCCAGTCGCCGACTTCATGGCCGTCCGCGGCGTCGACAACTTCGGGGAGATCGTCTCAAGCCGCTCGCTGCCTATGATCATCAAGCCCTCCCGCGGCACTGGCGCCGTCCAGATCACCGCGGTGACTACGGAGGAGGAGCGGGAGGCTGTGCTGGCCAACCCTCCGGCCTATGTTACCAACGACGACTACTACGCCCTCGTCGAGAAGAAGTTGGAAGTCATCGCAGAGTACCACGTCGACGCTGTCGTCTCCCGTGGCGGGATCTGCTATGACATGGTTGGTCGCTACTTCGCGCCTCCGATGAACTGGCGAGAGCCCGGTCTGCGGGGTTCGCATACCGTCAACCCCGAGGACCCGGCTTTCGAGCCCGTCCGGACTCTGGGCGCCCGTGCCGTCGCTGCCCTTGGAGTGACCGACGGCGTCACCCATTGTGAGGTCTTCGAGACCCCCGACGGCTTCGTCCTGGGCGAGATCGCCGGCCGTCCCGGCGGCGGCAGCGTCTCCTCTCTGATGAAGCACCAGTTGGGCGTGAACGCCTGGGACGCGTTCGTGGCTACGACTCTGCGTCGTGAGATCCCTTCTGCCAAGCCGGGTGTCACGTCCCTGGTCACCGCATGCGTGATGCTGCCCGAGGCCGAGCAGCCCGTGGTCGAGTGGACCTCGGCTGAGGAAATCGCCGCCCTCGACGGCGTGGAGGAGGCTATTGTCACCTGCCAGGCAGGCCGCACCTCCGGCTACCGTCACTCCTCGGTGGGCTCGGGTTACGTCGTCTACCGGTCCGAGTCCGACGACGTCATCGCCGACGGCACGCGCATCACGGAGTCCTTCAAGCTGGTCTACGCATGACCAACGTCCTGATCCTGCAGCAGCCGGGTTCGTCGTCGCCGATCGACCAGTGGCTGCGGGAGGTCGATCCGCAGGTGCGGTTGGCTATCATCACCGGGCCTGGTTCGATCCGCAAGGGCTCTTACGCAGAAGGGGTGAAGGTAGTCGAGACCGACGACTACTTCTCTCCCGAGACCATGGTCGTGGCGCGAGCCGCAGCTATCGAGATCGCGGCCGACCACGTGGTCAGCAACGCCGAGCAGGACGTCTTGCGGGTCGCGGAACTCCGCGATGCGCTGGGCCTGCCCGGGATGTCCGCCCAGCTGGCTTTAGCCTTCCGTGACAAGCTCGTGATGAAGCAGTTGTTCGCCGACGCGGGCCTCGTCGCCGCTCCCGCAGCTCCGGTCCGCTGCGTGCACGACATCGTCGCACTCTCGCACGAGCACGGTCGCGGCGTAGTCAAGCCGCTGGATGGCATGGGAGCCAAGGACCTCGTCGTGATCCCTGCCGAAGCCGCACAGGCCGACGTCTTTGAGGCAGTCGCGCCCCTCCTAGAGGAACTGCACGCAGGTCGACTCATGTGGGAGAAGTTTGTCCCTGGCGATGGTCTCCACTGCGACGTGACGCTGCTGGAGAAGGACATCAAGATCTTCTCGGTTTCCCGCACGCTCGCCCCGCCGCACGCTTACGCGACGCACAACTATACTTCCTACACCTTGGACTGGACCGATCCTACCTATGCTCAGGCGCGCAAGTGCGTTGAGCAGTTGGTCGGCGCGATGCCCCCGAAACACGGCGTGACGATGTTGCACTTCGAGCTGTTCGAGAACCCCGACGGCAGCGGCCTCACCGCTGGCGAAGTGGGCGCGCGAATGGGCGGAGGTGGCATCCGCGCCGCAGTGCGGGAGGTGACCGGTCGCGACATCGCTCGCGAGGGCTACCTCTTCGCCGCTGGCTACGGTGGGTCGCTAGAGGCCACGCCGCCCCCGGAGACCTCCGCCGGTTGGATGCTGTTCACCAGCACGGCGCCCGAATTGGGCGACCCCCGCCCGGAGTGGGTCGTCTCGACGTGGACGCGTCCGCGCACCACTTCCACGCCGCAGCACTCCGTTGACGCCGTCGGAGGAATGATCGTGCGCGCTGACTCCTCCGCAGCACTCCGGGCGACCCTCGAGTCGCTCCATTGGCACTTGTGACGCCATCGCGTCACATCCACTCCCAGCATTCGCTGGCCCATCCCACTGCGACACGAGAGTCACCATTCGATGATTAACTTCCGCGACACACTAGCCAAGTACAAGCACCTGACCCTGATGGGGATCAATAACGCTCTGAGCGCTCGCCTTGCCGAGCAAGCGGGCTTCCAGGCACTCTGGTCCTCCAGCCTGGAGGTCTCCGCCTCCCACGGTGTGCCCGACGCGAGTTTCCTGGGTATGAACCAGTTCGTCGAAGCAGCACATCAGGCTCAGACCGCCGTCGACATCCCGATACTGGCCGATTGTGACTCCGGCTATGGCGACTCGATGAACGTCGCTTATATGGTCCGCAGTTATGAGGATGCCGGCATCACCGCCGTCTGTATGGAGGACAACCTGTTCCCCAAGGTGAACAGCCTCCTGGACCAGCGCCGCACCATCCTGGGTGCCGACGAGTTCGTCCAGAAGATCGTCGCCGCCAAGTCCGCCCAGCGCGAGGACTCTTTCTTCGTGATGGCACGCACCGAGAGCTTTATCGCGGGCGAGTCTGTCGATGAACTATTGGCCCGTGCCGAGGCCTACCGTGAGGCGGGCGCCGACGCCCTCCTGTTCCACGCCAAGGCCCCCCACACCGAGAAGCTACGCGAGGCTCTCACCTGTTGGGGCCGCAAGCTCCCTGTGGCGGTCGTGCCAACGGCCTACCCGCGCTACTCGGCTCCCCACCTCCAGGAGGCAGGCGCTGACATTGTCATCTTCGCCAACCAGGGCATGCGTGCGGCCGTCCGCGCCATGCAGGACGTCTTCGCCACTCTCTCCAAGCACGGTTCGCTGCTGGACGTCGAGGAGCAGATCGCGCCGGTGAGCGACATCTTCGAGTGCCAGGACCTGACTGAGTGGCGCCGCTTGGCCGACGGAACCCCCGCATGAGTAGCGTCCACCGCTTGAGCGGATTTGAGGGACCAGTCAAGGTCCTGGGCTCCAACGCCCGCTTGGACTCCCTAAATGGCCTGAGCCTGGAGCGGCCAGGAACCGTCCGGCTTGGCGACGTCTGCCTCTTCGAGGTGGTGGCTCTGGGGAGTTCATACAACAACATGGAGAACCCCGCGGGGCGCTCCGAGAAGCTCTATGCCGGGGATTGTTTCGTCGCACCTCTGGGCAACCGTGAATCCGGTCACTACATCTGCGGTCATATCCCGTCTGAGGGCCTAGCAGTGACTCGGGAGACCGAGATGAACGTCCTCTCGAACGGAGGCATCGTGGGCCTGCTCGACCGAGCCCCCGACTACCTTGGGCCGACGGCACGCGTGCGTCTGTTGGGTCGGCTGGCCGACGCGGACGGTCCGCTCAACACCATCGAACGTGCGCGAACCCTCTCCACGCCCACCTTCCACAGCCCACTTGTGCTGGTCTGCGCTAGTGGCACCAACACCGGCAAGACGACGTTCATGGGGGCCCTGGTTCATGAGCTTAGCCGTCAGCTCCCGCATGTCGCGGGCGCTAAGATCGCCGGTACCGGCTGTCTGGAGGACCTAGCCGAGTATCGCGACGCCGGTGCCAAGACCGTCTTGGATTTCCCCGACAATGGGCTTCCGTCTACCTACATGGAGTGGGAGATCGTCGGTCCGCGACTGTGGTCTCTGCTCGATCGGGTGAGTGCTGACGCGGATCTCACGGTTCTAGAGGCGGGTGGCGACATCATCTGGGCCAACATCCCGGAGATCCTGAAGACTAAGGATTTCACCCGGGCGCTGCGCCGCATCGTCTTCATCCCCGGCGATCCGACCGCCGCCCTGGGCGCCCGTCATCTCCTCGACTCCTGGGATGTCGCGACGGAGGTCACGTGGGTGGTTCCGCCGTTCCTCAATCCCGACACCTTCGCTCGTCGTATGAGTCAACTCGGGCTGGGTGACGTGGTGTGCGACAGCCGCTCCCGGGAGGACATCTCCGCATTGGCACAGTCGCTGGCAGGAGGGGTGGCGTGATGGAGAAGCTTGCTGGCGAACAGTTCGTCGCTACGCTCGTCGAACTGGGCATGACTCGTTTCACCGGGGTTCCATGCTCCACTTTCAAGGGGTTGTTCCACGCCCCGGAGCTGAAGTACCTCCCGGCGCCCCACGAGGGCCTGGCCTACGCCTGGGCTGTCGGCGGACACTTGGCGGGTCGCCCGACCGGGGTCATCAGCCAGAACAGCGGCGTGGGGAATTTGATAAACGCTCTCACCTCGCTGGCCCTGCCGTGCGACGTGCCCGTCTTCTCGCTGGTGAGCCTGCGCGGCTACCCGACGCCGGAGTCCGACGAGGCGCAGCACGTGGTTATGGGTGGCGCGACTGAGGGAATCCTTCGCGAGACCGGTGCCATGGTGCAGGTGATGGACGCTGCTTGCTACGCCGATCAGATGGACGAACTGCTCCACGGCACCCAGCCGAAACCGCGCTTCCTTCTGGTGCCCAAGGGCATGCTGGTCTGGGAGGCAGCGTCGCCGGTCCGCGACGATGAGCGTGCGAGACGACCAATGTCCGCCATGGACGTGGCTCGCGTGGTCGCTGAGGTCAGGCCACCGGAGGTGGCGACCTTTGCGACGACGGGATTCTCGTCCCGCTATCTCGCCAGCTTCGGCGATCTGCCCACAAACTTCTATATGCAAGGTTCCATGGGCCATGTCCCGGCCCTGGCCGCCGGTTTCGCAGCGGCCAGCGGGCAACCCGTCGTCATCCTGGATGGCGACGGCGCCCTCGCCATGCACCCCGGCGCGATGTCGTTGGTCGGCCGTGCTGGGCTGCACGTCGTGCACGTGGTGGTCGACAACGGCACCTATGCCTCGACCGGCTCCCAGGCGCTACCGATGGTGCCGCAGTGGCACCAGCTGGCCCAAGCCTATCAATATGACCACTGCGCGGACGTCAGCAACGCGGTGGACCTCGCAGAGGCACTCCGCGCCGCTGTGGAGGGCGCCGGTGCGACGCTGATCGTGGCGCGCACCAATGACGATGTCTGTAACGACGTCCCGCGTGCCTCGACCCTGATCCGGATGAACGACATGTTCACCCGCGTGCAGACCGAGGTGGCTCGACGATGACCCAAGCACGGACCGACGTCCTCAATCCTTGGACCGGCGAGATAGTCGGCACCGTGCCCAGTATGGGGGCCGATGAGGTTCGCGACGTGGTCTCGTTCTGTATGAGTTCCCAGGTCGACTTGCTGGCCCACGAGCGCGCGGCGTGCCTCCGCCGCGTCGCGCGGCTGATCGAGCAGGAGGCCGAGGACTGGGCCCGCCTCATCTCCCAGGAGTCTGGGTTGTCTCTCCATGACACCCGGCACGAGGTGTCACGAGCCCTGGAGGTAATCGAGTGGGGTGCAGTCGTCGCCGTGACCGAGCGGGGAGAGACCTGGACTTCAGATGTCGCGCGTGGTCACGCCGATCGGGTGTGCTGCTCCTTCCGCGGCCCGATGCCCGGTGTGGCCTTGGTCGTGACGCCGTTCAACCACCCGCTCAACCAGGTGGTGCACAAACTCGTCCCCGCCATCGCGGCGGGGGCCCGGGTGGTTCTCAAGCCCAGCGAGAAGACGCCCTTGACTGCGATCAGATTCGTGAACCTGCTGCGCGCAGCCGGGTTGCCTCAGCAACAGGTCCAGGTGGTCACCGGGGATCCGGAGGTGGTCGTCGGGGCAGCCCTCGGCTGCGATGAGATCACCAGTCTGGCCTTCACCGGCAGCACCCGCGTCGGCCGGATGCTCGGGTACCAGGCTGGCCCCAGGCGTATGTCCCTCGAGCTGGGTAGCATCGACTCGGCCATCGTCCTCGACACCACCGACATCGCGCGGACCGCACAGACCGTCCTGCGCGGTGCCTTGGCCAACTCAGGGCAGCGGTGCACTGCGGTGAAACGAGTGGTGGTCGTGGACGACATGGCCGACGCACTCGTCGATGCGATGGTCACTGGGCTCGCGGACTGGACTTGTGGCGATCCGCTGGACCCGGCCACGCGGATCGGAACGGTCATCGACGAGACCGCGGCGAGCGCGGCGGCAGCCGCAGTCTCGGCTGCAGTCGACATGGGCGCGAGGCTGGTGTCTGGCGGCGAACGCCACGGCGCACAACTCGTGCCTATGCTGGTCGATCATTGCCGTCTGGGCATGACCCTTGTGGACTCGGAGGTGTTCGCCCCAATCGCTCCGGTGATCCGGGTGCGGGATGTCGACGAGGCGATCGAGGTAGCCAACGCAGGCCCCTACGGCCTGTCCTGCGGTGTGTTCACCGAAAGCCTTTCAAAGGCCACCCAGGTGTCGCGGTGCATGCGGACCGGATCGGTCAACATTAACGAAGTGCCCGGCTGGAGACTCGAGGTGACGCCCTTCGGTGGCATCGGGGATTCCGGCATGGGCGTGAAAGAGGGGATTGCCCGCATGACCGAGTTCTTCCAGTTTGAAAGGTTGGTCAGCCTCGATGTCCGCTGAGGTGGATGCCACCACGGCCACCGTCCGAACCCCTCGGGGCGCCGCATGTTCTCCAGCGAGATGAGGTACTTGGCGTCGACCTTCCTGAACAATCTGGGCACCGGCTTGATGCTCACCGTGCAGGCTGTCTTTGTCACGAAGAACCTGGGGATCTCGCCGGCGCACTTCGGTTTCGTACTAACCTGCGGTGCCGTGCTGGGACTGTTTGCAGGGGTGGCCTTGGGCAAGTGGTCCGACGGCCGCAACCTGCGGCGTCTGATGCCAGCCTTCGGCGTTCTCCAGGCGATGACCGCGGCGGGCTACCTGGTGTCGTCGTCGGTATGGCTGCTCGGCGTTGTGGTGGGGCTGGGGGCCATCGCAGGACGCGGCGGCGCTGCTGTCCGGGGCCCGTTTATGGCTGCCCTGGTTGGCCGCGAACGGTTGGTCACCTATCGAGCGAAGGTGCGGTCGGTGGCCAACGCCGCGATGGCTGTGGGAGCTGCCCTGGGCGGTATCGCCCTTGGCTTCGGCTCCGGCTTGGCGGTGGGGACCGCTATGGGCATGGTGCCGGTGGGATATCTCCTGGGCGCCTTACTCACAGCGTCGGTGACCCTTCCCCATGCTGGAGGAACCAAAGCTGGCCCCAAGAAGGAGAGCGCCGTCGCCACGCAGCCCAGTGCGCAGTCTCTGCCGGTGCAGCGCAACCTCAGGTTCCTTATCGTGGTGGGTTTGAACGCCGTTCTCATGGTCCATGTGCCGCTGCTCGGGGTCGCGTTCCCGCTGTGGATCAGCGGGCGTACCTCGGCACCCAGCTACCTGATCTCCGTCGTGGTGCTCATCAACACGGTCGGCGTGGTGCTGCTACAGGTTCCAATCAGTAAGTTCGTCAAGACCCCGCGTGATGCCGCACGCGCCTGCTTGGCGACTGGCGTGGCCCTGGCAAGCGCCTCGCTCCTGCTGGTGTACTCAAGCAAGGGCAGTGCCCTGCTCCAGGCCGCGGTGATCGTGGTGGCCGCGCTGCTCCACCTCGTCGGCGAGGTCTGGCAATCTGCGGCAAGTTGGGAACTCGCCTTCGAGCTGGCCCCGGAGGACCGGTTGGGCGAGTACCAGGGAGCGTTCAACTCCGGAATGGACCTCAGCCTCATGTTGGGCCCGGCGGTCTTCGGCATGCTTGTCTCCGCCCCAAGCCTTGCTGGTTGGTGGATTCTCGCCGCCACCCTCGTTCTAGCGGGCCGACTGATGGGGCTGGCTGTGCGGCGCGCCGTTCCGGCGGGGGAAACCTACGTCAACGACGAGGAAGAGGACCACCGTGGCTGAGTACGATGGACATTGGCGTGGACCATGGCTGGGTGATATCCGCACCATCGCAGATGGGGGTGACATCGAGCGTGTGCACGCGCACTCCGGGACTTACCAGATGGGGCGTCCTGCCATCGTCGACCAACAGACGTTGACGGCACTCACGCATGACATCGCCACAGTCATGGCGGCGCTGGTGAAGCTGCCCCAGATCTTGGCGGACGGTGACATCCGCCGCTTCTGGACCCTCCTAGGCTATGACCAGGCCAAGCAGGACCTGATCGGCATCGGCCATCGCGAGGACATGCTCGGTAAGATCGGTCGCTGCGACCTCTTCCAGGACGCATCCGGCTTCAAACTGCTCGAGGTCAATTCGAGTTCGGCAGTGGGTGCACTGGACAGTCGGCTGCTGATGGATGCCTATCTGCGCGATCAGAGGTTCGCCGAGCACGTCAAGGAGGCTGGCCTGAGTTTCATCGATCCGGCACAGAGTCTCGGCTCTGCGCTGCTGGCCACCTTCCCCGAGGTGCAGGCCGGACCGATGGTGCTCCTGGACCACCCGGACAGCTACGCGGTCTCTCATCAGGTCCACGATTTCCTCGCTGCCTTGCTGAGTTCGCATGGGGTGGAGACGTTCAGCGGTTCCCTCGGCGACGTCGAGGTTCGTGGCGGCCAGGCCACATGCCAGGGACGCCCCTTCGCGTTGGCCTACCGCGTGTTCCAGGGACGCGAACTCACCGCATCTGTTGCCGAGCTCGAGCATTGGAGCCACCTGCTGCGGGAATTGGATGCCGTGGACGTCCCGATGGTGCTGCCGCTGAGCTCCACCAGCATCAGCGACAAGCGGAGCCTGGCGCTGCTTCAGAGCGATCTAGTTCAGCCTTCGTTGGGTGCCGACGAGCGGGAAGTGGTTGCGCGGATGCTGCCGCGCTCGGTCATCGTCAGCAGGGGTGAGACGTTCGGCTGCGACGAGAAGGGACTGGACTGGTTGCGGGTGGCCCAGCAGGAGACCATCCTCAAGCCGTGCGTGAGTAGTTCCGGCAAGGGCATCGTCTACGGCCGCGACCTGGACCGAGCGGAGTGGGAGACGCTCATCGCCACCCCTCCGGCCGGAGGCTATGTCGCTCAGGAGTTAGTGCACCCGTTGGCGGAGGCATTCCCAAACAAGGACGGTTCGGAATCGATGTGGCAGGTTCAATCGGAAGCTTTCCACGTGTGGGGTGACGTCATCCCGGCTTCCGCGCGAGCCATGCGGTTCGGGTATCCGGGACCCATGCGGTCCCTCTTTAGAGGGGAGCAGGAGCCTCCCCAGGATGCCGCGGTGGGCGGCCTGATGCTCGTGGCCGAGTAGGCAGAATGGATCGTCCCACGTTTGGTGGAGGCTGTGTTGTCAGGCGGCGGCCGGTTGGCCGACGCAGTGCTGATCGTAGAGTGCCTCGACGGCGGTGGGGGCCATGTCGTCGGGGTTGTACCTGTGCGCTCGCGTAGTGTTGTACCAGGACACCCACCCTGCGGTGGCCTTCTCGACCTCGTCGCGGCCGGGCCAGGAGCGGGGCCAGATGACCTCGCGCTTGTAGGACTTGCTGGGCGCCTCGGCGGCGGCGTTGTCGTAAGAAGAGCCCACGGCGCCCGTGGAGGCTTCGATGCCCTCCTCGATGAGCCGCTCGGAGTAGCGAATGGACAAGTACTGCGACCCGTGGTCGCTGTGTTGCACGAACCCGTGCAGGCTCCGGCCCGTGCGGGCCCCGCGCGACCAGACGGCCTGCTCGAGAGCGCCCAGGACGAAGTCGGTGTCCATGACGGTCGAGGCGGCGCAGCCCACGATGGCCCGCGAGTCGAGGTCCATGACGAAGGCGGTGTAGCAGAACCCGCTCCACGTACGGGCCTAGGAGGGGGCACCTTCCACGAAGTGGGGGAAAGTCCACGACCCACCGCTCGTTCGGCGCGGAGGCGGTGAAGTCGCGGCGAAGCAGGTCGGTGGGCTGCTGGCTGCACCTGGCCGGGCGGGTGGTGCGGATCGAGCGTCCCGGACCGATACCCGTCAGATCGAGGGCCTTCATCCTGCGCTCTACGGTGCACCGGGCAACCGGGCAGGAGCGGTCTTCTGCATTGAGCAGCCGCCACGTCTTCCTCGACCCGAGAGCCTCGTTGAGGGCGTTGGACGCCCGCAGCGCCGCGATTCTCCCGTCGACCACGGCGTCCGACAGCGACCGGGCGCTGGGCGGCCGGGACCTGGCGGCGTAGAAGGTAGAAGGGGCGATGCTGCACCCGGCGCTGGTCAGCGTGGTAAAGATCGGCACGGGCCCCGAACCCGTCCTCCTTGTCCTCGATGTACTGGCAGATCATCGGGATGGGCGGCCTGGCTCCGCCGCGAAAAAAGCCGAGGCACTCTTCAAGATCGCGTTGGCCCGCGTCAGCTCACGGACCTCTTTCTCCAGATCTCGGATACGGGCCGCGTCCTCCGTGGTGGTGCCGGGGCGCTCACGCGCATTCACCTGGGCCCGGCGCACCCAGCCGCGCAAGGTCTCGCCGTTGACGCCGAGCTCGTCGCCGATCCGCGTGAAACACCCCTTCGCACGGTCCGGGTCCTTCAGCGCGTCTAGGCACAGCCGGATCGCACGCTCCTTGACCGCGTCGGGGTACTTCCGCAGGTCACGGGCATGAACCTCGTCCTTCCGTGGATTCAGACCCTCCACCACACCCGGGACGATCCAGTCAATCCTTCGGCACCCTCCTGTGGAGCGCATGGCCGTTCAGTCCCCACATGGCCGCAGCCTCAGCCGTCCGTGGCGCTCAGACCGCGTCGCGGGTGACCGGGCAGGTCATGCAGTGCGAGCCGCCGCGGCCGCGGACGAGCTCGACGCCGGGGGTCTCGATGACCTCGACGCCGGCCTGGCGCAGGGCGTCGTTGGCGCGGGCGTTGTGGGCGTAGCCGATGACGCGGCTCGGGGCGACGGCGACGACGTTGCAGGAGTCGCGGGCGAGCTCGCGCAGGGCCTCCGCCTCGTCGCTCATGTCGGGGCTGATGATGCGGAAGGAGTCGATGCCCGCGGCCCGGGCGAGGACGTGGTCCATCTCCGAGCCGTCGTGGACGGTGACGTGGAGAGAGGCGCGCCGTCCGCCGCCGGCCTCGACGGCGTCCTTGGTGGAGCCGTGGGCGGCTCCGGGCTCGATCTCGACGGTGGTGACGTCGTTGAAGCCGGGGAAGCGCAGGTAGGTGTCGGGGGCGACCTTCGTCATGAGGGTGTCGAGGTGCATGACGGCCTCGAGCTCGGTGTAGAAAGCGCGGTCCGGCATGTGCACGCCGATGACGCGGTCGGCGACGCCGTCGGCGAAGAGCCGCGAGGCCAGCCTCTCGACGCCCGCCGCGGAGGAGCGGTGGGACAGTCCCATGACGAGGGAGCGGTTGCCGACGACCTGGAAGTCGCCGCCCTCGACGGTGGCCGGGGAGGCACCGTGCTGCTCGGACCAGAGGATCCCGCGGTCCTTGAAGGCCGGGTGGTAGCGGTAGATGGCCTCGTAGTTGACGGCCTCGCGTCGGCGGGGACCGAGGGCCATCGTGTTGACGTGCTTGCCACCGTAGAGCCAGGCGGTCGTGTCGCGTGTGAAGAGGTGGTTCGGCAGCGGGGTGATGACGAACTGGCCCTCGAGGGTGGACAGGAAGGTCGTGGAGAAGAGGACCTCGGCGTCGGCGGGGGTGAGGCGCTCGCGCAGCTCGGTGCGCGTGATGCCGGCGATGAGGACCTCGGCGAGCTCGGCGGAGGGCAGGCCGGAGAGGTAGTCGGTGAGGACCTCCGAGGTGGAGACGCCGACGGCGAGAGGGCCGACGGTCTCCTCGAGAACGAGCGCGCGAGCCTCGGGGTAGTCGAGTGACTCGACGAGGAGGTCGCGGAAGTCGTGGACGAGGGCGCCCTCGGCCCGCAGGATCGCGGTGAAGGCGTCGTGCTCGGCCTGCGCGCGGCGCACGGACAGGGCGTCGTCGAAGAGGAGGCTGTCGGCGTTGATCGGGGTGAGCCTGGCGATCTCCGCGCCGGGGCGGTGCACGATGACCTCGCGCAGGCGGCCCGTCTCCGAGCAGACCTGGCCGCCTCCCTGGCTCGCCGGGATGAACGGCCGTGCGCCGGCGGCGGTGGTCGTAGCAGCTTCCTCGGTCCGTGTCATGACCCCAGGGTAACGAGGGCTCCGGCAACATGCCTGAAGTAGGTGGGTCCCCTCAAGACGCCGCAAGCCCGCCCGAGCAGCACCTGACGTTGCGCAAGCGACCCTGACGAAGATCAACCTGCACCGCGAGCACCCAAGATCCTACAGTCCCTGTGAGGGGAGCCACCTGTCATGACAGACAGATAGACTTGGAGTCATCACCATGGACCGCAGGAAGTTCTTGCAGCTCTCCACCGCCGTTGGCGCCGGGGGCATCATGCTCAGTACCGCATCATCGGCCGCTGCCGCTCCCTCCAACCGCACCCTGGATGAGGATCACCAGCTCAACGAGATCCAGGGCGCCCTTGAGTCGCTCCCCGCAGACCTGAGAACGGCCGACCCGGCCACCACACCGAACTATGCGCACCGGCTTTCAGTGGCGCTTGGAGGCCTCACTGTTGTCATGCCAACGTCGTCCGCACTCCGAAACAGCCCTGCGATGAATCCGGCTCAGTGCGCCATCGAGGTCGCGGGGGTCATCATCGAGTACGGCATCCCGGTCGCGAAGGTCCTCTCCTGGATCCGTACCGCTCGTAGGCTATGGGGTGGGGTCAGGGGAATCATCCGTGCAATCCGTAGCGGAGCCGCAGCGGCCCAGATCGGCCCCGAGGGAGTGGAGGTGCTCAAGGCTCTGCTGGGCTTCGGAGACGTGATCGCCGCCTGCTTCGGATGAGCCCCGGAGAACCCAGGAAGATAACCACGGCGATCCAAGATGGGCGCGAGCAAGGGAGAGGCCATGGAAGACGAACCCACAGCGAATACCCCAGAAGCGGATACAGCCCCCTGGCATCCAGAGATCCCAGTCTGGGCACTGATCTGCGGGCGAGTCATGATGGCGCTATTCCTCGGATTCTGCCTCAGTCTGATCACGGGGATCTGGTCGACACTGACGCAACCAGGGCTGAGTCTCGGCCGTGTCGCCGCGTTCGCGGCCACGGCCGCCGCGGTACGAGAGCTACTTGACGCAGCAGCCGCACGGTTGATCATGCATGCTCGACGGACGGACGACCCAGAGGGCATCCCCTTGACCATCGCCGCAGTCATATGCCCAGCCGTGGCAGCCGCTACGGCCGCCACGCTTCTGGCACCAGACTCACTCATCCCTCTCACCCTGATGACATGGGCCTTCTACGTCGTCGTCATCATCACGCTCGACCAGCCCTGGGACACGTCCCACCGGCACACTGACATGATGGAACGCGGTCGGCAGGTGCGACTGATGACGCGAACACATTTTTCCGAGGAGATTCAGGAAGGACGCTTGAACCTTTCAGAGATCGATGATGAAGGCTACTACGTCGATGAGAACGGTCGTCGGATCAAGGACGGAAGATAGACGATGCTCCACGGTCATCCCGCCAGAAGCACTCTCGTTACGGTAATGATACTCGTGTCCCTCGCGACCCCGGTACCACCCGGTCCATCCACGTCTCTCCCCGCAGGGACGATCAACATCCCTTGGTGCCGGTACCTACCACCCCCATTCTTATGCTCGTCGAAATGACTTCGGCACAATCTTCTGGATACGCCTCGCCCCTCAGAGGGTGGGTACTCATGATCAGTGTGACGCTGGTCTTCGGCCTCGATCTGCACACACTCCTCACGACGTCGTCTACTGTCTCGACCGCCTGGGAGGTCGGGCAGGTTCTTGCTTTCGTTACCTACGCCCGCTACGAGCGCCTCGGCGCTGCGATCTTCGCCGCAGTACTGTGCGCCGCACTCCTCACACCAGGCGCCCACCTTCTGTGGGCGTCAGCATTGACGTGGGTCATCATCATCGATCTCGTCAGTCGAGGTCGTCATTGGACAGCCACGGGCATCTTTCTGGTCTTCTACGGGGGTCAGACCCGTTGGCTCACACCACGAGAGCTCCTCGCCTCGGCTCTGCTGTGGGGCGCCATCTGCGTAGTCGCCGGCCTGCTTCTCCGGCGACTCCTCCAGCGAATGAGGCTCTTGGAGCGGGACGCCCAAGAGTCCCGCGAGGCGATGACGTCCATGAGCCAGCGACTCCAGCATGATGTGGCTGACACCCTGCACGATGATCTCGCCGCTGACTTGACTCACGTTCTCATCCTGAGTCGTCACTTGCGAGACTCCACCCCTGGGCATGAGAAGGAAGTGGCCACCATAGAGGCAATACTGCGGCACTCACTCGTTCACCTCCGCGCGCTCATCGACAGCCTCGCTGCACCCCCAGGCTCGCTGACCGAGGAGACCTCGATTGCCGAGCTCCTGCGCACTTGCCAGAAGGCGCTTGCACAACGCTCCATGACGCTGGACACCGACATTGACGAAGCTGAGCTCCGTCTGGCGCAGTACGGAACTCACGGGCCTCAGCTCCTCGGTTCACTTGTTCGCGAGTGCACCATCAACGCGCTCAAGTACAGCGAGGACGGAGACCTCCTCTCCCTGATCGCGGAGCCGACCGAGACAGAGCTGGCGATATCCTTCACCGCTCCTTGGCGTGACCATGAGGTGCCGGCGGAGCTGCATGGCGGTCACGGCATGTACGCCCTCACCAGGCGCTTCAATAGGGCCGGAGGGAGTCTCGTCGCCAGCAGGGTCGGCAACTCATGGAGCGTCATCGCAACCATCCCTGCCGCTCCACCACCTCAACACCACACAACCTCAGCCGCCCTCAGCCCGGCGCGAGACGCGCGAGGTAGTCGATGACGGACCTCAGCGCGCCACTGCGGATCATGATCGTCGACGACGACCCGCTCATTCGAACCGCATTCGCTGCCCAGATCGATGCCCAGCCGCCCGTCTCCGTCACTGCGACGGCCGCGGACGGACTGACAGCCGTAAGCCTTCTGAATGACGGCGAGGTGACCATCGACGTAGCGCTCATTGACATCGAGATGCCTGGGCTGACTGGGCCTGAGACCGCACAGGCCATCATGCAGGAGCACCCCAACATGGCGATCGTCATGTTCACCGTGTTCCACCGTGAGGACTCTCTTGGCGATCTCCTGTCCCTCGGTGTCAACAGCGTGATCACCAAGGATGAGGCACCTGAGGACGTCGCCCTCGCCCTGGTCCGCGCCTACCAGGGCGAACCAGTCATGTCTGCACGTCCCACGGAGCTCCTCGTCGACGCCTACATGACACAGCAGGCGCAGCATGAGGCCGTACGGCGCACCCAAGCAGCCGTGGACAGCATGCCTCCACACCTTCAGGCCGTCCACGCCTACCTGCTGCAAGGACTGACGAACAAACGGATCGCGCTTCTCCTAGACCTCTCACAGAACACCGTCCGCCTCTACGTCTCCGAGATTCTCCAGCAACTTGGATACCGCTCGCGCACTGAGCTGCTCGCCGCACACATCACGAGATGATCCGGCCCGCGTCCACCCGGCTACTCTGACGCGTATGCCAACCCCCGACATCGACACGCCGCCGTCAGACACGCTGCCGCCTCGTGTCTCCGAGATCTTCGACCCCACCGTCTGGCGGGAGGTCGAGGGCTTCCGTCACGCCCGGCACGCGCTGCCGGGGGACGGGACCGACGCCGCGGCACCGTCCAGCGACGGCGACGTCGATGACCGGGCACTCACCGACGTCACCTACCACCGCGGCTGCGAGCGCGACGCGCAGGGCCGCTGGGTCCGCGACCTGCCGGTCGTGAGGGTCGCGATCGACCGTCCCGAGCTGCGCAACGCCTTCCGCCCGCGCACCGTCGACGAGCTCTACCGCGCCCTCGACCACGCCCGGATGAGCGGCGACGTCGGCGCCGTCATCCTCACGGGGAACGGCCCCTCCCCCAAGGACGGCGGCTGGGGCTTCTGCTCCGGGGGCGACCAGCGCATCCGCGGCCGGGACGGCTACCACTACGAGTCCACCGACGGCGTCGGCGGGGCGGTCTCCGGGGAGTCGGCGCCGGGCACCGCCGCCCGCGGCGCCGACGGCGCGGACCTCCCGCAGGCGGAGGGCCACGACGCCGAGGTCGCAGCGCGCCGCGCCCGCGTCGACGCCGCCCGCGCCGGGCGGCTCCACATCCTGGAGGTGCAGCGGCTCATCCGCACCATGCCGAAGGTCGTCATCGCGGCCGTCTCCGGCTGGGCGGCGGGCGGCGGCCACTCCCTCAACGTCGTCTGCGACCTGTCGGTGGCCTCCCTCGAGCACGCCCGGTTCAAGCAGACCGACGCGAACGTCGGCTCCTTCGACGCCGGCTACGGCTCGGCGCTCCTGGCCCGCCAGGTGGGTGACAAGCGCGCCCGCGAGATCTTCTTCCTCGCGCGCACCTACGACGCCGAGACCGCGGAGCGCTGGGGCGTCGTCAACGAGGCCGTCCCGCACGCCGAGCTTGAGACGACGGCGCTGGAGTGGGCGCGCACGGTGACGGGCAAGTCCCCGCAGGCGATCCGGATGCTCAAGCTCGCCTTCAACCTCGCCGACGACGGCCTGGCCGGCCAGCAGGTCTTCGCCGGGGAGGCGACGCGCCTGGCCTACATGACGGACGAGGCGGTCGAGGGGCGCGACGCCTTCCTCGAGCGGCGCGAGCCGGACTGGTCCCCTTTCCCGTACTACTTCTGACGGGCCTCGCCGCAGCGGGCGGTGCCTTTCCCCTGGGCCCCGGCCGGTCGGCGCGAGGGCGCCCGGCGGCCGGGCGCCGCGGGCCGGCGCTCAGGCGCGGCCGGCCGACGCGCTCGGTGAGGCGGTGCCGCCTGCGCCGCCCGGGCCCGAGGGCGTGGTGCGCTGCGTCGTCGTGCCGTCGGCGTTGACGTCGAAGGTGACGAGCGGGGCCCCGGTGGGCTGGGTCGAGCCACCCTCGGGCTCCTGGGTGATGATGATCTGCTCGCCGTCCTCGGGCATGAGGTCGAGGAAGGTGAAGCCGGTGCCGGCGCTCGGGTCGTAGAGGCCGAGCGAGCTCGTGGTCCCGCCCTTGACGAGCCAGACCTGGAGGCTGTGCCCCTGGGAGGCGGCCATCATGGCCTCGGGGAGGCTGAGGGCCGTCATCGACATGTCCTCGGACCAGGTGAGGGTGGCGACGTGCCCGTCGGGCATGGTGTCGGTGACGCGCTGCACGTCCTGGGCCTGGTTGAGGTGGGCGTAGTGCTCGGTCGAGGCCATGGAGCTCATGGCGGTCGAGCGGCCGATGCCGGTTCCGATCCCGATGCCGACGCCGAGGATGACGACGGCGGCCGCGGACCTCAGCAGGACGGTCCTGCGGCGTCGGCGGCGCAGCGGGACGACGACGGCGCCGTGGTCCCCGACCGCGTCCTCCCCGGTCCGCTCCACGGGCTTCTCGGCGGGGTCCTCGGCGGCGGCCCCGGTCGAGGTCTCCCCCGGGGTCGCCTCCGGTGCCGTGCCGGCTGCCGCGACGGCCTCGGACGCTCCGCTCGTCTCCGCGTGGAGGGCCCTCAGGAGGTCGGCGCGCAGGGACGGCGAGGGCTCGACGGGTGCGAGGGACTCCATGAGGAGACCGAGGAGCTCGGGGTCCTCGATGTCCGCGCCATCGTCGGAGACGGCCGCGCCGTCGAGGAGGTCGGCGTCGTCGGCGCCGGCCGGCGGGTCCTGCTCGCGGTCCTCGGGCTCGAGGGCCGGCTGCTCATCGTGCTTCATCGGTCCACCCCCATCTCGGTGCGAAGGCGTGCGACGCCGTCGCGGACGCGTGTCTTGACGGTGCCGAGCGGGGTGCCGGTCCGCTCGGCGATCTGGCTGTGAGTGAGGCCCTCCACGTAGGCGAGGAGAAGGGTCGTGCGCTGGGGCTCCCCGACGGCGTCGAGCGCCGCCCGGACCTCCTCGGCCTCGAAGGCGTCCTCGATGCTCTGGGCGGTCGAGTCGGCGTCGGGCATCGTGGGCACCCAGCGCTGCTCGCGCCGCCGGGCCGACTCCGAGGCGCGGACGCGGTCGACGGCACGGCGCCGGGCCATGACGGCCATCCAGGCGCGGGCGCTGCCGCGGGCCGGGTCGAAGGAGCCGGCGGTGCGCCACACCTCGAGGAGCACCTCCTGGAGCACCTCCTCGCTCTGCGCCGGGTCGACGAGGACCCGTCGGACGAGGGCGAGGAGCCGGCCCGCCCAGCGGTCGTAGAGGAGCACGAAGGCGCCCTCGTCGCCGGCTGCGACCCGGCCGAGGAGCGTCTCGTCGCTCGGGGCGTCGTCGGCTTCCACGGGGAGATCGTAGGCCGGCGCGCGCACCGCTCACCCGAAGGTGAAGGAGTAGAGGCTCAGCCCCTCGTCGGCCCGCAGCTCGAGGGTGCCCGAGCCGGTCTCGGGGCGGTCGATGAGGCGGACGCCGTTGGGGGTCCCGGAGACCTCCTCGCGGTGCTCCACGCCGTCGACGGTCCAGGTGAGTGCGCCGGTGCCGGAGACGACGAGGTTGACCTGCTTGCCGCGCCAGGCGAGGCGGACGGTGCCGGGGCCGCCCTTGGGGGAGATCGACTCCCCGGTGACCTCCCAGGTGCCGCCGAGGCCCACCTCGTCGGGCGCGAGGGAGTCCGGGAGGGTGAGGTCCTGCACGCCGGTGGTCAGGGGCCCGTTCGCGATCCTCTCGGCGCGGTCGGCCCCGAGGTAGGTCTCGGGCGTGCGGTCGGCGGCGACGGAGGCGCCGTCGTCGGTGAGGACGGGCGCGGGCAGGGTCACGTCCGGGTCCGCCTGGACGAGGAGGCTGCGCACGAGCTTCTCGAGGGCCTCCTCGCCGCCCTCGCCGTAGGCCACCTGGCGCAGGGTGCCGGAGGCGTCGGCGAGGTAGTGGGCGGGCCAGTAGTGGTTGTCGAAGGCGGTCCAGGTCTCGAGGCGGGAGTCGACGGCGACGGGGTAGGTGATGCCGAGCCTCTCGCTGCCGGCGCGCACGTTGTCGGTGTCGCGCTCGAAGGCGTACTCGGGCGAGTGGACGCCGATGACCTGGAGGCCGGCGTCCTTGTAGGTCTCCCAGAGGCGCTCGACGGCGGGGACGGAGCGCTGGCAGTTGATGCAGGAGTACGCGTAGAAGTCGATGAGGGTGACCTTGCCGGCGCGGTCGGCGTCGGTGAGGGCGCGCTCGCCCGGCGTGTTGAGCCAGGCGGTGGCACCGGTGATGGCGGGCAGGGGTCCGCAGCTGGCGAGGTGGTCGGCGCCGGGCTCGCAGGAGCCGGCGGCGGTGGAGGCGGAGTCGCGGTGGAGGAGGCCGTCGGTGCGGGCCTGCACCGAGGCGGTGTAGTCGGGCAGGGCCCGTTGGAGGGCGGCGGGGGCGTCGAGGACGATGCCGACCGCGAGGGCGACAAGGAGGGCCCCGGCGGTGACGCGCACGCCGCGCTGGTGGCGGCGGAAGGCGGCGACGCGCTCGGTGACGCCGCGGCCGGCGAGGGCGAAGGCGAGGAGCGGGATCGCGGTGCCGACGCCGAAGGAGACGGCGAGGACGACCGTGTCGGTGCCGATGCGCCCCGTGGCCCCGGCGACGGCGACCGCCGCGAGGACCGGGCCGGCGCAGGGCACGTAGGCGGCGCCGAGGACCAGCCCGAGGAGGAAGCCGTTGGAGGGGTCGGCGCCGTCGGGGCCGCGCAGCCGGGCGAAGGGGCGCTCGAGGAGCCCCATGACGCGCGGGACGATCATGCCGATCCCGATGAGGACGAGGAGGACGACCCCGGCCCAGCGGATGACGCCGTCGGGCAGGTGGAGGAGGTTGAGGAGGGTCGAGCCGAGCAGGGTGAAGACGGTGAAGGACAGGACGAGGCCGCCGACGACGAGGAAGGGGCGGGCCCGCTCCCCGCGGCTCCGGCGGGCGGCGCCCTGGGCGTCGTCGCCGTCGCCGGCTCCGCCGGCGCCGCCCGCGACGAGGATGACGGGCAGGACGGGCAGGATGCACGGTGAGATCCCGGTGACGGCTCCTCCGAGGAGCCCGATGAGGATGAGGCTGAGCACGGTGGCCTCCTTGGCTGGGTGGTGGTTCACCCGGGGTTCGGAGCCGAGGGCGCCGTGGATGGGGCCGAGCCCGCTCGCATGATGCGATGCACATCACATGCTCTGGCGGCATCCGCGGTCCCGTCCGCTCCGAACCCCTCGGTGACAGGCCCCGACCCGCGGGGCGTCTCCAGAGAGGAACCCACCATGCGCCGCCAGACCACCGCCCTCGTCACCGCCCTCGCCCTCAGCGCCGGCCTCGGCCTCGCCGCCTGCGGGAACGAGGACGCCGGCGACACGATGACCCCGAAGGACACGATGAGCGCCTCGCCCGCCATGACCGACGACTCGATGAAGGACGACTCGATGTCCGCCTCCCCGAGCCCCGACGCCATGATGAGCGACGACTCGACGGCGATGTCGGACGACTCGATGAGCGACGGCTCCATGAAGGACGGCTCGTCCTCGGACCCGTCCTCGATGAGCACCGACTCCATGAACGACGGCAAGTGAGCCGATCGGGGCGGCGCGTCCGGCGACGTCGTCGTGCGCGCCGCCCCGGGCAGCCCCTCCCGTGACATTTCCGGGGGAGCTCCGGCGACGAAAGTCGTTCCGGCCCGGAACCGCGGGCGTTTCGTCCCACCGACTATCCGGTGTTTGTCACGGTCATCGGACGTTCACCTCGAGACGGTTTCGTGACAGAGTCCTGTCCGACCACGAGGACGTGCCCTCCCCGTGGGCGCCTCCTCCCCATCCCGAGCGGCACCGCCGCTCCCCCGTTGGAGGCACCCATGCCCGCCTGGATCCTCAAGATCACCGGCCCGCTGACCGACAGCCCGCGCCGTCGTCTCGGCGTCGCCGCGATCGTCGGCCTCATCGCCGGCACCTTCTCCGCCATCGTCAAGTTCGGCTGGGAGGTCCCCTTCCCGCCCCGCACCCCCGAGCGCCAGCTGACGAACCCGCCGCAGGCCATGCTCGAGTGGTTCGGCATGAGCCACGACATGTCGCACGCGACCGTGAGCTTCAGCCACACGGACCTGCCGATCATGTCCTTCATCGTGCACTTCTCGTTCGCGATCGTCTTCGGCATCGCCTACTGCGTGCTCGCCGAGTACTTCCCGCGCGTCAAGCTGTGGCAGGGCGCCGCCTTCGGTGTCGCCGTCTGGATCGGCGCGCACATCATCGTCATGCCGCTGCTCCACTGGGCCCCGAACCCCTTCCCGTGGGCCGACGTCGCCCGCACCGGCATCGACCAGTACGGCCCGCAGAGCTGGTCCGAGCACTTCTCCGAGTGCTTCGGCCACATCGTGTGGATGTGGTCCATCGAGATCGTCCGCCGCGACCTGCGCAACCGCATCACGCACGAGCCCGACGCCGAGGTCGCCCTCGCCGCCACCCGCTGATCCCGGCGCCGACGCCGCAGCACGCGAGGACGCCCGCCGCTCCCCTGAGGAGCGGCGGGCGTCCTCGCGTCTCCCCGCCGCAGCTCCGTCCGCGAGATCGGGACACGTGAACCGCGAGATCGGGACATCCTTCCGACCGTTCCGTCAGGCCGGGTCGCTCGCACCTGACGGCCGACGCCCAGCCGGGACCCATGGGTGACGATGTCCCGGTCTCGACGTCAGGATGTCCCGATCTCGGCGCCGGGCAGCGCGGTCAGGCGGCGGTGACGGTGACGAGCGCGACGGCGACGACGACGCCGTAGACGAGCTCGAAGAGGCCGGCGTCGCGCAGGGCCGGGATGAGCGCGCACCCCTTGGCGCCCGCCGTGACGGTGCGGGTCACCTTGTGCGCCATCCACGTGAGGACCGCGAGCACGATGAGGAGCTGGATCCCGCCGCCGCGGGCGGTCCCGTCGCCCTCGCGGGAGTCCACGGCACGCGCCCAGCCGAGGGAGACGACGGCGAGGAGCACCGGCAGGCGGATCATCGCGACGAAGGAGGTCCGAGCGCCGTCGTCGCCGAGGCGCACCGCGAGGGTCCGCTTGCCGTGCGCCGGGTCCGTCTCGATGTCGCGCAGGTTGTTCACCATGAGCAGCGAGCAGGCGATGAGGCCGATGCCGCAGGCCGCCGCCCAGAGCCACCCGGGGACCGTGCCGGTCTGGACGTAGGTCGTGCCCGTGGTCGCCATGAGGCCGAAGAACACGAAGACGAAGACCTCGCCGAGGCCCGCGTAGCCGTAGGGGTGCGAGCCGCCCGTGTAGTACCAGGCGGCCGCGATCGCGGCCGCGCCGAGGACCAGCATCCACCACTGCCCGGACAGGGCGAGGAGGACGAGGCCGAGGAGCCCGCCGACGCCGAAGCAGCCGAAGGCGGCGAGCTTGACGGCGCGCGGGGAGACATCGCCGGAGGCGGTCAGGCGCGGCGGGCCGGTGCGGTCGTCGTCGGTGCCGCGCACGCCGTCGGAGTAGTCGTTGGCGAGGTTGCAGCCGATCTGCAGGGCGAGGGCGACGCCGGCGGCGAGGAGCGTGCGCACGAGGGAGAAGCCGCCGAGCGCGGCGGCGGCTCCGCCCCCGAGGATGACGGGGGCGACGGCGGCGGGCAGGGTGCGCAGCCGGACGACCTCCGCCCAGCTCGTGGCGCGGGGCTCGCGCGGCCTCGGGGTGCCCGGGGCGTCGGGAGCGGCTGAGGTGCTCATGGGGTCCTTCCTGCGGGGTGCCGGCGACCCGTGAGCCTACCGCTCACCCTGCCAGGCCCCGGGATCGAGGGACAGGCCCCCGGATCGAGCTCGGGGACGGTGGTCCGAGGCCGTCTCACTCGATCCCGGCACATCGGGCCGCAGCGGGCGGCGCGCTTCAGTCCCCTGCCAGCAGGGCGGCGACGGCGCGGCGGTCGACCTTCCCGGGGCCGCGCGTCGGGAGGGCGTTCAGGACGAGGACCTCCTTGGGGGCGTGGGCGCCGTCGAGCACGTCGCGCACGGCCTCGCGGACGGCCTCCGCGTCGAGCGCCCTGCCGGTCTCGGGGACGACGGCGGCGACGACGCGTCTCCCCCAGCGGGCGTCCGGCAGTCCGACGACGCAGGCCTCACCGACGCCGTCGAGCCGGGTGAGGGCCTCCTCGACGGCGCGCGGCTCGACCTTGATCCCGCCGGTGACGATGACGTCGTCGAGCCGGCCGAGCACCTCGAGGCGGGTCACGCCGTCGTCCCCGGTGAGGAGGCGGCCGCGGTCGGCCGTGAGGACCTCTCGGCGGTGGCCGGTACCGGTGCCGGGCGCTGGGACCGTCTCCCGGAAGGTGGTCGCGCCGCCGCCGGCGAGGTAGCCCTCGGCGAGGACCGGACCGGCGAGGACCACGCGGCCGACGCCCTCGCCGTCGGGCTCCTCGATGCTCACGCCGACGCCGTCGAGCGGCAGGCCGTCGTAGACGCAGCCGCCGCCGGTCTCGCTCATGCCGTAGGTGGTGAGGAAGCGGACCCCCGCGGCGCGTGCGCGCGCCAGGAGGCCGGGGTCCGCGGCGGCCCCTCCGAGGAGGACCCCGTCGGCGTCGGCGAGCGCTTCGGCGGCGTCGGCGTCGTCGAGGACGCGCAGGAGCTGGGTGGGGACGAGGGAGGCGTACACCCGCCCGTCGGGCGCCGAGCCCGCCTGCTCGCGGGCGGCCCGCAGCCCCCCGACGAGGGCGGCGGTCCGGAAGCCGTCGGAGGTGTCGACGACCACGGGGCGGGTACCGGCCAGGACGGAGCGGACGAGGACCTGGAGCCCGGCGACATGGTGCGCGGGCAGGGCGAGGACCCAGGTCCCCGTCCCCCCGAGGCGCGCGTGGGTGGCGCGGGCCGAGGCCGCGAGCGCGGCGGCGCTCATGGCGACGAGGGACCCCGTGCCGGTGGTCGACCCGGAGGTCCTCAGGACGAGGTCGGCGGCCTCGGGGACGGCGTCGACGCGCGCGCGGAGGTCGGCCTCGACCTCGCCGGGGTCCTCGGCGGGACCGACCGGGACGAGGAGGGGGCGGGGTCCGGCGGGGACGGCGGCCACCTGCTCGGGGCCGAGCGCCTCGAGGAGTCCCCTGGAGGCGAGGACGGAGGTGAGCGCGCTCGTGAGGAGGCCGACGTCGTCGGGCCGGGTGCCGCCGACGCACAGGTCGAGGGTGCGTTCGGCGAGCGGGGCGGTGGGCTGCTGGGACGGCGTCGGGCCGGCCACGCTCATGGGCGCCGTCGGCGTCGGCGCCCCGGCCGGCTCCGCGGTCCGCGCCTCCGCGTCCACCGCGTCCTGCGCTGATCCCTGCTCCGTGCCCGTCACGGTCCCAGGGTCGCACAGGTCACCGCGGACCGGGGTAGCCGGGCGGCGCGGGCACGCCCGTAGGATGCGGCCATGCGCGTCGCACTCACGGTCCTGGTCCTCGCCCTGACCATCTACGCCCTCCTCGACTGCGCGCGCACGCCCGACGAGTCGATGCCGGCACGGATGCCCAAGCTCCTCTGGGTCGTCATCATCGTCATGGTGACCGGCGTGGGCCCGATCGCCTGGATCATCGTCAGCCGCGTCAAGGCGGCGGAGGAGCGCGGCGGCGCCGTCGAGCCGACGGTCTGGTCGTCCCGGGAGGGCACGAGCTTCCACCGGCCCGAGCGGGCGCGCCCGGTCGCCCCCGACGACGACCCCGACTTCCTGCGGGGCCTCGAGGAGGACATCCGGCGTCAGCGCCGCGAGCAGGACGGCGGTCGCGGCGGCGAGGGAGCCTCCGACGACGACGACGGCGACGGCGACGGCGGAGCCGACGACGTGGACGGCGACGCCCCGCAGGCGCCGAGCGCCTGAGGCCGTCCCGCCGTCACCGTCCCGGGTGCGGGCCGCGGCGGCTCAGCGCTCGGGCCTCAGCGCAGCGCGGTCCGGGACCAGCGGGGCCAGCGGCTCGTGTCGACGTCGTAGCCGTGCGCGGCGGCGTGCACGAACCAGTCGGCCGGCAGCCAGGTGCGCCCGAGGATCTGCGGGTGGTCCGGCATGTAGCGGGCCGCCCAGAGCACGAGGATGAGCTCGGCCCACTGCCCGCGGAGCTTCCAGCGGGCGGAGCCGTTCGCGTTCGAGGCGGCCATGACCGCCTCGCCCGGGGCGGTGAGCTGGACCTCCTGGACGTCGGCGTAGGCGATCGGGAGGATCCCCTCCCCCGTCCCCAGGTAGATGGCGTGGGTGGAGACGGTGAGGCGGGCCCGGGCCACGGAGCGCCAGCGCTCGACGGCGTCGGCCTCGGCCGCCTTCCTGCGGCGCGAGTTCATGTAGGCCTGGCCGCCGAAGAAGGCGGCGGTCAGGGCAAGGCCCACGGGCCCGCCGGCGAGGAAGAAGCCGCGCGAGGGGTTGTAGGTGGCGTCGCCGCGCCCGTAGATGAGCATCTCGGCGTCGCAGGTGGCGAGCATGACCTCGTCGGCGGCGAAGGCTCGGCGCACCGGGTCGACCACCGGCGAGACCGGGTTGGGCCGGCGCCCGTTCGCCAGGGCGGTGAGGACCCCGGCGGTGTTCCACCAGACGAAGTCCTGGCCGGTCCAGGGGCGCTGGGGCGCCGGGCGCGCGGCTCCGGCGTCGTGCCCTGCGGGGACGGGGACGAGGCCCCCGCCGACGGCCTCGCTCACGCCCGGTTCCCCGCGACGGAGCCGTCCCCGATCTTCTCAGCAGCGGCGGAGGTTCCCGGGACCATGTCCTCGGCGGAGCGCAGGAGGTCCCCGGCGGGCTCCCAGTAGGCCAGGCCGACGAGGGTGCGGCCGTCGAAGGTGAGGGAGGTCAGTGACGCCAGGGAGCACTGGCGACGGCGCGGGTCGTGGAGGTAGGAGCGGCCCTCGAGCCACAGGCGCGTGGTCCACACGGGCAGCTGGTGGGAGACGAGGAGCGCCTCGCGGCCCTCGACCTGGCCGATGGCGTCGCGGATCGCGCCGCTCATGCGCTCGACGATCTCCGTGTAGGGCTCGCCCCAGCTGGGCCGGGCCGGGTTGAGGTAGTAGCGCCAGTGCTCGGGGTGGGCGAGGACCCAGCGGTTGCGGTTGACCGCGACGCCCTCGAAGTGGTTGCCGGCCTCGATGAGGCGGGGGTCGGTCGTGGCGGTGAGGCCGTAGGCGGCAGCCGTGGGGGCACCGGTCTCCCGGGCGCGCTCGAGCGGGGAGGTGATGACGGCGGCGATGTCGTGGTCCGAGGCGGTGAGAACGTCGGCCACCTGGGCGGCCATGCGGTGCCCGAGTCCGGAGAGGTGGTACCCGCTCATGCGGCCGTAGAGCACGCCCTCGGGGTTGTGGACCTCGCCGTGCCTCATGAGGTGAATCGTGGTTCGCGCCATGGACGGGATTCTCGCACGGCCGCACTTCGACCATTCACCGACGCGGGGGACCTGGGTCCCGTATCGTGTGATCCATGACCACTCGCAGCGCATGGGGTCTCGGTCTGGCGACCGTGACCGACGACGGAAACACCCTCGACGTCTGGTACCCGAAGCCGCGCCTCGGCGACGAGCCCGAGGACGGGGACGCGGCCCTCCTGGAGCAGCTCTCCGCGATGGAGACGCGCGACGAGGCGCGCAAGGTGCACACGACGGTCGTGCGCACCTGGGCGGACCTCGACGACGCCCCGCAGACCGTGGCCGGTGCCTACCTGCGCCTCCACGTCCTCTCGCACCGGCTCGCCAAGCCGAACACCGTCAACCTCGACGGCATCTTCTCCCGCCTGCCCAACGTCGTGTGGACCTCGATGGGCCCCTGCTCACCGGAGGGCTTCGAGGAGACCCGCGCCCTCCTGCGCGTCAAGGCCGGCCACCCGATCCGCGTCAACTCCGTCGACAAGTTCCCGCGCATGGCCGACTACGTCATGCCGTCGGGCGTGCGCATCGGCAACGCCGCGAACGTCCGCCTGGGCGCCTACCTGTCCGAGGGCACGACGGTCATGCACGCCGGCTTCGTCAACTACAACGCCGGCACGCTCGGCCGCTCCATGATCGAGGGCCGCGTCTCCCAGGGCGTCGTCATCGGCGACGGCTCCGACGTCGGCGGCGGCGCCTCGACGATGGGCATGCTCTCCGGCGGTGGCCGTCAGCGCGTGGCTCTCGGCGAGCGCTGCCTCCTCGGCGCGAACTCCGGCCTGGGCATCCCGCTCGGCGACGACTGCGTCGTCGAGGCGGGCCTCTACCTCACCGCCGGCACGAAGGTCTCCCTCATGCCGTCGGGCGGGGTCGTCCCCGGCAAGCACGGGCTCTTCGCCGAGCCGCGCGTCATCTCCGCGCGCGAGCTCGCCGGAGCCTCCAACGTCCTGTTCCGCCGCAACTCGCAGTCGGGCGCCGTCGAGGCCCTGGCCCGCGGCGGCAAGGGCATCGAGCTCAACTCGGAGCTGCACGGCAACCAGTGACCTCCTAGCCCGGGGCCCTGCAGGTCGACCCCTCGCCCTTCCCGCACCAACCCCCACC
>SKEM01000407.1_pt1 | contig 29912 bp, 25 predicted proteins | sample 4826731 | NCBI WGS metagenome assembly SKEM01 (sample SAMN11008809, study PRJNA524170) | human gut metagenome | biome: Human fecal sample; material: Feces; isolation source: fecal sample from pouch patient p37 | host: Homo sapiens | place: Israel: Tel-Aviv | collected 2015-07-27
TTAGAACATTCGAACCATTTCTAGACCAAATGAAGTCCAGAGGAATTCTCGATAAGTTTCAAAATATTGTGGCCGATGCGGGCTATGGCAGTGAATACAATTACTCGATTCTGGAAGAGAATTATTCAGATAAGAACTATCAGATTCCTGGTCAGAAACTTCAAAATTTATGAAGCTGATGAGTTCCAGCTAACTGAAGAACTGACCCAATTGGCTAAAACCAAAACAGGCCGACAAAGACAGATTCACTACAATCCAAACTGGCAGTATTTAAAAGAAAAAGCAAAAGAAACTCTTCAAAGCGAAGAAGGCAAACGCATCTATGGCTGTCGCAAGTCAGATGTGGAGCCAACTTTTGGGCACATGAAGAGTGTATTTGGTATGCGCAGAACGCATTTAAGAGGCAAAAAGAAAGTCGAAACGGATGTCGGTATCATGTTCATGACGATGAATCTGAAAAAATATGGAGCCAACAAGAAGGTAAAGCCTTCGAATTTTCATTTCAAAAACAAAAAACACAGGAATTCACTAAAAATAATGAATTTCTGTGTTTTTATATCCGAGCTAAAAATCGAGTTTTTTCCCAGACACTTGTTAATATTTTATTTTGCAATAGATATTGCGGTTACAATGACTGCTGCAGTCATTGCAACTACAAAGCCAATAATTCCGAATAGTATATTCATTTTTGTCATCCTCTTTAGTTTTTAAATACATCTATATATGTGTGGCATACGGATAATTTACCACAAAAAAAGAGCGATGACGCAATTATTTGAAAGCGCTTTTATTCTAGCAGATCAGCAAATTTGGCACTTGTTACTTTAGCTAGATCCTCAGGGTTTAAAAATACACTGCGCCCGAGTTTACCACTTGATACACCAATTTCTTCTTGTTCTTTCATAGAATTGTCCAGATAAATAGGAAAATGATGTGTATGGTAAATTCCAATAGGAGTATTGGCCCCATGTACATAGCCTGTTGTTTTAGCTAACTTCTTTAAAGGGAGCATTTCGCATTTTTTATTACCAGATACTTTGGCTAGTTTTTTCATGCTTAAGTGCTCTGTAATCGGTACAACGCCTACTAAAGGACCTGTTTTATTTCCTTCACAAACTAAGGTTTTATAGACGAATCGTTCTTTGTCCCTTAGAATAGAAGTGTCCATTTGTGCAACTCCACCTTTATCTTCGGAGACAGCAAATTCGGCTTGACGATACTTGATTTTATGTTGATCTAATATTTTTTCAACTAATGTTTTTTCAAGTTTATTTTTTTTGTTTTTCTTCTTTGACATATTTATCACCTTTATACATGATAGCATTGCGCAAAGAAAATCCCAAAGGAGTTTATATTTATGAAATTATTGATTATTAAAATTGATACTAGTTATGAAGTAGAGGATGCATTAGGCGTTTTTGCAACTGATAATTTAAAAGCGTTAGGCATTGAGTCCAGAAAACGTAGTGATTTTGAACAAGCTGGTTGGTTACATGATTCAACTGTTGTAGAAATGGATGACATTAAAGACTTGCCTAAAGATACTTATTTTTATGCTTACTTTGATGAAGAAGCTGATAAAGATGAGCTTGTAGAGAAATTTCAAGCAAAACTTAAAGAGCTTAAGAGTTATGGTTTAAATACTGGTGAAGGTAAAATTACAACTTCTTATATTGAAGATCAAGATTGGAATACAGCTTGGCAAAAGTATTATCATGTAATAGACTTTTCGCGGCACTTAGCTATTGTTCCTGAATGGGAAGATTATCAACCAGCTTTTAGCGATCAACAACTCATTAAGCTTGATCCAGGTTTAGCATTCGGTACAGGGAATCATAAAACAACTCAATTGGCAATGATGGGAATTGAGCGTGCTATGGTAAAACCAATGAGTGTAGTTGATGTTGGTACTGGCTCTGGTATTTTAGCTATTGCCGCTTCTAAATTAGGCGCAACAAATGTTTTAGCAACTGATATTTCTGATGAATCTATGACTGCTGCTAAGCAAAATTCAGCATTGAATAACCTAACTAATATTAAGGTTCAAAAAACTAGCCTACTTGCAGGCGTAGAAGGTAAATTTGATATTATTGTTGCCAATATTTTAGCTGAAATTTTATTAGATTTAATTCCTCAAATGGATGCCCATTTGAATAAGGATGGACAAGTAATCTTTTCGGGTATCGATTATTTGCAATTACCTAAAATTAAAAAATTATTGGATGAAAACAACTTTAAGATAGATTTGACTATGAAACAAGGACGGTGGATAGGTCTAGCAATTACTAGAAAAGAAAAATAAACGTGGTAAAATATTATCAATTAAATTAGACTTTGATGAGAGGCATAATTCTTTGATGAAAAAGATAGGAGAAAAAATCAAAAACATTTCGATAATTAACAAGCTAAATACCTATGTATGGATGCCGCTTATCTGGTGGAGCATTTTAGTTGCAATATTACCGTATGCGTTTAGTATGTGTCACATACCAATTGTGTGGCGAGTAGGAATATTATTTTTTATAATTAATTGTTCAATTTCGTATCATTTAGGTAAATTAATTATTAAATTGCAATTATCTAAGTGGTGGGTTTTGTTTATGCCAGTAATCTTTTGCTTAGCAATATTACCTAAATTTGCTTTATATAATTTAATATTTGGCTTAATTTATTTAATATTTGAAATATTCGGATTAATGAATAAAGATATTTACCGTTAGAAAGGATGACCAAAATGTCTAAATATGTTGAAATGACGCATGATCAAGTAATTGATACTTGTAAAAAGTATATGAATGAAGATCAAGTTGCCTTTGTTGAAAGAGCATATGAATTTGCTAATAGAGCTCATGCTGGACAAAAGCGGGCATCCGGCCAACCTTATATTATTCACCCAACTCAAGTTGCTGGTACATTAGCCAATTTAGGACTTGATCCAGATACGATTGCCGCTGGTTTTTTACATGATACCGTAGAAGATACGCCAGTAACTAATGATGAATTAAAAGAAAAATTTGGTGAGGATGTTGCTTTCATCGTCGATGGTGTAACTAAGCTAAATAAGTATGAATATAATTCTCACCAAGAATTTTTAGCTGAAAATCACCGTAAAATGTTGATTGCAATGGCTAAAGATTTACGAGTTATTATGGTTAAATTAGCTGACCGTTTGCATAATATGCATACTTTACAACATTTGCGTCCTGATAAGCAACGACGAATTGCTTCAGAAACGATGGATATTTATGCACCATTAGCTGATCGTTTAGGTATTGGAACAATTAAGTGGGAATTAGAAGATATGAGTTTCCACTACTTAAATCCTGAAGCATATTACCGTATTGTTAACTTAATGGATGTCAAAAGAAGTCAACGTGAGAAATATATTTCTGATACTATTAAGACTTTGAAGAAAACACTTGATGAGTTGGGAATTAAATACGATATTTATGGTCGACCAAAGCATATTTATTCTATCTATAAAAAGATGGTAAATAAGCATAAGGACTTTGATGAAATTTATGATTTGCTTGCAGTTCGTGTAATTGTTAAAAACGTTCGTGATTGTTATGCTGTTTTGGGTGCTGTTCATACTGAATGGAAACCAATGCCAGGTAGATTTAAAGATTATATTGCGATGCCTAAGGTCAACGGATATCAATCACTTCATACTACGATTATTGGACCAGGTGGTCGTCCGCTTGAAATTCAGATTAGGACTGAGCAAATGCATGAAGTTGCTGAATACGGTGTTGCTGCTCACTGGGCATATAAACGTGGTAATTTCAATGGGGTTGAAGCAACGTCGTCAGGTGAAAAGCTGGATATGGTTCGTGAAATTCTAGAATTAAAGGATGAGACTAAGGACGCCGGCGAGTTCATGAAGTCAGTTAAAAGTGATATCTTTTCTGATCGTGTGTATGTCTTTACTCCAAAAGGTGAGGTATATGAATTGCCTAAGGGATCAGTTACATTAGATTTTGCTTATGCAATTCATACTCAAGTAGGTAGTCATGCCGTTGGTGCTAGAGTAAATAATAAATTAGTACCACTTGATTATAAATTAAGAAATGGCGATGTAATTGAGATTATGACGCAGACCAATGCGGCTCCATCACGTGATTGGGCGGATATGGTTAAGACGTCAAGAGCTCGTAACAAGATTCGTCGTTACTTTAGAGGTCAAGACCGTGAAGAAAGTATCGAGCATGGTGAGCAAATGGTAGCTAATACCATTCGTGATGAAGGACTCGTGCCGAAAGACTTCATGGATAAAGAGCATATTGAAAAATTACTTGAACATTTTAATTACAATACTTCTGAAGAGTTATACGCAGCAGTAGGTTTTGGTGATCTGTCAGCACAAGCGGTTGTTAATAGGTTAACAATTGATTTGCGTCGTGAAGATGAAAAACAAAAGCAAAAAGAACTAGAAGAAAAGATTTTGAATTCTGGTCAGCAGGCAATTAAAGAAGAACAGCCTAAGAAAAATTCAAATTCTGTCATGAAGGTTAAGCATAAGAATGGAGTAATGATTCAAGGCGTTAGTGATTTAATGCTCCATTTAGCTAAATGTTGTAATCCGGTTCCTGGAGATGAAATTATTGGTTACGTCACTAAAGGACGTGGAGTGACTATCCACCGAACAGATTGTAGAAATATAACTAAGGAAGCGGAAGAACAAGGTCGATTGATTGATGTTGAATGGGAGAACGTTGAAGAAAACAATGTTCAATCATTTAATGCAAATATTGAGGTATTTGGCTATAATCGTTCTAATTTGCTTAGCGATGTAATCAATAAATTGAACTCATTAACTAAAAATATTAATAATATTTCTGGTAAAGTTAATGATGATAACATTGCGCATATTTATGTGACTGTTGCTGTTAGAAATGCAAAGCAACTTGATGAAATTTTAAGCAAATTGCGTGATATTCCTGATGTATATGAAACAAAGAGGTCAGACAATTAATGCGAGTTGTAATCCAAAGAGTTAATCATGCCCAAGTAGATATTGATGGGAAAACGGTTGGTAATATTGGTAAGGGTTTTTTATTACTAGTAGGTATTAAAAATGGGGATGATTTATCAGTAATAAAAAAAGCAGCAGATAAAATTGCTAAAATGCGTATTTTTGAGGATGAAGAGGGAAAAACTAATTTATCTTTGAAAGATGTTAATGGTGAGATTTTAAGCGTTAGTCAATTTACATTGATGGCTAATACTAAAAAAGGAAATCGACCCAGTTTTGTTGAAGCAATGCGTCCACCAATGTCTAAAGAATTATGGGAGGATTTTAATAAAGAACTAGAAAATGCTGGCTTTCATGTCGAGACCGGTGAATTTGGTGCCGATATGAAAGTGAGTCTAGAAAATGATGGTCCATTTACCATTGTATTAGATCTTTAGATAAAATTGCTTTCAAGTCTTGACTTTGATGCAAGAAAAATATAAGCTAAAAAAGAATTATCGATGACGAAGAATGAAGATTAGCAAGATCTATTTGAAGAGACTGTCAGGCTGGTGAGATGGCAGATAGATCGCGGTCTGTGACACCTTTAGCAGATAATGGTTCGTTTGGCGAGCGTTAATCGCAGCAACCAAAAAGGTGGTACCGTGCTAATGTAAGCGCCCTTGAGTTTATTTCAAGGGTGCTTTTTATTTTAGTAAAAGTTATCAAAATATAAAAAAGGATGATTAAATGAGAGTTCAAAAACCTAAGGGTACAGTTGATATTTTGCCTGATCAATCTAGTTCATGGCAAAAGGTCGAAGAAACTGCAAGAAATTTCTTCAATCGTGCCAACTATCGTGAAATTCGCACACCAAGTTTTGAAAACTATGAGATTTTCTCACGTTCAAGTGGTGACAGTTCAGAAATCGTTGAAAAACAAATGTATGATTTCAATGATAAGGGCGGTCGTCACATTGCCCTTCGTCCAGAAGGTACAGCTGGTGTTGTACGTGCCTATGTTGAGGATAAGATGTATGCACCTGAAGTTGTAAAACCATTCAATGTATTCTATATGGAATCAACTTTTAGATATGAAAGACCGCAAGCAGGTCGTCAACGTGAATTTCATCAAATTGGTGTAGAAAGTTTTGGCTCAAGTAATCCACTAGCTGATGTTCAAACTATTATGATGGGTCACGATTTACTTGCTGAATTAGGTGTTAAAAACTACCAGCTTCACATTAATACTTTAGGTAATGAGCAAGTACGTAAAGACTATCATGATGCGTTAGTGAACTACTTTACTCCAGTGAAGGATGAATTATCAGAAGATTCCCAAAGAAGATTACGTGATAATCCGCTTCGTATTTTGGATTCTAAAGATGAACGTGATAAGAAGTTCTTGCCAGATGCACCAAAGATCCGTGAATTCTTAGATGATGATACAAAGAATAATTTTGAATCAATTTTGAAGATGCTTGATCAATTAGGTATTGACTATGTAATTGATGATGATTTAGTTCGTGGTCTTGACTATTATACTGGTGTAATTTTTGAATTTATGGTGGAAGATAAGAGCTTGTGGGAATCAGCCACTACTATTTTAGGTGGTGGTCGTTATGATCACTTAGTTGAAGAATTCAACGGCCCGGTAACTCCAGCAGTTGGTTTTGGTATTGGTGAAGAAAGATTAATGCTTGTTTTAGAAAAGCAAAATCCTGCTTTGTTTGAATCAAATAGCATCGACTTTTTCATTGCTAATATTGGTGAAGGTACTGCTCAAAAGGCAATCGAAATTACTAGAAGTTTACGTAAGCAAGGCTTTGAAGCAGACTTTGACGTCAACCAAAAGAAGCTTAAGGCTCAATTTAAAAAAGCAGACCGTGATCATGCTAAGTATGTAATTACTTTAGGTGAAAAGGAACTTGAAAATGGTGTCTTAAATATTAAGCGTTTGTCTGATGGTAAAACAATCGATTTAAATCTTGAAGATATCAATGATATGAGTAAAGTAATGGGAGAATTAAAGGACTAGTTTAATTATGGAAAAAAGAACAGATTATTGTGGTAATATCACTGAAAAATATATTGGCCAAGATGTAAATCTTTACGGTTGGGTGCAACGTGTGCGTAACCTCGGTAACTTAGTGTTTATCGATTTACGTGACCGTGAAGGTCTTGTACAAATCGTCGTTAACAAGGATTCTGGTAAGGATTTAATGGAAACCGCTAACTCTCTTGGTAATGAATATGTTATTCAAGTAAGAGGTAAAGTTGTTAAGCGTTCAGAAGTAAACCCAGATATGAAGACTGGTCAAGTTGAAGTTGATGCAACTGAAATTATTATTTTAAATGAAGCAAAGAACCCTCCATTTGAAATTAAAGATGGCGTTGAAATCTCTGAACAAACTAGATTAAAGTATCGTTACCTTGACCTTCGTCGCCCAGAGGTTCAAAAAGCAATTATTTTACGTTCAAAGATTTTGCGTGCTACTCATGAATTCTTCGATGAAAATGGTTTTATTGATATTGAAACCCCAATTTTAGGTAAATCATCCCCAGAAGGTGCACGTGATTACTTAGTACCATCAAGAATTTACCCAGGTAGTTTCTACGCACTTCCACAATCACCACAATTGTTCAAGCAACTTTTAATGGGTGCTGGCTTTGACAAATATTACCAATTGGCACGTTGTTTCCGTGATGAGGACCTTCGTGGTGACCGTCAACCAGAATTTACTCAAATCGATATGGAAATGTCATTTGCTGATGAGCAAACTATCCAAGACTACACTGAAGGTCTTTTGAAGAAAATCATGAAGGACGTTATGGGAATTGACCTTAAGACTCCAATTAAGCGTATGTCATGGACTGACTCAATGAACAAGTATGGTTGTGATAAGCCTGATACTCGTTATGGGATGCTTATTCATGACTTAAGCTCTATCTTTAAAGATAGTGACTTCAAGGTGTTCTCAGGGGCAATTGCTGACGGCGGATTTGTTAAGGGAATTGCTGTTAAGAATGGTGCTAAGGAATATTCACGCAAAAAGATTGATAAGAAGGCTGACTTTATTAAGCGCTTCCATGCTAAAGGCTTAGCTTGGGTTAAATTTGAAGATGGTGAATTCTCCGGTCCAGTTGCTCGTTTCTTAACTGATGAAAATAAAGAAGCATTAAAGAAGGAATTTGATCTTGAAGGCGGCGAATTAGTAGTATTTGTTGCTGACAAGTGGAAGGTTGTTTGTGATTCATTAGATCACCTTCGTCGTGAATTTGCTAAAGAAACTGGTATTATTCCTAAAGGTGTTTATGACTTTGTATGGGTTGTTGACTGGCCATTATTCGAATATGATGAAGGTCTTGGTCGCTGGGTAGCAGCTCACCACCCATTCACTATGCCTGACGATGAGGGGGTAAAGCTTTTGACTACTGATCCACATAAGGCACATGCACGTAGTTACGATATTGTTATGAACGGTGATGAAATGGGTGGTGGATCAATTCGTATTCACAAACGCTCAATTCAAGAAGATATGTTCAAGGCATTAGGCTTTACTAAGAAACGTGCTTATGAACAATTTGGTTACTTAATGGATGCCTTTGATATGGGATTCCCACCTCACGCAGGTCTTGCAATTGGTCTTGATAGATTTGCAATGATGCTTGCTGGTAAGGACAATATTCGTGACGTATTGGCATTCCCTAAAAATGCAAGTGCTTCAGAACCAATGATGCACGCTCCAGCTCCAGTAGCAGATCAACAATTAGCTGATCTAGGTATTGAAGTTGAAAAGCAATACGAAGATAGTGTAAAGGCTACTGAAGAACGTCTTGAAAAGATGGCTGCAGAAGATGCAGAGGAAAATTCAACTTGGGATAAATAATATATATTCTAATCAAAAAGCGAGATCTCATAAGAAGAGATCTCGCTTTTTTGCTGTCTTATATTTTATAGATTATCAACGAAATTAGTAATTCTTTGTAAACTTTCACGAAGTTGTTCAGTTGATGAAGCATATGAAAGTCTTACGTATCCTTCACCGCCTTTACCGAAATAACGACCGGGTGTTACACCAACTTTGGCTTTTTGAGCCAGTTCAAAAGCAAAGTTTTCGTCGTCAGTACCATATTTTTCAGGAATTTTAGCGAAAATATAGAAAGCACCCTGGGGTGTTGCCATTTCAAAACCTAACTTTTCAAGCCCGGTTTGCATAAAGCGCAAACGACTTTCGTAAATTTTTCTAGCTTCTTTTGGATCATTTTGACCATTGTTTAAAGCTTCAACTGCAGCCATTTGGACATTATCTGTAACGGAAGTAATTAAGAAAGAATTTACTTTGCGAATGGCTGTCATAATTTGTTTTGGTCCAGCAATATAACCTAATCGCCAACCGGTCATTGCATATGCTTTTGATAAACCGGAAATTAAAATATTGTGTTCAGGGATATATTCAGATAAAGAATGATGTTTTGCATCCCCATAAACTAATTCAGCATAAATTTCATCAGTAATTGAATAAATTTTATATTCCTTAATTATCTTTGCCAATTCCTTTAAAATTTCTTCAGGATAAACACGACCTGTTGGATTAGATGGATCTGTTAAAATTATGGCTTTAGCACCTTTACCACGTCCATTTAAAACATGGCGTAAATGCTCAGGTGTTAAAACAAAACCATCTTTTTTAGTGTCAATTTGAATAGGAATTGCACCAGTCATTTTAATTAATTGAAAATATAATGCCCAAACTGGAGTAGGTACTAGGATTTTATCTCCAGGATTGAGTAAAGTCATGAAAACATCATTTAATGCACCAGTGGCACCTACAGTTACACAAATTTCACTTTTTGGATCGTAGTGAACTCCAATAGAGCGATCAAGATAATTACTTATAGCATCCAGAAGTTCAGGTTTACCGGCTTGTGGGGCATAATGAGAATCATTAGCTTGAATATCATTAATTGCGGCATCTTTGACGTGATCTGGTGTAGCAAGATCAGGTTCGCCAATGGTAAGTTTGATGATGCCAGGAATGCTTGATACTTTTTGATCAAATGCCCGAATTTTAGAAGCAGACAAATTATTAAGTCTATTATTAATAATTGATTGTAAATCATTAGATAAGTTTGGCATATGTAAAGTTCCTTTCTTTAATTACTTAAATTTTAATGTACGAATTCACATATGACAACCTTTTTAATATAAGTTAGGATAGTAATTTAAAAAATATTAATTTTAAAATTAATGATAAAATAAAACTAAATTTATTTTGAGAAAGGATATAACGACATGACGCGAATAGCAGTGTATATGACAGGAGGAATAGCAGTTTATAAAGCTGTGCAAGTTGTTCGTAACTTAGAAAAAAATGGTCATGAAGTACGAGTAGTAATGACAAAAAATGCAGAGCATTTTGTTACTTCAAACACTTTGGCTGCATTAACTAAATACCCAGTTCTAGATGATCTTTGGAGTAAGGAAAATGAAGCTAGTATTCCACACGTTCATTTAGCTCGTTGGAGTGAGCTAGCTTTAGTTGTACCAGCTACTGCTAATTTTATTGCTAAAGTGGCAAATGGCCTTGCTGATGATGCGGCTAGTACAACACTTTTGGCTACTGCTGCTCCTAAAATGATAGTGCCAGCAATGAATGATCAAATGTGGAATAATCCAGCAACGCGTCATAATGTGCTATTTTTAAAAGAAAATGGTGTAAAAATTATGGATCCTGCGGTAGGAATGCTTGCAGAAGGTTATGTCGCTAAAGGAAGAATGCCTGAACCGGCAGATGTTGTTGATTGGGTAGAGAAATATTTGAACCAAAAAAATAGTTTGCAAGGTAAAACATTTGTAATTACAGCAGGTGGGACAGAGGAATCCATTGATCCTGTTCGTTTTATTGGTAACCGCTCTAGTGGTAAAATGGGCTTTGCTTTAGCAGAAAATGCAGCAAGATTAGGTGCAACAGTAAAGTTAATATATGGCAATGTTACTGCAAATTCACCACAAAATAAAAATATTAAAATGTATCATGCAACCAGTAGTGAAGATATGTTTGAACAAGTAAAAAGAGAATTTGGAAAAAGCGATGTATTAATTATGGCTGCTGCAGTGGCGGATTGGCGTATGCCTAAAGTAGCGGATCATAAACTAAAAAAGCAAATAGGTCAAGAAACTTTAAACTTAACACTTATTAAAACTAAGGATATTCTTCAAGAAATAGCGCATCACAAAAAACATAATCAACTTGTAATAGGATTTGCTGCGGAGACAAATGACTTGCTTGAAAATGCCGAAAAGAAGTTAAAGAAAAAGGGTGCAGATATGATCGTAGCAAATGATGTATCTCATAATGTTTTTGGAAATGATTATGATCAAGTCACTCTTTTGACTCAAGATGGTCATATCGACAAATGGCCTAGAATGTCTAAGCAAGAAATTGCTTATGGGCTAATAGAGAAAATTGCAAGGGAATTGAAGCAATAACAAAAATATTATGTAATATTTCTGCAAAATAACGTATAGATATTGATATAGTGGTTTTACTCATATATTTGTTTATTTAAAATCTAAATTAATACTTGTTTTACGCTTAAAAACTAGTATCATAGGTGTTGGGAATTAAGAGACTGAGGAGAAAGAGTTGATGATTATTAATCAGCCCTTTCTTTTTTATACTAATATAAAAGGTATACAAGAATATAAATTATAATTACCTCACGAAAATTATAGATAGTTTATTATAGATTAAAATATTTTTTAATACTCCAATATACTTTGGATAGTGCAATTAGAGATAAGGTGTATAGATATATGTTTTAATAAAAGTGTGATACTTAACAATGGAGAAAAAATTCCACAAATTCAATTGGGAACTTGGCTAATCAATAATGGTGAAGTGAATAAAGTTGTTCGACAAGCAATTAATATAGGATATCGTGTCTTTGATACAGCTAAAGATTATGGTAATGAAAGTGGAGTCGGTAAAGGAATCTGGAATTCGGATATTGAACGAAGTGATATATTTTTAACAACTAAATTACCTACAGCAGTTAAAGATTATGAAGGAACTAAGAAAGCAATTGATGCTGCTTTAGATAAGTTCGGTTTGGAATATATTGATTTGCTTTTAATTCATTCTCCTCAACCTTGGATTGAAGTCAATAGAATTAATGATCGCCATTTTAAAGGGAATCTTGAAAATTGGCGAGCAATGGAAGAAGCTGTAAAGGCTGGAAAAGTACGATCAATAGGTGTATCAAATTTTTTGCAAGAAGATATCGAGAATATTGTTAATAATGGTACAATAACGCCAGCTGTTAACCAGATTGAGGTATATATTGGTAAAGTACCAATGGAATTGATGGATTATTGTAAAAAGTTAGGTATTAAGATTGAGGCATATTCACCATTGTCACATGGAAAATTATTAAATGATGATCAAATAATTGCATATGCTAAGAAATATAATGTTACTCCAGCTCAATTAATGTTAGCTTTCGATATGCAATTGGGTTGTATTGTAATTTCTAAAAGTGATAATGTTACTGAGATGAAAGAAAATTTGAATATTAACTTTAAGATCAGTGATGAAGATATGGCTAAATTAATTAAAATTAAAGAATAATAATTTAGAGTGTTACTGTAGAGTGACGCTTTTATTTTTGAAGTGGAAATTATGAGAGATATTAAATTAATTGCAATAGATATTGATGGTACCTTAGTTAATTCTAAAAAAGAAATTACGCCGTTAGTAAAAGAGACTATTTTAAAAGCAAAAAAGTTAGGAAAACAAATCGTTATTTGTACAGGACGACCATTATCTGGTGCTCAGCAGTATCTAGATGAACTTGGATTAAACAATCAAGATAATGAATATGTAGTTAGCTTTAATGGAGCTGTAGTTGAATCTACCAGTGGTCAAGTGATTTTTGAACAAGGACTTACTTATAATGATTATATTGATCTAGAATCAATTGCTAGCAAGTTAAATTTGCACTTTCATAGTGTGAGTTTGGATAGGATTTATACTGCCAATCGTGATTTGGGCTACTATACAATATATAATTCGCAGATAGTAAAATTGGGTGTTTCCTATAGAACACAGGAAGAGATGCGAAGAATTCCAATTATAAAATGTATGTATATAGATGATCCAGATTATTTAGATAATAAAATTTCGAATCCTTTATTTAATACTATGAGAGATAGAGTGGTTTTTTCAAAGACAGAACCATTCTATTATGAAGCAACCGCTGCCGGTGTCGATAAAGGTAGTGGTTTAAAACGATTGTGTGAGTATTTAAATATTAAACCAGAAAATGTGATGGCTTTAGGTGACCAGGCTAATGATATGCCAATGTTAGAATATGCAGGATTAGGTGTAGCGATGGGAAATGCTGTAGACTATACTAAAAAGTATGCTAATGAAATTACTGAAGATTGTGATCATGATGGTGTAGCAGTAGCTATTAATAAAATTTTAGAATAGGCTAGTTTATTTTTGTATTAGTGCTATTGTTAAGTAATAATGAAGTCGAATAGAGGTTATAGAAACATGAATAAAGCAAAAGTTTTGGTTTTAGGTGGGTTAATAGATGGTGCATTAGATGATTTACGCTCAACCTGTGAGGTAACTGTTGGACCAGTTGGTCATAGACCTAATGATGATCGACAATGGGTTTTAAAAAATATCGCTAAATATGATGGGGTAATTGTAGCTAAGATGATTTTTGATAAAGAAATAATCGATGCTGCTAAAAATTTAAAAGTAATCTCAACATATGGTGTAGGCTTTGATCATATAGATATTGATTATGCTAGAGAAAAGGGAATTGTAGTCACAAATTGCCCTAATAGTGTTTTGCGTCCTACTGCTGAACTTGCGTTAACTATGATTATGGCATCAGCACGTCGTATTCGTTATTATGATCATGCTTTACGCGAAGGAGTATTTTTAAATGTTGATGAATATGATAGTCAAGGTTATACAATTGAGGGCAAAACTTTAGGTATCTTAGGTATGGGCAGAATTGGACAACAAGTTGCACGTTTTGCTAAAGCTTTGGGAATGAAAATAATATATCATAATCGTCATCAAGTGAAGCCTGAACTTGAAGCTGAGTTAAATGCTAGATATGTTGATTTTGCTTCATTGGTTAAGAATTCAGATTTTTTGAGTTTACATGCTCCTGCAACTGATGAGACATACCATATTATTGATAAAGATGTTTTTAATAATATGAAGGATACATCATTTTTAATTAATGTAGCTCGTGGATCACTGGTTGATAGTGATGACTTAGTAGCTGCATTAAAAGAAGGAAAAATTGCAGGAGCAGCACTTGATGTTTTTGAAAATGAACCATATCCTAAGCAAGATTTAGTAAATATGGACAATGTAATTATGACACCTCATGTTGGTTCAGCAACCCATAAGGCTAGATATAATTTAACTAAAGAAGCTGCTAATAACATTTTAACTTTCTTCAAGGAAGGAAAAGTAATTAATAGTGTTAACTAAAAAAAGACGCGATAGAATCGCGTCTTTTTTAGTTCTATTCATGATCTAATTGACTGTGATGATATCCATATGCAAAATAAATTATTGCACCTAAAACTAACCAGATGAAAGCCATTAAATAAACTTCAGAACTTAAATGGCAAATCATAAAAATACAGATTAAACCAGATATGATTGGTAAGAAAGGATATCCAGGAACTTTAAAGCCATCATTAGTAATATCTGTTCTTTTTCTTAATTTAAGAATTCCAAATGAAACTAAAGTAAATGCAAATAAAGTACCGAAGTTAACTAGATTAGCCAATTGATCTACTGAGAAAAATGCTGCGCCTAATGAGATGATAATGGTTACTGCGATCAAGGCATTTTGTGGAGAATTGTGTTTTTTATCTAGTTTACTAAAAGTAGATGGCAATAATCCATCACGAGCCATTGCATAAATTAGTCTTGAACTAGAATAAATCATTGTTAGCATCATAGTTGCCATTCCCAACATAGCACCGAATGAAAGGAGTTCGGCAACCCAGTCTTGATGAACGTATTGTAAAGCAAAGGCTACTGGATTAGAAACATTAAGTTGTTTATAATTTACCATTCCAGTTAAAACAATCGATACACCAAAATATAGTAATGCTGCAATCGCTAAAGTTCCAATAATACCGAGTGGCATATTTTTCTTAGGATTTTTAACTTCAGCTGCTGAAGATGAGACAACGTCAAATCCTAAAAAGGCAAAGAAAACAGTAGTAGCACCCTTGATAACGCCAGAGAAATGATATGGTAAAAATGGATGATAATTAGCTGGCTTGATAAATTGTACACCCACGAAAATAAAAATTAAGATAATAGCAATTTTTATGAAAACCGCTACAATGTTAATCTTAATGGAATTTTTCATACCACGTGAAAGTAAAATACTAATAATTAAAATAACTAAAACCGACACTAAATCGAAGTATACCCCTTTTGAAAGGCTCATCGGTCCTGAGACTGCATTAGGAATTTTTAAGCCAAATGGACTAATAAATGAACTAAAATATGATGACCAACCAGCAGCAACAGTAGCAACTGATAACATATATTCTAGAATTAGTGCCCAACCAATTATCCAGCCAGTAAATTCACCATAAACGATATTTCCATATGAATATGCACTACCTGCAACGGGAATAGCTGAAGCAAATTCGGCATAACACATTCCTGCAAGGGCACAAACTATAGCAGCAAGCATGAAAGATAAACTTACTCCTGGCCCAGCAAGTGATGAAGCAACGGTCCCAGGCAAAATAAAGATACCTGTACCAATAACTGCTCCTACACCTAGTGAGATTAAATCTAGGGCATTCATTGTCTTAGAAAATTTAATATCTTTTCCTAAATAATTTTGAATGCTTTGTTTTCTAAAAATATTAAGTTTCATTAACATCTTCCCTTTTATATAAACTAGATTAATTTTACATTATATTTTTAATTTTTTGAAGAAAAAAAAACCTATTAAAAATAGGTTTTTAGTAATTAATTAGTTTTAATCTTTTTTCTATACCACTTTACAGAACCATATACTAAAGCAATTAAAATTAAAGCTGCAATGATTAATGAGTATTCTTCAAAAATCGTGACAATAACTTGCCAATTTTCTCCCATATATGATCCAAGACATACAAGAATAGTATTCCAAAGCAAACTTCCTAATGTAGTGTAAATAAGGAATTTAGATAATTTTACTTTTGCTGTACCTGCAGGAATTGAAATTAAACTACGAATTACAGGGATGCAACGTCCATAAAAAATAGCACCTGTTCCGTATTTATCAAACCAGCGGATTGCTTTTTTTACATCACCTTTTTTAAAGCCAAGTATTTTAAACAGTTTATGATTAAATATCTTTTCTAAACGTTCTTCGTTTAAAAGATAGCCAATCCAATATAAAATTAAAGCTCCTAAAACTGCACCAATTGTTGAAGCAATGATTACTAATGGTACGGTCATTTGAGAATGGTGGGTAGCAAAACCTGCAAAAGAAAGAATAACTTCAGAAGGAATAGGAGGGAAGATATTTTCAATTGCAATTAAAAGACTAATGGCTAAATATCCAAATTGGTTAATTAAGTCAAAAACTATATTAGTCATATAAATTTCTCCTGAGTTTTTATTTTAATATATCAAGTTTTAATGTGGATATCTATTTGAATAAGCAAAATTAATATCTTCTTAAAAAAGCTATGGTAAACTATTAAATGCAAATTTTTAGTAGGATGCGATAAAATGGCGACAGAATTAATAGAAAATAAATTGAAACTTTTGCCAGAAAAACCAGGCTGTTATTTGATGAAAGATATCAATGGTACAGTTATTTATGTGGGCAAATCTAAGAACTTAAAAAATAGAGTACGTTCATATTTTAAAAGTAAACAAGTAGGTAGACGTGCTGAATTAGTTCGTGAGATTAGAGATTATGATATCATCACTGTTTCTACTGATAAGGAAGCATTTTTACTTGAAATAACTTTAATAAAAAAATATCAACCATATTATAATGTTCAGTTAAAACAAGGAACCGGGTATCCATATATTGAAATCACTAGAGAACATGATCCGCAAACTCGTCTTACAAGTGTAGTACATAAAGATGGGGGGTATTATTTTGGCCCGTATCCTAATGTTTATGCTGCACAGGCAACTTTGAAGTTTATTCAAAAGGTTTATCCACTAAGACGCTGCTATGGCTATCAGGGACGTCCATGTTTGTATTATCATATGAGACAATGTCTGGGAGCATGCTTTAAAAAGGTGCCTCAAAAAGAATATGATAAGCAAATCAAAAAAATTAAGAGTTTTTTGAATGGTGATATAACCTCTGTAAAACAAGATTTAACTACCAAAATGGAAAAAGCTTCTGAAAATCTTGAATTTGAACGAGCTGCCGAAATTCGTGATCAATTGAAGTATATTGAAGAAACTGTTGAAAAACAGAAAATTATTTCTAATGATAATACTCAACGTGATATTTTTAACTATTACGTAGATAAATCTTGGATTTCCATTCAGATTTTCTTCTTAAGGCAGGCGAAATTACTTAGAAGAGAAACTAGAATGTTTCCTTTAACTGACGCCGCTGATCCAGAAGATGCGTTTACTTCATTTATTGTTCAATTTTATGGGCAAAAAAATCGAATTTTACCTAAAGAAATATTGATTCCTTCAGGATTTGATGATGATACTCTAGCTGAAGTTTTAAATGTAGCAGTTAGAACACCTCAAAGAGGTCAAAAAAAATCATTACTTGATATGGCTAAAGATAATGCCAAACTAAAATTAGATGATAAGTTTAGATTATTAGAATTAGGTAATCGAAAAACTAAGGGGGCACAAAAAGAAATATTTGATGCCTTAGGCTTGCCTTATGGCCATGTAATTGAAAGTTTTGACCACTCTCATATTCAAGGAGCTGATCCAGTTTCTGCTTTAGTTGTCTTTAAAGATGGTGAACCAGATAAAACCTCTTATCGTAAATATAAACTAAAAGGTGAAGTAGAACATCAAAATGGTGGGGATGAAGTCAGAAATACTCGTGAAGTTGTTAGAAGAAGGTACGGCCGTCTTCTTCGCGAACATAAAAAGATGCCTGATTTAATTTTGATGGATGGGGGGCAAATTCAAGTTGATGCTTGTGAGGATGTATTACGTAATGAGCTCAATTTAAATATTCCGGTAGCCGGAATGGTAAAAGATGATAAACACCGGACTAATCATTTACTTTTTGGTGATCCAATTAATGGTATTCCATTAAAGTTAATCCCATTAGATCCTAAATCTGAGGGGTTTTACTTAATGACACGTATTCAAGATGAGGTACACCGGTTTGCAATTACTTTTCATCGTAGGCGTCATGCAAAGAATGCTTTATCAAGTAGATTGGATTCTATTAAAGGAATTGGACCAAAAAGTCGTAATAAATTACTTAGGAATTTTGGCTCATTGAAGAAGATTAAAGAAGCTTCTATTGAAGATTTGCGTGCAGCGGGATTAACTTTGCCTCAAGCACAAACAGTAAAATTAATGTTGTAAACCCAGAAAACGCATTAATTAGCACATTTTCTGTGGTATAGTATAAAAGTTAGATTAAGACGGAAGGAAGAGATAAACATGCCTACATTTGTTGATCAAACTAAAATTGAAGTACAGGCCGGAAAAGGCGGCGATGGCATGGTGGCTTTCCGCCATGAAAAATACGTTCCTAACGGCGGTCCAGCTGGTGGTGACGGTGGCCGTGGCGGTAGCATTATTTTTGTTGCTGACAGCGGATTGCGTACATTAATGGATTTTCGTTATCGTCGTAAGTTTAAGGCGGATAACGGTGAAAATGGTCGAATTAAATCACAATATGGCCGTGGAGCAAAAGACTTATATTTAAAAGTTCCTGTTGGAACAACAGTTTACGATTTTAATACAGGTGAATTAATCGGTGACTTGGTCGAAAAGGGACAAGAATTAGTTGTTGCAAAAGGCGGCCGTGGTGGAAGAGGTAACATTCACTTCGCAACAAGCGTTAATACTGCACCAGAAATTGCTGAAAATGGTGAACCAGGTGAAGATCGTGTCCTTCGGTTAGAACTTAAGTTGTTAGCTGATGTTGGATTAGTAGGATTTCCTTCAGTTGGTAAATCAACATTGTTGTCAGTTACAACTAAAGCTAAACCTAAAATCGCAGCATATCAATTTACTACTCTAACTCCAAATTTGGGAATGGTAATTTTACCTGATGGTCGTGATTTTTCAATGGCTGACCTCCCTGGTTTAATTGAAGGAGCTAGTCAAGGGGTAGGACTAGGTATTCAATTTTTGCGTCATGTTGAAAGAACTAAGGTAATATTACATTTAGTTTCGATGGATCCAAATAATGGTCGTGAAGCCATTGAAGATTATCATACTATTAGACAAGAACTTAAGAGTTATGCAACAGATTTATCTGATAAGCGTGAATTAATTGTTGCTTCACAAATGGATATACCAGGTGCTGATGAAAAGCTTGCACAATTCAGAAAAGACTTGGAAAAAGAAAACAATGATGAACCCGTTTATGCAATTTCAAGTGTTACTCATGCTGGTGTAATTAAATTAATGAATGATACTGCTACTTTGGTTGAAGAAGTTGAAAAAGAACGTGTTGAAGAACCTAAAGTTGTTCAAAAGACCAAAGAATACAAGTATAAAGCACCACAAAGAAATGAATTTACGGTAGAAAAAGTTGGAGAACACGAATTTGTCGTTAAGGGTGAACAATTGGAGAGATTAGTTCAAATGACTAATTTGGATCACCAAGATGGTATTATGCGTTTAGCAAGACAACTTAAACGTTTAGGTGTCGATGATGCTTTACGTGAAAAGGGTGCTGTTAATGGCGACGATGTTGCTATTGGTAAATTTGTGTTTGAGTTCGTACAATAATAAAAAAGTAGAGAAAAAATATGAGAAAAAATCGGTTTATTACAGGGTATTCTGGTCTTAGAGCGTTAGCAGTAATCGGGGTAATTCTTTATCACCTTGATCCTAGTTCCTTTATGGGAGGGTATCTGGGAGTACCGATTTTTTTCGTGCTTTCAGGATATTTGGTAACTGATCATATGTTTAATTCATATGATCAAACAGGTACATATAATAATCGACGTTTTTATTTAAACCGAATAAAAAAGATATACCCTCAGCTAATTTCAGTATTATGGCTAAGTGCAGCATATATTTTTCTGTTTCAACGTAATTTACTTGCTAAGCTGAATCAGATAGTATTTGCAAATATATTAAATGTTTATAACTTTTGGCAAATTCATAATGGTCAAAGTTATTTTGAACGTTTTGCAGCAAATGAATCACCGTTCACCAACTTGTGGACGATGTCAATTGAAGGACAATTTTATATTGTTTGGCCAATTGTGATTTTTTTGTTGGTTAAATTTGCTAAGAAAAAGAAAAATATTTTTTGGATATTAATGGGTTTGTCAATTGCATCTGCGATTATGATGACCAGTTTGTATTTGTTGAAAGCAGATATAAATCGTATATATTATGGTACAGATACACGCTTTTTCTCATTAGGTTTAGGGGCTGCACTGGCAGTAATTTGGCCAGTTGAGAAGTTAAATACAAATGTTCGTAAGAAATATACAATAATTCTTGATGTTACCGGATTTGTTTCTTTTGCATTGTTAATATTGATGTATTTTTCAAAATTAATGGATCCACAACAAGCATTTACTTACTGCGGTGGAATGTTACTCTTCACACTTGATGTATGTATTTTTGCTGCAGTTATTGCTCATCCGGGCAGTCATTGGAATCAGATTATGTCCAACAAAGTTTTTGATTGGATAGGTTCAAGAAGTTATGGAATTTATCTTTATCAGTTCCCTGTAATGATTTTTTTTGAAGATAAAATTGGTAATATTGGTGAGCATCCATTTATGTATCATACTATCGAAGTGATTTTGATTTTGTTGATTAGTGAGATAACTTACCGATTAATTGAAAAGCCAATGGGAAAAATTAGTTGGGATAAGACCAAGAAATACTTCATACGTATCTTTAATATAGAAACTAAAGATTACGTTAAAAAATTTCAAGCTGTATTTGCTATGCTTGTTTTGATTGTAGGTAGTATTGCAATTGCTGTTTCACCAAATGTAAAAGCTGAAGATTTTAATAAGAGTCAATTAGCTCAAAGAATTAATCAAAATACCAAAAAGCAAAAAAAAGATAATGCTAAATTAATTGAAAACCTGAAAAAGCAGAAGAATAAACAAGAAAATAAATCTAAGATTGTTGAAGAGGCGGCTCAAGAGGCTAAAAAACATCCAGTTAACAAATCTTATGTAAAGTATGGAATTTCGCAGCTTGATTTGCAATTAGCACAAAAAATTCAAGTCACCGCAATCGGTGATTCTGTGATGGCTGGAGCAAGTAACAATTTGAAGCAATTAATGCCTAAAGCACTAATTGATGCAGCAGTATCTAGACAATTAAATGTGGCTTTTGGTCTTTTAGACAATTATCAAAATCAAGGTGTACTTGCAGATAATGTATTAATAGGCCTAGGAACTAATGGACCATTTTCAATGGATGATTTAGATCGAATTATGCATCAAGTTGGACCTAAGCGTAAAGTATTTTGGATTAATGTCCATGTTCCAACTAGAGATTGGCAAAATCCTGTGAATGATTTGCTAAGACAAGGTGCAAAACGGTATCATAATCTTATAATAATTGATTGGTATTCATATTCAAAGAATCATCCAAAATGGTTCTACGATGACCATACACATCCAAATATAGAAGGATCAAAGTATTACAGTGCGTTGATTACCAAAACAATTGTTAAGCATTCAAAATTTTAAACATATAGAATAGGATTTTCATGGAATTACAATTTTTGGGAACCGGTGCAGGGCAGCCTTCTAAGCAGCGTAATGTTTCAAGTGTTGCGTTGAAGCTGTTAGATGAGTTAAATGAAATTTGGCTATTTGACGTTGGAGAGGCTACTCAGCATCAGATTTTAAGAACAAATATTAGATTACGAAAAATTACTAAAATATTTATTTCACACAATCATGGTGATCATATTTTTGGATTACCTGGATTACTTTCAACTCGCTCTTTTCAAGGTGATGTAGGTCCATTAACTATTTATGGACCTGCAGGAATTGAAGATTTTGTTAAAATATCTTTGAAAGTATCTAGAACTAAAGTTTCATATCCAATCCACTATGTGGAATTATCTGAACCGGGGTTAATTTGTGAAGACAGAGGCTTTAAAGTTTATACGGATCGTTTAGACCATCGCATTCCTAGTTTTGGCTTTAGAGTTGTTGAGGATTCTCATCCAGGTGAACTATTAATTGACAAGTTAGCGGAATATAATATTCCTAATGGTCCAATTCTTGGTAAACTAAAGAATGGTGAGCAGGTTGCTTTGGCTGATGGAACTATTTTGGATGGAAAAGATTTCTTAGGTCCTGAAAAGGCTGGACGAATTATCACCATAATTTATGACACACGTTCAACATCAAGCATTGCACATTTAGCTAAAGATGCAGATGTATTAGTCCATGAATCTACTTTTGCTGGTGATGAAAGTAAAATGGCTCATAATTATTATCATTCTACATCTGTACAAGCAGCTAAAATAGCTCGACAGGAAAATGTTAAACAATTATGTTTAAATCATATCTCAGCTCGTTATATGGGTGCTAAAGCTAAGAAGTTAGAAAATCAAGCTAAAAAAGTATTTCCAAATACCATTTTGGTAAATGATTTTGATCGGGTTAATATTCCAATGAAAGGTTCAAAAAAATGAAAGATTCATTAAGAAACAAAGTTGTTGTTATTACTGGTGCTTCGAGTGGTATTGGCCGCTCAATTGCGCTTGAAAGTGCAGGCCGCGGTGCAACGGTGATTTTAATCGCTAGAGGAAAAGAGCGTTTAGAAGAAATTGCTGCTGAAGCAAAAGAATTATCGGGTGCAGAGGCATATGTTTTTCCAACTGATATGGGTAGGCCAGAGAGTATTGAAAAAACTTTTGATGAAATTACTAAACAAGTTAAACATATTGACTTTTTAGTTAACTGTGCTGGCTTTGGTAAATTTGAAGAATTCATGGAACAAAAGATGCAAGATGTTACTAATATGTTCCAAGTTAATGTTTTGGGGCTAATGTACTTTGCTAGATTGATTGGTCGTGTCATGATGGATCAAAAGACTGGTCAAATCATTAACTTTGGTTCAATTGGGGGTAAGGTTCCAACAACTAAATCTGCTGCATATAGTGCATCCAAGGCAGCAGTTATTCAATTTTCTAATGTATTACGTCTTGAACTTAAGCCATTTGGTGTTAAAGTGATGACCGTAAATCCAGGTCCTGTATATACTAATTTCTTTAATGTTGCAGACAAGACTGGTAATTATGTCAAAAATGTTCAAGAGTTTATGCTTGATCCAGATGATGTCGCATGGCAAGTAGTTCATTTCTTTGGTAGTGATAAGCGTGAACTTAATTTGCCACTTAGTTTAGCAGTTTTAGCTAAGTTATATAATTTATTCCCAACAATTGGAGATAAAATTTCTTTGGAGTTTGCTTCTAGAAAGTAATAAAAATGGAAAATCAAAAAAATTTGATTATTGGTTCAATCGTAGCTTTAATTGCAGTAATTTTTGTTGTTTTAAATACTTCACCAGTAGCAATTAATTTTGGCTTTTTCAAAGTGAAATTACCTTTGATTGTCGTTTTAGTGGTAATGGTAATTATTGGGATGGTTATTGCGTGGTTTTTCGGTCGAAACAAAAATGAAAAACAGCATAACAAGCTGGCAATTTTGGATAAAAACAAGAAGAAAAACTAATAAATCTTGATTTATTGCTTTTAGAATAGTATCATTGAATCACGTGAGTAATTCAGAGTCGTTTGACTTTGAAGCTTAAGACTACAATAAAGGAGATCAATTAAATGGCAGTTCCTGCAAGACATACTTCTAAACAAAAGAAACGTTCACGTCGTGGTCATATTAAGTTGAGTGTCCCAGCTATGCACTATGATGCAACTACTGGTGAATACCGCTTAAGCCACCGTGTTTCACCAAAGGGTTATTACAAGGGTCGTCAAGTTGTAAGTAACAACGATAACGGCAATAACTAATTAAAAGACACCTGTGACCATGGTGTCTTTTTTTATGCCTAGATAAGGAATTAATAAATGAAATTAGTATTTTTACATTCTAGTGATACTCATGGCTTTTTATTGCCTACTAATTATCAAAATAAGACGGATTACAATGCGCCTTTCAGTTTGAGTAGAGTTAGCTCAGTAATTAAGGCAGAAAAGAAAAAATATGGCGATAACAACGTCGTTGTAACTGATGCAGGAGATTGTCTGCAAGGTTCACCACTTGCTTCTTATGCACATTCTACAGGTGATTATAGTGATTTACGTAAGTTCACTGAAGCATATAATGCAGTAGGATATGATGCACGTTGTTTAGGTAACCACGATTTTAATTTTGGTTTAGATTATTTAAGCTACTACGTTGATAATAATACTGCACCAATTATTAATGATAATGTTCTAGATGCAGAAACTGATGTACCTTTCTTTGGTCGCGAATATATTATCGTTAAAAGAAATGGACTCAAAATCGGTATTTTGGGTATAACTACTCAATATATTCCTCACTGGGAACCTAAGGAAAATGTTGCAGGATTAAAGTTTGCCTCTGCATATGATAAAATTAAGTATTATGCAAAGATTTTACGTCCACAAGTTGATGTTTTGGCTGTAATGTATCATGGGGGCTTTGAAAGCGATCCAGAAACAGGTAAGGCGACTGAACCTCATCGTGGTGAAAATGAAGGCTATAAGATTTTAGATGAGATTCCAGAAGTTGATGTCTTTTTAACTGGTCATCAACATCGGCGTTTGAATTTAGTTACTAAAAATACAGCTATTGTCCAGCCAGGGTACCGTGGAGAAGCTGTTGCAGAAGTTATTGTTGATGTAGACAATGACACTAAAAAGATTACTAATATGTCAACTAAGTTAATCGATACTAAAGATTATGATCCGGATCCAGAAGTTTTGGATAAAGTTGTCGATTTAGATAAAAGAACTCAAGAATGGCTGGATAAACCAATTGCTCATTTAAATAAGCCTGCCCGTATTGAAAATGCTATGGAGGGCAGAATTGAGGGAGCACCATTTATTAACTTAATTCAACAAATGCAAATGTGGTTTACTGGTGCTGATGTTTCAGCAACTGCTGTAATGAGTGAAAATGCTAAGGGATTTGATAAGACGGTTACAATGCGTGATGTTTTATTAAATTATCCATATGCAAACCAATTATGTAAAGTTAAGTTAACTGGTAAGCAATTACGCCATATTATTGAGCATAGTGCCGGTTTCTTGAAAAAAGATCAGGATGGTAAGATTGGATTCATTGATCGGTGGATCAAACCTAAGCGAATGCTTTACCATTTTGATGTATTTTATCCAGTGGAATATGAAGCTGACTTATCAAAGCCAGAAGGTGAACGGATAACTAAGTTGACTTTGCATGGAAAGCCTATTGAAGACGATAAAATTTATCACTTAGCTGTTAACAATTATCGAGCAATGGGTGGTGGTTTTTATCCAGAATATAGCATGGATAAGATCGAAATGACACTTGATAAGGACTATGTACAAATGTTTAGTGAATATTTGACACATGGCGATGTTGAAGTAGATACTAAGAAAAATTACAAGTTTTATTAACTAAAGTAAAAAGGCTGATAACTCTCTCTTTGAGGTTATCAGCCTTTTTATCTAAAAATAATTATTTTAAATTACTGTATTTACTATTATCTTTATGTGAGTGAGCGGTGATAGTTGTAATGATTGCTGCAAAAAGAATGCCAAAGATAACACCAATAATCAGGCAATTTTTCATGTCATTTGCATTAAATGAGGCACTTTGAGTTAAAGGACCAGCAATAAAGCCTACAACAAACATGTAGATTACGCTCCATACGATTGTGACAATATAACGACCCATCTTGATTCCTTCTTTCGCATAGAATTTTATCAAAAATAAAGTTTAATTTCAAACCTGTTTAGTTCAATTTGTTATACTTAATTTAACATATTTAAGTATTGAAAGGTGGTAAATTTATGCAAGTAGCAGCACTTCAAAACTTAAGTTCATTTACATTACTTGATAGTCCTACTAAAGTTTCAGATTTGATTAATACTGCTAAGGAAAAAGGCTATCAATCTGTTGGATTGACTGATATAAATGTGACTTATGGTTTGGTTAATTTCTATGAATTAGCTAAAAAAGCTGGAATCAAGCCACTTTTAGGGATGCAGGTGCGGCTAAATGGTTTAATAGATAGTACTCAGAAATATGACTTAATTGTTTTTGCTAAATCTGATGCTGGCTATCATAATCTCTTACGTTTATCTAGTGCCATTAATTTGCTAACTGAAAATGGTCAAAACGATAAAATTTTAACATTGAAAGAATTGACTAAGTATCTTAGTGATTTGTTGGTTATTGTTCCTGCTAATACTAAAAGTGAATTAGTGGCCTTATTTGAAACTAACCAACAATTAGGTAGTGACTTTTTAAGAGAATTAAGAAAATTATCTAGTGATGTATATTTAGGTGTTTATGCTTCTAAAAATGGCGAAAATTATATTAATTATTTGCGGACTTTAAATAAGCAATTTAATTTGCCCTTAGTTGCAGTTGAAGATACGGAATATTTAAAACCGCGAGATCAATTTTTGCAAAAGACACTTAGATCGATTAACAGTGGACAAAAATTGCAGGATATATTGCCTCTGGCCAAACAATCCGGTTCGCATTATTTAGCCAGTGCTGAAGATGTACTAGAACGATATCATCAATTAGACTTAGATGAAGCTGTAAATAATACTTGGAAGATTGCTCAAGAATGTAATGCAAACGTTGTTTTTCAAAAACCAGTTTTGCCTAAATATCGACAGAATAAATTTACAACTTCTGAAGAATATTTACGTTATTTAGCACAAACAGGATTAAAAGATAGATTTAAGCAAAAAACAATCCCTGCTGAATATCAAAAAAGGCTTAATTACGAACTACGAATAATTAATCAAATGGGCTTTGATGACTACTTCTTAATTGTGTGGGATGTAGTTAATTATTGTCATCGTGTAAAGATTACTACAGGTCCAGGAAGAGGATCGGCATGTGGTTCTTTAGTATCATATGCCTTAAAAATTACAGAAGTAGATCCATTAGAATATAATTTGCTTTTTGAGCGTTTTTTAAACCCAGCAAGACATGAAATGCCCGATATTGATTTGGATATCCCCGACGTACAAAGAGATACCGTAATTAAATATATGTATCAAAAATATGGAATGGACCATGCGGCTCAGATTTTAACGTTTGGTACATTAGCAGCTAAACAAGCATTACGAGATGTGGGGCGCGTATTTGGTTTAACCATGGTGGAAATCAATAAATGGGCTAGGGCAATTCCTTATTCTAAAGGAAAAATATCTTTGAAGCAGGCCTATGAAGAATCACGTGAGTTACGTTTGTTGGTTGATGCAACGCAAGAAAATAAGTTGCTTTTTCAAACTGCTATGAATTTGGAAGGATTACCACGTCATTATTCTATTCATGCTGCCGGTTTAGTGATCAGTGATGATTCAATTGCAGGTATTTCTGGGTTACAGGCAGGTCCATTAGGAATTCCTGTGACTCAGCAAACTAAAAAATACGTGGAATCACTAGGTTTATTGAAGATTGATTTTTTAGGATTGAGGAATTTAACTGTTTTAGGAAATATTTTAAATTTAATATGTGAACAGGGAATAAAGATTGATCCTAATGAAATTCCATTAGATGATTCGGAAACTTTGCAACTTTTTCAAGAGGGGAAAACTGATGCTATTTTCCAATTTGAATCTGGTGGAATTAGGCAAGTTTTACGCAAATTGCATCCTAATAATTTTGAAGATTTGGTGGCTGTAAATGCACTATATCGACCAGGTCCGATGCAAAATATCGATATTTTTATTGCACGAAAAAATGGACAAGCGGGTGTTAAATATCCTGATCCTAGTTTGAAACGAATTTTACAGCCAACCTACGGCATTTTAGTCTACCAGGAGCAGGTAATGCAAACTGCACAAATCTTAGCTGGTTTTTCACTAGGCGAAGCCGATATTTTACGGCGAGCAATGTCAAAGAAGAAACAAGATGTAATTGAACAAGAAAGAAGTAAATTTATTTCTGGAACAATAAAAAAGGGTCACGCCAAAGAAGTGGGTGAGCGTGTATATCGCTATATTGAGCAGTTTGCTAATTATGGATTTAATCGTTCTCATGCAGTTGCATATACCAAGGTAGCTTTTTGGTTAGCATATTTAAAAGTGCATTATCCAGCAGCCTTTTATACTGCAATGTTAAATTCTTCAACTTCCGTAAAGGCACAGTCATATATTATGCAGGCCCAGGAAGCAAATATTAAAGTTGTGTCACCTGATATTAATCAAAGCAAGTTGGATTATTCACTTGATAATAAAAATATTTTAGTTGGGTTAAAAGCAATAAAAGGGTTGAGAATGGACTTTGCTCAAGAAATTGCTAACAATACTAAACCATATAAATCGCTAAATGATTTTTTAAGACGAATCGATCCTAAATTTCTACAGGTTGATGCTATAGAAGCGCTTATTATGGCTGGTGCTTTTGATCAGATTGAAGATAATCGAAATGAATTACTAATTAACTGTAAAGAAATTATTGCAAATGTGCAGTTAACAGGACAAAATATGTCTTTATCAGAAATTTTAGGGGATGCACCGTTAAAACCTGCAGATAAGCCAACAAATGCTGAAAAAGCTGAAATGGAAGAAAAAGTTTTGGGCTTTACAACAACTACTACGCCTTTAGTTGCTGTCCAAAAATTTGCTCGAAAATTTAATGCTAGACCATTAAATCAATTTCAAATAAATGAGTCTGGAATTAGCGTTGGTAAGTTGATGAAATTTAAGTCAATCCGTACAAAAAATGGTAAAAATATGGCTTTTGCCAGTTTTGCAGATTCCTCTAGTGAACAAGAGATTATTATTTTTCCACAGGTATATGACAAATTTAGTCCAGCTTTGAAAATAGGAGAAATTTATTTGTTAGGATTGCGTACACAAGGCGATCGATTTGATCAAAATAAAAAGCAATATATGTTAACCAATTTGCGTAAAGTAAACTTTAAAGAATAATTGTCTACTTTGAGGAATTGAATTATCAATATATGTAAGTGCTAACATAAGTTTTGAAGTGAGAAACAATAAATTAGCCCAATTTTTGTGAGATTTTTGGTCTAAAAAATGTTAATATTTACTTGATGTGAGAAATTACACAAAATAATCATGATGAGGTGAATTCATGAAACGGATTGGTATTTTAACTAGTGGTGGAGACGCCCCTGGTATGAATGCAGCAATTAGAGCTGTGACAAAGACTGCTATCCATCATGGACTTGAAGTCTTTGGAATTCGTTATGGTTTCGCTGGTTTGGTTGCAGGTGACTTTATTCCGCTTACTACGGAAAATGTTGACCACAAGATTAGTGAAGGCGGTACTTTCTTGTACAGTGCTCGCTTCCCTGAATTTGCACAAGAAGAAGTGCAACAAAAGGGTGTTGAGCAACTAAAGAAACATGGTATTGATGCTGTTATCGTTATTGGCGGTGATGGATCATATCATGGTGCTTTAGCCTTAACTCGCCACGGCGTAAACTCAGTTGGTTTACCAGGAACTATCGATAATGATATTCCTTATACTGACTACACGATCGGCTTTGATTCTGCTTGTCGTACTGCTATGGATGCGATTGACAAGATTCGCG
>SKEM01000318.1_pt1 | contig 29664 bp, 21 predicted proteins | sample 4826731 | NCBI WGS metagenome assembly SKEM01 (sample SAMN11008809, study PRJNA524170) | human gut metagenome | biome: Human fecal sample; material: Feces; isolation source: fecal sample from pouch patient p37 | host: Homo sapiens | place: Israel: Tel-Aviv | collected 2015-07-27
TCACGACCCCGCCCCGCGCGGTTCTCCAACGGCGCCTGAGCGCGCTGGCGGCGGTGGCGCTCCTGTCCGCGAGCGCGGCGGCGTGCTCGAGCGACGGGACGGTGACGGGGTCCTCGCCGAGTCCGAGCGTGGATCCCTACGACGTCGCCGCCTCGGTGCAGGCGAGCGAGAGCGCGACGGCGCCCGTGTCCCTGTCCGCGGAGGACGCAGCCCTTCGGGCGACGGCGCTCGCCATGGAGGCCCCGGAGAAGCCGGCGAAGATGAGCGAGAACTCCCCGGAGGGGGCGGTGGCCGCGGCCGAGTACTTCGTCAGCCTGTACCCCTACGTCTACGCGACCGGCGACCTCACCGAGTGGGACGCGATGAGCGAGGACGGGTGCGTCTTCTGCAGCTCTGTCCATGACAACGTGACCGAGCTGCACGAATCCGGTGGGTGGACAGATCCTTGGGTTCTAGATGTGAACAATCGTGAATATGCGCCGCCGACCGCCGGACATGAATACACAGCAGTGCGGCTCAGCATCACGCAACCGACGACTACTACGCATTCAGGCAAGTCGTCTCCCAAGGTGGGGCAATCCGAGGAAACAGTGCTCACCCTCGCAATGAGGTACGACGGCAACACCTGGTTCGTTGGCGAAGGCGAAACCGAGTGACCTTGCACCTGCTCCTAGCCGTCGGCCTGGCAGCGACCATGATCACCTCCAACCCGTTCGTGCCCGCCGATCCCACTCCTCCACCAAGCCCAGCATCGGAGATTTCCGCTGAGGCTGGAGGCAGCGCGCTCACCATGACCGGCAACTCAGAGTCCGTCCAATGGAGCATCGTCGGCCCAGCAGGCGGGACACCCACAGGCCCCTACTCGAGCCCGAACACTGCGACCGCCCACTTCTCCGGCGCCAGAACCCACTACGTCGGCCCTCGCTCCGAGCTCGAGTCCACCATGTCCGACGCGGGACTCCCCTGCATGACGGCTGCTCAGATCACCGCCTCCGGCGGCGCAGGCCGCGCCGGGTGCGCCCGCGTCGTGCCGACGGGAGCACCGGCCGAGCCCGCGGCAGCGGCTCAACCGGCGGCCGCCGCCGCACCGGCGCCCGAGCCCATCGTCATCACCAGCACCGACGTCTCCCACCTCCTCGTCGACGGCTCCGGCATCACCCGCCAACCACCCGGCAGCCAGGTCCTGGTCAACCTCGACGCCATCGTCTACACCACCGACGCCCCACGCACCCTGACCACCCAGGTCAACGCAACCCCGGTCACCGTCCAGGCGGCACCCACGAGCTACACCTGGACCTGGGGCGACGGCACCACCACGACAACCACGGACCCCGGCGCCGCCTACCCCAACCAGACCGTCACCCACCGCTACGCCTCCACCGCCCAGGACGTCACGATCACCCTGACCACCACCTGGACGGCCGCCTTCACGCCCGAGGGCCAGGGCACCCAGCCGGTCACCGGCACCATCACCACCACCGACACCACCGCACCCTTCGACGTCGTCCGCACCATCTCCTACCTCACCGACGCCGCCGAGGAAGCACAGGGCCACTGAGCCCTGGGCGCTGGGCCGGCCCACCTCGGCGCAGCCCTGTGCCCGAGTCCTCGCCACCCGCACCTCGCCCGTCCGACTAACCCGGCGTTAGGCTGCCCTGGCCCGCGAGCCGACCGCGCCCGGGCAGGAGGGAACGACGTGCGCGTCCTCGCGGCACTGTCCGGCGGAGTCGACTCGGCCGTGGCCGCCGCCCGCGCCGTCGACGCCGGTCACGACGTCGTCGGCGTCCACATGGCCCTCACCCGCAACCGCGCCCAGACCCGCTCGGGCTCGCGCGGCTGCTGCTCCATCGAGGACGCGGGCGACGCCCGCTGGGCCGCGGAGATCCTCGGCATCCCCTTCTACGTGTGGGACCTGTCCGAGGAGTTCGAGGCGCGCGTCGTCGACGACTTCCTCGCCGAGTACCGCGCCGGCCGCACCCCCAACCCCTGCGTGCGTTGCAACGAGCGCGTCAAGTTCGACGCCCTCCTCGAGCGCGGCCTCGCCATGGGCTTCGACGCCGTCGCCACCGGCCACTACGCCCGACTCACCGGCGGCGCCGCCTCCGGCCGCCCCGGCGACGAGTCCGGTCTCGCCCTCTCCCGCGCCGCCGACCACGCCAAGGACCAGTCCTACGTCCTCGCCGTCTCCGGACGCCGCGGCCTCTCCCGCGCGCTCTTCCCGCTCGGTGACGCCCCCTCCAAGGCGGAGGTCCGCGCCGAGGCCGAGCGCCGCGGCCTGCCCGTCGCCTCCAAGCCGGACTCCTACGACATCTGCTTCGTCGCCGACGGCGACACCCGCGGTTTCCTCCAGCGCTCCCTCGGCGTCCGGGAGGGCGCCATGGTCTCCCCCGACGGCGAGGTGCTCGGCACCCACGGCGGCTACTTCGGCTTCACCATCGGGCAGCGCAAGGGCCTCGGGCTCACGCACCCGGCGCCTGACGGGCGACCTCGCTACGTCATCGAGACGCGCCCGGAGACCAACGAGGTCGTCGTCGGCCCCGAGGAGCTCCTCTCCCGGTCCGCCGTCGACGCGGACTCCCTCGTCCTCCACGCCGAGCCCGGCGACGTCGACGGCGCGGTCGGCTGGCCGGACGTCACCGTCCAGGTCCGCGCCCACGGCCGCCCCGTTCCCGCCGAGGTGACGGTGGACGTGGAGCGCGGGACGCTCCACGCGAGCCTGCGCCCGCCGCTGCGGGGCCTCGCCGCCGGGCAGAGCGTCGTCGGCTACGGCGGCGAGTCCGGCGAACAGGTCCTCGCCCAGGCCACCGTCGCCTGAGAGCCTCGCCCCGCGCCCGCTATCGGGGACGGCCGCCCGATGAGCACAGACCCGTCGCTGCGTGACTGAGGCTCACCCCAGTCAGGTCAGGCTCAGTTCATTAGGGAAGCCCTTCCATCTGCAAGACGAGCCCTCTCCGAGATGCGAAAACCGCGCGTCACGCAATGAGAGACGTTGATTTTTCGTTGCGATGGCAACGATATGCGTCGCACCGCCCAGCGCGCTCCGCGACTGCTTGCCCCCCCCGGATCTCGGCCCTTAACGTCATTCGCGTCAACTGCTCCGGCAAAGCCCGTCACACGAGAGGAACCGACCATGTCGACCGTCACCGCGATCAAGTCCTGCGCCACCACCACCTGCGCCTTCAACCACGAGGGCTGCACCGCCTTCGCCATCACCGTCGACGGCAAGGGCAGCTGCTCGACGCTCATCAACCTCGACGCCCGCGGCGGGCTGCCTGTCGCCGCGGCCCACGTCGGCGCCTGCCAGCGCCTCGAGTGCGTCCACAACACTGACCTCATGTGCACCGCCGAGGCGATCACCCTCGGCTCCGGCACGGCGGACTGCCTGAGCTACGAGGCTCGCTGAGCACCTCCAGCCGGCTCTGGGCGAGCTCCGGAGCGCCTTCCACGTTGAGAGGGGGTCCCCCCGCCCGGGCGGACCCCCTCTCAACGTGCCTTCGCTCCATCGTCACAGGGCCTCGTCCAGGTCGGCAGGCTCGTCAACCCCGGCGCAGCTGGGCGACCAGGACGTCCTGCACGCAGTCACGCAGGAAGGGTTCCACCTCGCAGGCACGGCGCGTCCCTGCGGGAAGAGCGACCTGGATCGTCTCGACGCAGGTCGTCGAGACGTGCATGAGGGTGACGCCCTCGGGCGCGATATCAGCGCACAGGACCCGCCCGTGCAGCGACGGGCACAGGCCCTCGACGGGGCGGTGCGAGCACAGGCTGCCCGCCAGCGCTCCCTCGACCACGCCCTCGCACAGGAGCGTGAGCGCCGTGTTGCCGAGGTCTCGGACCTCCTCCTGAGCGCTCAGGATGTCGGTATCGCTCCAGATGAACCCCGCCGAGTCCGGGGTGAGCAGATCGGACAGGTCATGCCCCGAGACACCGTGGAGGTCGTGGACCATGACGCGCTCGGTCCTCACCACGCCGAGCCGACCGCCGGGGGCCCGGGCGATCTCGCCGAGACTCAGGAGGGGGTCCTCCCCCGTGATGGGGCAGTGGCATCCGGCCGCCCGCCCCTCGAGAACCTCAGCGGCCTCGTCGGCGCCGAGCCAGGTCAGCACGCCGAGGAGGTGGGCCGTCGCCGTCGTCACGCGGACGCTGGCGTCGGCCGACTCCAGACGCACGTCCAGGCGGACCTCGCTCGGCCGCTCAGCACCCACGACGCTCAGCGGGTGCGTCGGAGGCGGGCACGCCGCGACGAGCACCCGGCCGGTGCGATCGAGGGCGTGGACGACGGCGAGGGCGTCGGCTCCGGGGTACCGGTACGCGGTCACCTCCGCGGCCCCGCTGCCGGCGAGAAGTCGCCGTGCCATGCGGCGTGACGCGATGGGATGCACGGGGCCCGTGCCGCGGTCGCTCATGGGTTTCTCCTACCCTCAGGGACTGAGGGAAGGCTAACCTCATTCGCCGAGCGCGGCCAGCCCGTCCGGGGTGGGCGAGGGCGCTCAGCCTCGCAGGCGGGCGAGCTCCTCGACGAGCTGGGGCACGACCTCGGTGACGTCGCCGACGACGCCGAAGTCCGCCATCTCGAAGATCGGCGCCTCGGAGTCGTCGCAGACCGCGACGATCGTCCCGGCGCCCTGGATGCCGGAGGTGTGGTGCACCGCTCCGGAGACGCCGAGACCGATGTACAGGCGCGGCGCGATGGAGGATCCGGTCTGACCGACCTGGGCGGACCGCTCGATCCAGCCCTCGTCGCAGGCGACGCGGGTCGCGCCGACGGCGGCGCCGAGCGGGTCGGCGAGCGAGTGGACGAGGTCGAAGTCGCCGTCGACACCGCGCCCGCCGGCGACGACGGTGCGCGCCTCGGTGAGGACCGGGCCGGAGGCGGCCGTGGAGGCCTCGCGGGACACGAGCCGGACGGCGAGGGCCTCAGGGGTGAGGACGACGTCGAGCGGCTCCACGGCGAGCGGCGCGGCGCCCTCCTCGACGCGCGCCTCGAAGGCGCCGGGGCGCACGGCGACGACCGGCGTCCGGCCGGCCGCCGGGGTCACGGAGATCGTCGTCGACCAGGAGCCGGACAGGACGAGCTTGCTCGCGCGCAGCTCGCCGCCGACGACCTCGAGCTCGGCGGCGTCGGAGGTGGCGGCGGAGTCGAGGAGGACGGCGGCGCGTCCGGCGAGCTCCTTGCCGCGGTAGTCGGAGACGACGAGCGCGGCGGCGGCGCCGGTGGCGCGCGCGGCGGAGACGAGGGCGTCGGCCGAGGCGGCGGCCTCGGCCTCGTGCCCGGCGAGGTCCGCGGTGAGAAGGCGGGTGGCGCCCGCGCCCGCGAGGGCCGAGGAGGTCGTGGCCCCCGGCGTGCCGAGGACGAGGGCGACGACGTCGCCGCTCGTGAGGGTCCGAGCGACGCTGAGGAGCTCGAGGGAGGGGCCGGTGGGCCGGGCGTCGGTGGCCGCGGCGGCGTCGGGGTGCTCGCCCTGCCCCTCGAGGTCGACGAGGACGAGGACGGGCTCGGAGAGAGTCGCGGAGGTGGTAAGTGCGTCGGTCATGGTGTCGTTCTCTCTCCCGCTCAGACGAGCTTGTTCTCGACGAGCCAGGCGGCGAGCTCGCGCCCGGCCTCCCCGGCGTCGGTGCGGATGGTGCCGGCCTCGCGGGCGGGGCGCTCCTCGGAGGAGACGACGGCTATGGCGGGGACGCCGCCGGCGAGGTCGAGGTCGGCGAGGCTCAGCTCGTCGAGCGGCTTCTTCTTCGCGGCGCGCATGGCTGCGAAGTTGGGGTAGCGCGGCTCGTTGGCCTGGTCGGTGACGGAGACGAGCGCCGGCGTGGGGGCGGTGAGCACCTCGCGGGTGGTGCCGACGGCGCGGGTGACGGTGAGTCCGCCCGCCTCGTCGACCTCGACGCCCGTGGCGAGAGTGAGGGCGGGGACGCGCAGCGCGGCGGCGAGCGCCCCAGGGAGCATGGAGGTCATGGCGTCGAGCGAGGCCATGCCGGTGATGACGAGGTCGACGTCGCCGATCCCCTCCTCGCCGGGCTCGACGCTGCCGATGCGGCGGATCGCGGCGGCCAGCGTGCGGGCGGTGGTGACGACGTCGGAGCCGGCGAGCTCGTCGTCGCTCACGAGGACCGCGGAGTCGGCGCCCATCTGGAGAGCGCGGCGCAGACCGTCCTCGGCGTCCTCGGGACCCATGGTGAGGGCGATGACCTCGCCGCCGAGGTCCTCGGCGAGGGAGACGGCAGCCTCGACGGCGTTCTCGTCGAGCTCGTTGAGGACGTCGTCCTCGCCGCGGACGAGACGGCCGCCCTCGAGCCGGCGCTCGGACTGCACGTCGGGGACGTGCTTGATGCAGACCACGATTTTCATGCGGCCAAGGTTGCCATATATGGCGGCGCGTTCCAGCGGCGTCCGGGATGGTGAGACGGATGGAACGGCGTCGTCACTGCTCGGAGCGCGTGAGCACGGCCCCGTGACCACCCTGTGACGCACGTGCGTCATCTCGCGTTGCCCACCACGGTGCCGCCCGTGACAATGCCCCCATGCCCACGCAGACCGCCGTCGAGCCCGCCCTGACCGGCTCCGAGGACGCCCGGGACCTCACCCGCCTCGGTGCCACGCCCGTCGAAGGCGGCACCGACTTCGTCGTCGTCTCCCCCCACGCCGACGCCGTCGACCTCTGCCTCCTCGACCTCGACGACGACGGGCGCGTCACCGGCGAGCACCGCACCGGCACGCACCGCCACGCCCGCGGCGCCTGGAGCGTCCACGTCCCGGGCGTCGGCCCCGGCCAGCGCTACGGCTACCGCGTCCACGGGCGCTGGGACCCCGCCGAGGGCCTCCTGTTCAACCCCCGCAAGCTCCTCCTGGACCCCTACGCCCGGGCGATCGACGGCGCCCCCGAGCTGAGCCCCGAGCTCTACGCCCACGCCGTCGACGACTCCCTGGCCCCCACCGCGCAGCCCCTCGAGCCCTCCGCGCTCGACTCCCTCGGGCACGTCGCCCTCGGCGTCGTCACCGACGAGCCCTTCCCCGTCGTCCCCGGCCCCCGCGTCCCGGCCGAGCGCGTCGTCGTCTACGAGACCCACGTCAAGGGCCTCACCATCAACAAGCCGGGCGTCCCGCCCGAGCTGCGCGGCACCTACGCGGGCCTCGCCCACCCCTCGACCGTGGAGTACCTGCGCTCCCTCGGCGTGACGACCATCGAGCTCCTGCCGATCCACGCCTCCTTCTCCGAGGCCTTCCTCCTGCAGAACGGTCGCCGGAACTACTGGGGCTACTCGACCCTGTCCTACTTCGCGCCGGAGCCCTCCTACGCGACGGAGGCGGCGCGCGCGGCCGGCCCGCAGGCGGTCCTCGACGAGGTCCGCGGCATGGTCTCGATCCTCCACGAGGCCGGCCTCGAGGTCGTCATGGACGTCGTCTACAACCACACCTGCGAGTCGGGCGTCATGGGGCCGACGCTCTCGCTGCGCGGCCTGGACAACCTCGAGTACTACCTGCACGCACCCACCAGGCCCGCGCAGTACGTCGACGTCACGGGCACCGGCAACACCGTCGACTTCCGCTCGACGCGCGCCGTCCAGCTCTGCCTCGACTCGCTGCGCTACTGGCACGAGCACGTCGGAGTCGACGGCTTCCGCTTCGACCTGGCGGCGACCCTGGGCCGCAACGCCGCGGAGTTCCAGGCCCGCCACCCCCTCCTCATCGGGATGGCCACCGACCCCGTCCTCCAGGACGCCACGCTCATCGCAGAGCCCTGGGACGTCGGCCCGGGCGGCTGGCGCACGGGCGAGTTCCCCGAGCCCTTCCACGACTGGAACGACCGCTACCGCGGCACCGTGCGCTCCTTCTGGCTCCACGACGCCTCCGAGCTGTCCAAGGGCCGCCCCGGCATGGACCTGCGCGACCTCGCGACCCGCCTGGCGGGCAGCGCGGACCTCTTCGGCCACGGCGAGTACCCGGGCGGGCGCGGTCCGCTCGCGAGCGTCAACTTCGTGACCGCCCACGACGGCTTCACGCTGCGCGACCTCGTCTCCTACGACTACAAGCACAACCTCGCCAACGGCGAGGACAACCGCGATGGCACCGACGACAACCGCTCCTGGAACCACGGCTTCGAGGGTCCCGCCACGGACTCCGCCCTCGAGCTCGGGATGGACCTGGGCCCCATCGAGGTCCTGCGCCGCCGCTCCTCGCGCAACGTGCTCGGCACCCTGCTCGTCTCCGCCGGCACGCCGATGATCCTGGGCGGCGACGAGCTGGGCCGCTCCCAGGAGGGCAACAACAACTCCTACTGCCAGGACTCCCCGATCTCCTGGTACGACTGGAACCTCGCCACCTGGCAGCGCGACCTCATCGCCACGACCCGCTACCTCACGCGCCTGCGCGCCGAGCACCCGGTCATGCGCCCCACCGAGTTCGCGACGGGGCGCGTCGCCGAGGGCGACGCGATCCGCGACCTCGCCTGGTACCGCGCGACGGCGGAGGAGATGGACGCGGAGGGCTGGCACGACCCCTTCACCCGGGTCGTGCAGATGCTGCGCTCCGGCCAGGGCGACGACGACGACCTCCTCGTCATCATCAACGGCTCCCTCGACCAGTGCGACGTCACCCTCCCCGAGGGGCGCGGCACGGACTGGCACCTGGCCTGGGACTCCACCTGGGCGGTGCCCCGCCCACACACCTCGGCCTTCGCGCTGGCCCGTCGCGTGCGCCGCGGCAGCAGGGCCTCGGACGTCCCCGTCGCCCCCGAGCGCGCCCGCGCCGCACGCTCCGGCGCCACGGACTGCCGCCAGGACCGCCCGGGGGACACGACGACGATGGACCCGCTATCGATGAGGATCTACCTCTCGGGCGAGGAGCTGCGCGCCGCAGCGGCGCCGACGACGTCGCCGGCCGTCCGGACGCGCTGACCGCGCCAGGGCCCCGCGGGGGCTCCGCTCCGGGCGCTCGGGCCCCTCATCGCCCTCCCCTAGGATGGGCGCCATGACGCAGTCCCCCGAGACCCCCACCTCCTCCAAGGCCGAGGAGGCGCTCGCCAACGCGACGAACGACGCCTCCCTCGCCCGCTCCATCGCCCGCTCCGCCGAGATCGAGGCCGACCTCGACGTGAACCCCGGCCGCTACCGCATGCTCACGGGCGTGCGCCCCACGGGCAACATGCACCTGGGCCACTACTTCGGCACGATGCGCTCGTGGCAGCCGATCCAGGACCGCGGCGTCGACACCTGGATCCTCGTGGCGGACTACCAGGTCATCACCGACCGCGACGGCGTCGGCCCGATCCGCGAGCGCGTCCTGTCCCTCGTGGCGGACACGCTGTCCGTGGGCGTCGACCCGGAGCGGTCCACGATCTTCGCCCACTCCGCGGTGCCGGCCGAGAACCAGCTCATGCTGCCCTTCCTCTCGCTCGTCACCGAGTCCGAGCTCCACCGCAACCCGACGGTCAAGGCCGAGCTCGAGGCCACCGACGGCCGCGCCATGACGGGCCTCATGCTCACCTACCCGGTCCACCAGGCCGCGGACATCCTCTTCTGCCAGGCGAACCTCGTGCCCGTCGGCAAGGACCAGCTCCCCCACCTCGAGCAGGCCCGCCTCATCGCCCAGCGCTTCGACAAGCGCTACGGCCGCGCGGACAAGAAGCACCCCGTCTTCCGCCGTCCCGAGGCCCTCCTGGGCGAGGCCCCGCTGCTGCTCGGCCTGGACGGGGAGAAGATGAGCAAGTCCCGCGGCAACACCATCGAGCTGCGGATGACCGCCGACGAGACCGCCAAGGCCCTCAAGAAGGCGAAGACGGACTCCGACCGCGTCATCACCTACGACCCGGAGAACCGCCCCGAGGTCTCCAACCTCCTCATGCTCGCCTCCCTGTGCGGCGCGGGCGCCCCGGAGGAGATCGCCGAGCGCATCGGCGACGGCGGCGCCGGCACCCTCAAGAAGGTGACGACGGAGGCCGTCAACGAGTTCTTCGCCCCGATCCGCGCCAAGCGCGCCGAGCTCGTCGCCAACGAGGACTACCTCGTCTCCGTCCTCCAGGAGGGCAACGCACGCGCCAACGCGGTCGCCAACGAGACTCTCGACGCCGTGCGCACCGCCATGCACATGAGCTACTGAGCCGCCGCGCACCGGCAGCCCGACGTCGTGCCGGGCCGCGAGGGGGCACTCCCCCGCCCGCGGGTTGCGCCAGGGCGATATGCGGCCGAGGGACGGGATCCTGCGCCCCCTCGGTGTGACTCGCACCGCCCATCCCAGTACCCTGGGTCTGTGACCCCGAACACGACAGATCCCCAGCCCGAGACCACCCGAGCCGCTCAGGAGAGCGCTGCGACGCGCACGGGGCGGGCTCCCGCACCCGCCCCCTTCTCCCTCATCGGCCGCATCCCCGTGACCGAGGTGTCGCCCGTCGTCGAGGACGGGCGCTGGCCCGCCAAAGCCGTCCCCGGCGAGGCCTTCCCGGTCCGCGCCACCGTCTTCCGCGAGGGCCACGACCGCTTCGGCGCCACCGCCGTCCTCGTCCGCCCCGACGGCACCGAGGGCCCGAGCGCCCGCATGCACGAGTACGCGCCCGGCCTCGACCGCTACGAGGCCCGCCTCGCCGCGGACGCCCCTGGCGACTGGGGCATCCGCGTCGAGGGCTGGTCCGACCCCTACGCCACGTGGGAGCACGACGCCGGCATCAAGGTCCCGGCGAACGTCGACGTCGAGCTCATGCTCGAGGAGGGCGCCCGCGTCCTCGAGCGCGCCGCCGCCGTCCCCGGCCGCGACGACGAGGACGCCGCCGTCCTCACGCGCGCCGCCGCCGCCCTGCGGGACACCGGCCTCGACGCCGCCGACCGCCTCGCCGCCGGCCGCTCCGCCGAGGTCGTCGAGGCGCTGGACCGCCTCCCCCTGCGCGACCACGTCTCGCCGTCGGCCACCTACCCGCTCCAGGTGGACCGCAAGCGCGCCCTCTACGGCTCCTGGTACGAGGTCTTCCCCCGTTCGCTGGGCGCCACCCGCGCCGAGGACGGCACGATCGTCCCCGGCACCCTGCGCAGCGCCGCCGAGCGCCTCGACCGCATCGCCACCATGGGATTCAACGTCCTCTACCTCACCCCGATCTCCCCGATCGGCGTCACCAACCGCAAGGGCCGCAACAACACGCTCAACGCCCAGCCCGGCGACCCGGGCTCCCCCTACGGCATCGGCTCGGCCGACGGCGGCCACGACGTCATCCACCCCGAGCTCGGCACCTTCGACGACTTCGACGCCTTCGTCGAGCGCTCGCGCGGCCTCGGCATGGAGGTCGCCCTCGACCTCGCCCTCCAGTGCTCCCCCGACCACCCGTGGGTCGCCGAGCACCCCGAGTGGTTCACCGTCCTCGCCGACGGCTCCATCGCCTACGCGGAGAACCCGCCGAAGAAGTACCAGGACATCTACCCCCTCAACTTCGACAACGACCCCGAGGGCATCTACCAGGCGATCCTCGAGGTCGTGCGCACCTGGATCAGCCACGGGGTGACGATCTTCCGCGTCGACAACCCGCACACGAAGCCCCTCGTCTTCTGGCAGCGCCTCCTGCGCGAGGTCCGCTCGCCCAACCCCGAGGTCCTCTTCCTCGCCGAGGCCTTCACGCGGCCCGCCATGATGCGCACCCTGGGCAAGATCGGCTTCCACCAGAGCTACACGTACTTCGCGTGGCGCAACACGAAGGAGGAGCTCACCGACTACCTCGTCGAGCTCTCCCAGGACACGGCCCCCGTCCTGCGCCCCGCCTTCTGGCCGACGACGCACGACATCCTCACGCCCTTCATGACCAACGGGAAGGTGCCGGCCTTCAAGCTGCGCGCCGTCCTCGCGGCCACGCTGTCCCCCACGTGGGGCGTCTACTCCGGCTACGAGCTCGCGGAGTCCACGCCGCGACCGGGCTACGAGGAGCAGATCAACAACGAGAAGTACGAGATCAAGCGCCGCGACTTCGGGGCCGCCCGCGCCAACGGGATCGAGGAGCTGCTCACCCGGCTCAACGCCTCCCGCGCCGCGCACCCCGCCCTCCAGCAGCTGCGCGACATCTGGTTCCACGGCACGAGCGACGACTCCCTCATCGCCTACTCCAAGCGCGTCGACGCCGAGCACTCCCCCACGGGCGAGGAGGACGTCGTCCTCACGGTCGTCAACCTGGACCCGCACAGCGCCCACGAGGGCGGCGTCCACCTCAACCTCGAGCAGCTCGGCCTGCCCGCCGGCACGGACGGCTCGCAGCCCGTCATCCGGGTGACGGACGAGCTCACCGGCTGGGTCTTCGACTGGTCGGGCAGCAACTACGTCCGCCTCGACCCCTCCGAGGGCCGCGTCGCCCACGTCTTCCACGTCCCGCGGCTCTGAGGCCGTCCGGGCCGGGCTCCTGCCCGGGCCCGCCGGCGGTCTCCGGCTCACCCGGCGGCCCCGCGCACCGCGCGACGCTGTCGGGCCGGGGCGCCGCACCCCTCACCGACCGCACGCCACCCACGAGAGGCACAACCACGTGACCACCCCCACCGAGCACAACGCCACGACGAGCACCCCGGAGGTCCTGCCGACCGCCGTCGTCCCCGCTCCCGCCGTCCTCGAGGGCGAGACCTACGGGGCCGCACCGGCCGCCCTGCCGCGCGTCATCCCCGGCATCCCCGCCGTGCCGCCGCAGCCGCACCCGGGCCTGTCCGCGGACCGCGAGTGGTACCGCACCGCCGTGTTCTACGAGGCGCTCCTGCGCTCCTACGCGGACTCCACCGGCGACGGCACGGGCGACTTCGTCGGGCTGACCACCCGCCTGGACTACCTCGCCTGGCTCGGCGTGGACGCCATCTGGATCCCGCCCTTCTACCCCTCGCCCATGCGCGACGGCGGCTACGACATCGCGGACTACACCGGCATCGACCCCAAGTACGGGACGATGGAGGACTTCCGCGAGCTCGTCCACCAGGCGCACCAGCGCGGCATCCGCATCGTCATCGACATGGTCCTCAACCACACGAGCGACGAGCACCCCTGGTTCCAGGCCTCCCGCTCCGACCCGGACGGCCCGTACGGAGACTTCTACGTCTGGTCCGACGACGACACCCGCTACGACGGGACGCGCGTCATCTTCGTCGACACCGAGGAGTCGAACTGGGCGTGGGACACCGAGCGGCGCCAGTTCTACTGGCACCGCTTCTTCTCCCACCAGCCCGACCTCAACTTCGACAACCCCGCCGTCGTCGACGCCGTCCTCGACGTCGTCCGATTCTGGGCGCGCACCGGCGTGGACGGCTTCCGCCTCGACGCGATCCCCTACCTCATCGAGCGCGAGGGGACGAGCTGCGAGAACCTTCCGGGCACCCACGCGGTCATCGCGACTCTCACCGAGATGCTCGACCGCGAGTTCCCCGGCACGATCACCCTCGCCGAGGCGAACCAGATGCCCGACGACGTCGTGGAGTACTTCGGGACCGCGGAGCGCCCCGAGTGCACCATGTGCTTCCACTTCCCCGTCATGCCCCGGATCTTCCGGGCGCTGCGCGAGGAGTCCGGCGTCGCGATCCGCGACATCCTCGCCGAGACCCCGGACATCCCGGCGCACGGCCAGTGGGGGACCTTCCTGCGCAACCACGACGAGCTCACCCTCGAGATGGTGAGCGACGAGGAGCGCGACCTCATGTACGGCTGGTACGCCGAGGAGGACAGGATGCGCGCGAACGTCGGCATCCGCCGGCGCCTCGCACCGCTCATCGACGCCTCCCGCGCCGAGACCGAGCTCATCAACGCCCTCCTGCTGTCCCTGCCCGGCTCGCCGTGCCTCTACTACGGCGACGAGATCGGCATGGGCGACAACATCTGGCTCGTGGACCGCGACTCCGTGCGCACCCCCATGCAGTGGGACGACTCCCCCAACATGGGCTTCTCTACGGCAGTCGACCCGGGCGCCCTCACCCTGCCGCTCATCCAGCGGCCCGGCTACGCGCACCTGAGCGTCCAGACCCAGCTGCGCCGACCCGACTCTCTCCTGCACTGGACCCAGCGGGCCCTCCACGTGCGTCGGGCCCACCCTGTCCTCGGCCGCGGGGCCTTCGAGGCCCGCGACGTCTCGGACGACTCGGTCCTAGCCCACACCCGCACCGACTCCCTCCCGGTCCCGGCCGGGCAGGAGCCCGAGACGATGCTCTGCGTCGCCAACCTGGCCAACGCGCCCCGCTCGGTGACGATCGAGGTCCCCGACCTCGCCGGCCGGGCGACGCGCGACGTCATCGGCGGCGCGGACTTCCCCGCCGTCAGCGACGACGGCCGGATCACCCTGACCCTGGGCGCCCGCGGCTACTACTGGCTCTCCGTGAGCCCCGCCGGCGCCGACCAGCCCGGGACCGCCCCGGGCGAGCACGAGGCCGCGACCGCGGCCGGAGAGGAGGCCTGATGACCTCGACCGTCCCCGCACCCTGGCCCTCCACCGAGACGCTCCTGCACGACCTGCACCCCTGGTTGCTCGAGCGCCGGTGGTTCCCCCTCAAGGGCGACGCCGCACCCGCGCCCGGCACCCTCAACCTCGTCGCGGACCGCGACCTGGGCGACGGCGTCCACGACCTCCTCATCGAGGCGCCCCGCGGCGACGCCGCCGGCACCTCGGTGCTCGTCCACGCCCCGCTCGTCGCCGTGCCCACCGGGTCGCTGGCGGACTTCCGCGTCGACGGCGAGGCGGCTGAGAACGCCGGCCTCGTCCTCGACGACGCCAGCGCCGAGCTCGTCGACGGCCCGCACCACCCGGGCTTCTGGCGCGCCTGGGCCGCCGCCGCCGAGGCCGCCGGCACGGTCATACGCCCCGAGCACGCCCGCGCGATCGCGCAGCGCGCCCACCGGCTCAGGGTGACCACCGGCGAGCAGTCCAACACGAGCGTCATCCTGCCCGCGCCCCTCGAGGACGCCCCCACCGGGGGAGCAGAGGACGAGGGCACGACCGACCTCATCGTCAAGGTCTTCCGCGTCCTCGCCGCCGGCCGCAACCCCGACGTCGAGGTCTCCGTCGCCCTCGCGAAGGACGGCTGGGACCGCGTCCGCACGCCCGTCGCCTGGTCCACCCTGACCTGGATCGACCCGACCGGCGCGGAGGTCGAGGCCGACTCCGCGGTCGCCACCACCTTCGTGCCGCGCGCCGACGACGGCTTCGAGCTCTTCTGCGAGCTCGCCCGCTCCGACGACGGCGAGGACGGTGCCCGCCGCCGCCAGGCCCTCGAGCTGGCCGCGGACCTGGGCATCACGACCGGCCAGATGCACGAGCACCTCGCCGCCGCGCTCGGCACGAGCGAGCCCGCCTCGCCCGCCGAGCTGGCCGCCGACCTGCGGGGCCGCGCCGACTGGGCGCTCGCCGAGGTCCCCGACCGGGGCGTGCGCGTCCCCGGCCTCGCCGACGGCGGGAGGGCCGTCCTGGCCGAGCTCGCCGAGCTGCCCCGTCTCGAGACGGCGACCCGCGTCCACGGCGACTACCACCTGGGCCAGACGCTCCACGAGGTCGGCGGCGAGGGCCGCTGGTACGTCCTCGACTTCGAGGGCGAGCCGCTGCGCCCGCTCGCCGAGCGCTCCGAGCCCGATCAGCCCCTGCGCGACGTCGCGGGCATGCTGCGCTCCTTCGACTACGCGGCCGCCGGCGGCGGCGGCGCCGACGCGGGCTGGCTCCCGGCCGTCCGCGACGCCTTCATGCGCGGCTACCGCGCCACCGTCCCCGTCGACGGCGAGGAGGAGGCGCGCGTCGCCGCCGTCGAGCTCGCCGCCCTCGAGCTCGACAAGGCCCTGTACGAGGCCGTCTACGAGGCCCGCAACCGCCCCGACTGGATCGGCATCCCCATGGCGGGGATCGAGTCGGTCCTGTCCAAGCACGCGGAGGGCTGAGCACGCGACGATCCTCCATCCCCCTCATCCCCATCGGTCCGACGTCCAAAAGCACCCGTTAATCACCAACGCATGGAAGAGTTGCTGTATGAGCGCCAACACACCTGAGAAGGACCTCGCCCCTGTCCCTGTGGACCCCTGGATTCTGGCTGACGTCGCCTACGCGCGCTACCACGACCCGCACGAGGTCCTGGGCGCCCACGTCAAGCGCTACGACGGCCCCATGGGCGAGGTCGAGGGCACCGCCTTCGCCGTGTGGGCCCCGAACGCCCGCGCCGTGCGCGTCGTCGGCGACTTCAACTACTGGGACGGCACCGCCACCCCCATGCGCTCCCTGGGCTCCTCCGGCGTCTGGGAGCTCTTCATCCCGGGCGTCGCCGCCGGCGCCCGCTACAAGTACGAGATCTGCTACAACGACGGCTCCTGGCACCAGAAGGCCGACCCGCTGGCCCGCGCCAACGAGGTCCCGCCGGCCACCGCCAGCGTCGTCACCGACTCCGAGTACGCCTGGGGCGACGACGCGTGGATGCGCGCCCGCACCGAGCGCGACCCGCACAACGGCCCGGTCTCCGTCTACGAGGTCCACCTGGGCTCGTGGCGCCAGGGGCTGGGCTACCGCGGCCTGGCCGACGAGCTCGTCCCCTACGTCCAGGAGGCCGGCTTCACGCACGTCGAGTTCCTCCCGGTCGCGGAGCACCCCTTCGGCGGCTCCTGGGGCTACCAGGTCTCCGGCTACTACGCCCCGACCTCGCGCTTCGGCACCCCGGACGACTTCCGCTACCTCGTCGACCGCCTCCACCAGGCCGGCATCGGCGTCATACTGGACTGGGTCCCGGCCCACTTCCCCAAGGACGACTGGGCTCTCGGCCGCTTCGACGGCACCCCGCTGTACGAGGACCCGGACCCGCAGCGCGGCGAGCACCCCGACTGGGGCACGTACATCTTCAACTTCGGGCGCAACGAGGTCCGCAACTTCCTCGTCGCCAACGCGCTGTACTGGCTGGGAGAGTTCCACGCCGACGGCCTGCGCGTCGACGCCGTCGCCTCGATGCTCTACCTGGACTACTCGCGCGACGAGGGCCAGTGGCACCCGAACCAGTTCGGCGGCCGCGAGAACCTCGAGGCCATCAGCTTCCTCCAGGAGGCCACGGCCACCGCGTACCGCAAGAACCCCGGCACCATGATGATCGCCGAGGAGTCTACCGCCTGGCCGGGCGTCACCGCCCCGACCGAGTACGGCGGCCTGGGCTTCGGCCTCAAGTGGAACATGGGGTGGATGAACGACACCCTGCGCTACATGGCGGAGGAGCCCATCAACCGCCGCTACCACCACGGCGAGCTGACCTTCTCCCTCGTGTACGCCTTCTCCGAGCAGTTCGTCCTGCCGCTCAGCCACGACGAGGTCGTGCACGGCAAGGGCTCCCTGCTCTCCAAGATGCCGGGCGACGCCTGGCAGGAGCTGGCGAACCTGCGCGCCCTGTACGCCTACCAGTGGTCGCACCCGGGCAAGCAGCTGCTCTTCATGGGCCAGGAGTTCGGCCAGGGCGCCGAGTGGAACGCCGACAACTCGCTGGACTGGTGGATCCTGGACGACCCGGGCCACCAGGGCCTGCTCAAGCTCGTCACGGACCTCAACGCCTTCTACAAGGACTCCCCGGCGCTGTGGGCGGACGACTTCTCGCACCGCGGCTTCGAGTGGATCGAGGCCGGCGACGGAGACCACAACGTCCTGTCCTACCTGCGCAAGGGCACCGGCCCCGACGGCCACGGCGACCTCGTCGTCGCAATCGTCAACTTCGCCGGCACCCCGCACGAGGGCTACCGGGTCGGCCTGCCCTTCGCGGGCGGCTGGGACGAGGTCATCAACACCGACGCCCCCGAGTACGGCGGCTCCGGCGTGACGAACCAGGGTCACGTCGAGGCCGAGGAGCTCCCGTGGAACGGCCGCCCGGCGTCCGTGACGCTGCGCGTTCCCCCGCTCGGCGCCGTCTTCCTGCGGCCGAGCCGCGGATGACGCCGATCGCGCCCTGAGGCGGGACCACGGCGGTCCAGGGGCGGGCACCGCGTTCGGCGGTGCCCGCCCCGTCGCGTGCGCGCGGTCCTCTCGCACAAGGTGCCGGCCGAGCCCTGCGCGGCCCGCGCCGGCCACCCGCGAGCGACGTGGCTGCGGCTCGCCCGCGCGTCTCGCGCGTGGCCCGAATGACAGGCGGCTTCCAGCCGGGGCACAGCGGTCTTCGATAGGGTCGAGTCGTACGCGCGATGACGGGACGGACGGCCTTGAGCGCGCCCCTCCGCCGCGTCGTATGCTGTGAACGTTGCTGCAAGACCTTGCAGAGCGAGTCCCCGAACCCATGACAAGGGAAGAAGAATGACGCAGAAGCTGGCCACCACGGTCCCGTCCCAGGTGCGCGCCGTCTCCGGCCGCCCGGCCGAGGTCTCCACCCCGATGGAGGTCTGGCAGGGGCTGTCCGCCGCCGTCATCGACCGCATCGCCGACAACTGGAACGCGACCACCGAGAAGTACCGCGCCGGCCGGCGCGAGCACTACTTCTCCGCCGAGTTCCTCGAGGGCCGCGCCCTCCTCAACAACCTCACCAACCTCGGCATGGTCGCCGAGGCCGAGGAGGCCGTGGGCGCCTTCGGCCAGAAGCTCTCCGACGTCCTCGAGCAGGAGCCCGACGCCGCGCTCGGCAACGGCGGCCTCGGCCGTCTCGCCGCCTGCTTCCTCGACTCCTGCGCCACCCTCGACCTCCCGGTCCAGGGCTACGGCATCCTCTACCGCTACGGCCTGTTCAAGCAGCTCTTCAACGACGGCTTCCAGACCGAGCACCCGGACTCCTGGATGGAGGAGGGCTACCCCTTCGTCATCCGCCGCGAGGAGGCCCAGCGCATCGTCCGCTACAACGACCTCACCGTGCGCGCCGTGCCCTACGACATGCCGATCACCGGCTACGGCACGAAGAACGTCAACACCCTGCGCCTGTGGAAGGCCGAGAGCATGGAGGAGTTCGACTACGACGCCTTCAACTCCCAGCGCTTCACCGACGCCATCGTCGAGCGCGAGCGCACCGCGGACATCTCCCGCGTCCTCTACCCCAACGACACCACCTACGAGGGCAAGGTCCTGCGCGTCCGCCAGCAGTACTTCTTCTGCTCGGCCTCCCTCCAGGAGATCGTCGACGACTACGTCGCCGAGCACGGCAGCGACCTGCGCGCCTTCGACGACTTCAACTCCATCCAGCTCAACGACACCCACCCGGTGCTCGCCATCCCCGAGCTCATGCGCATCCTCATGGACGAGCACGGCCTGGGCTGGGACGACGCCTGGAAGGTCGTCACCCGCACCTTCGCCTACACGAACCACACGGTGCTCGCCGAGGCCCTCGAGACCTGGGACATCTCCATCTTCGAGCGCCTCTTCCCGCGCATCATGGAGATCGTCTGGGAGATCGACCGCCGCTTCCGCGAGGACCTCGCCGCCCGCGGCGTCGAGCAGGGCACGATCGACTACATCGCCCCCGTCTCCGACGGCAAGGTGCACATGGCATGGATCGCCTGCTACGCCTCCTACTCCATCAACGGCGTCGCCGCCCTCCACACCGACATCCTCAAGCGCGACACGCTCAAGGACTGGTACGCCATCTGGCCCGAGCGCTTCAACAACAAGACCAACGGCGTGACCCCGCGCCGCTGGCTGCGCCAGTGCAACCCCCGCCTGTCCGCCCTCCTCGACGAGGTCACCGGCTCCGACGCGTGGGTCAAGGACCTCTCCCTCCTCGAGAGGTACGCCGACGCCGCTGACGACGCGGTCCTCGACAAGCTCGCCGAGGTCAAGCACGCCAACAAGGTCGACTTCGCCGCGTGGATCCTGGACCGCGAGGGCATCGAGATCGACCCCGACGCCATCTTCGACGTCCAGATCAAGCGCCTCCACGAGTACAAGCGCCAGCTCCTCAACGCCATCTACATCCTGGACCTCTACTTCCGGATGAAGGAGGACCCGAACCTCGAGGTCCCCAGCCGCGTCTTCGTCTTCGGTGCCAAGGCCGCCCCGGGCTACATCCGGGCCAAGGCCGTCATCAAGCTCATCAACGCGATCGCGGACCTCGTCAACAACGACCCGGTCGTCTCCAAGACCCTCAAGGTCGTCTTCGTCCACAACTACAACGTCTCCCCCGCCGAGCACATCATCCCGGCGGCCGACGTCTCCGAGCAGATCTCGATGGCCGGCAAGGAGGCCTCGGGCACGTCCAACATGAAGTTCATGATGAACGGCGCCCTCACGCTGGGCACCCTCGACGGCGCGAACGTCGAGATCCTCGACGCCGTCGGCGACGACAACGCCTACATCTTCGGCGCCACCGAGGACGAGCTGCCGGCCCTGCGCGAGTCCTACGACCCCCGCGCCGCCTACGAGACCGTCCCCGGTCTGCGCCGCGTCCTGGACGCCCTCACGGACGGCACGCTCGACGACAACGGCTCCGGCTGGTTCGCCGACCTGCGCCGCAGCCTCCTCGAGGCCTCCTACGAGCCGGCGGACGTCTACTACGTCCTGGGCGACTTCGAGAGCTACCGTGAGACCAAGGACCGCATGGCCGCCGACTACGCCGACCAGAGGGCCTGGCAGCGCAGGGCCTGGGCGAACATCACCGCCTCCGGCCGCTTCTCCTCGGACCGCACCATCAGCGACTACGCGAAGGTCTGGAACCTCCAGCCCGAGCCCGTCGCCTGACGCAGGACCGACCCCGCCCTCCCCTGGTCGACCGGCAACGCACCGCTCGACCGTCTGATTTCCAGGAATCAGGCGGTCGAGCAGTGATCCGACGGTCGACCACGCAGAACCGGGCGACCCCGCACGACGGAGCCGGCCACTGCCGCTCAGAAGAGCAGCGTCGCGAGCTGCCTGCGGGCGCGGGCGACCTCGGGGGCGCCGGCGCCGATGACGTCGAAGAGCTCGAGAAGGCGCTTGCGGGCGGTCTCGCGCTCCTCTCCGGCGTGGCTGCGCACGGCCTCGAGGGCGCGGCCCAGGGCGGCGTCGACGTCGCCGAGGGCGAGGGAGGCGTCGGCCGCCGCGAGGGCCTTGTCGACGTCGGCCGGGTCCGCGTCGGCGGCGGCGATGAGGGCTGCCGGGTCCTGGCCGTCCATGCGCCGCATCATCCGGATCTGGTCGCGGGCGACCTTGAGCTCGTCGTCGGCCGGGTTCTGGGCGATGGCGTGGTCGTAGACCTCCTCGGCGGCGGCGTAGTCACCGCGCTCGAGGGCCGCGCGGGCGGCGCGCTCCACCTCGGTCTCCTCCGGCTCGGCGGGCTCCTCGGAGTCCTCGCCGTCGGTGAGGTCGAGGCGTCCGTTGACGCCGTTCTGCGCGGCGACGTCGAGCAGCTGGTCGAGCAGGGACCGGAGCTGGTCGTCGGGGATGGCGCCCTGGAACATGGGCACCGGCTGCCCGGCGAGGAGGGCGACGACGGTCGGCACGGCGGTGGCCTGGAGCGCCTGGGCGACCTCGGGGGCGGCGTCGACGTCGACCCGGCCGAGCTCGAAGCGGCCGGCGTACTCGCGGGCGAGGGTCTCGAGCTGGCCGGCGAGGTCCTCGCTCACCTGCGAGCGGGGCGTGTGAAGGACGATGACGACGGGGACCTGCGTGGAGACCTGGGCGACGTCGCGCAGGGTCGAGGCGTCGACGTCGACGACGAGGGGCGCGGGCACGCCCTGCCCCGAATCCTCCCCCGGCCCGCCCTGGGCCGCGGCGCGAGGTGCTCCGGCTGCGCCCGGGGCGCTGGTGCGCGGAGCGAGGGTGGACAGGTCGACGGCGCCGAACATGCTCATGGTGGTTGCCTTTCCGGGCGGTGCCCGATGGTGGCGGGATGAGGCCGTGCAGGACCTCGAGGGTACCGGTACGGCGCGGCGCGCTGTGCGCCGCGCCGTACCGGGCGGTGGGACCGGGGCCGGGCTCAGCCGGCGGCCGCCGGCGCCACGGAGTCGTCGCGCTCGACGCCGGACAGGACGAGGTCGCCGCCCAGGACGGCGGGTTTGTCCGTGCTCCCCTTGGCGGGGATCGAGAAGGCTACCATGGCGTCGTAGTGCGCGGTGACGGTGCCCTTGACGGAGGTGTCACCGCCCATGAGGTAGGACACGGGAGTCCCGAGCTCGATGGTCGAGCCCGCCACGGTGTTCGTGTACACGGTGGCGAAGGACAGCGTCGTCATGACGATGGCGCCGTCCTCGGTGGTGACGAGGCCCTTGAAGCCGTCCCCGCCCGGGGCGGCGGTCACGGTGACGGTCCCCATGCTGCCGAGGTCGACGGCCCGCTCGGCCTTGACGCGCTGGCGGATCGGGTCGTCCGCGAAGGACTTCCCGTTGGCGCCGTCCGGGTTGTTGAGGGCGTCGACGTAGGCGTCGAGGACCTCGGCCGGGGTCTTGACGAAGCCGGTCGTGTCGGCGTCGACCTGGGCGGAGCCGACGGAGGCGTTCGAGGGCGCGGGGACCTGGACGCCGGCGTAGAGGCGAGCCCAGCCCCACAGCTCGAAGTCGTCGCGGGCCGAGTCCTGGGTGAGGGCCAGGAGGTAGGGGACGGAGTCGTCCTTGGTGCCCTCGGTGATGGTGAGGGCGGTGCGCGGGAAGCCGGTCGTGAGGCCGACGGCGCCTGCCTGGCTCGTCGTGTCGAAGGCGTGGACGTGCGAGTCGTCCTTCGCCTTCGTGGCGAGGGTGTACTCCTCACCGCGGACGCGCTCGGCGGGCCCGGTGAGGTAGCCGTCGAGCTTCTTGGCGTCCTTCGCCTTGTCGGCGGCGTCAAGGCCCTTCTGGACCCGCTCGAGGACGGTGGTGAGGCGGTCGGAGTCGAGGACCGGCTGGGCGGCGGGCGTGCCCGTCTCCTCCGGCGTGCTGGGGACGTCCGAGGCGCAGGCCGCCAGGGTGGCGGCGACGGCGGCGGCGAGGCCGCCGGCGAGGAAGGTGCGGCGGGTCGTCATCAGGCGTCCTCCTCCCCGTCGTGGGTCTCGGAGTCCTCGGCGTCGGCCTCGGTCCCCGCGTCCTCGGCGGGCTCGGTCTCGGTGGTGTCGTCGTCTGCGGCGTGCTCGGCCGTCTCGGGCTCCTCGCCCTCGGCGCCGGGGACGGGGGCCTCGACGGGGTCAATGACGGTGGTCTCCGCGGAGGCCGTCCGCTCGGCCGTCTCGGGGGCGGCGGCGGACCCGGCCGGCGCGTCGGCGTCGGCGGGCTCGTCGTCGGAGGCGGTGGCGAAGGGCTCGTCGTCCTCGAGCTCGCGGGCGGCGCGGTGGGCCGCGACGGTCGCCTCGTCGAGGCCGGGCACGACGGCGGCACCGCGAGCGGCGCCGACGGAGGCCTCGGCGGCCTCGTCGGAGAGGGCCTCGACCTGCTCGGAGGCGGGGGCCGTCGGGACGTCCGGGGCCTCGACGCCGGCGAGGTAGACGCGGCCGGTGCGCGGGTCGATCCACTCCTCCCCGGCCTTCTCGGCGCGCTCCTTGTCCCGCTTCTCACGGCGGGACAGCGGGCGGTCGGGGTCGCCGACGGCGGGGATGCCCGCGGTCGAGGTGGCGTCCGCGCTGGAGAGGCGGGCGGCGCGCTCGGCGGCGGCCGCGCGGCGCTGCTCGTCCTCACGACGGGCCTGGAGGTCCATGAGGAGCATGAAGACGCCGACGAGCAGCAGGAGGCCGCCGACGACGAGGCCTGGGAGGAGCCACGGGGTGGAGACGTTGCGGGGCCAGGTCAGGCTCAGCCGCGGGGCGTCGGAGGAGCCGTCGGTGGCGGCGAGCACGACGAGGTCGGGGTCGGTGGCGTCGAGCTCGAGGCTGACGGAGCCCTTCCCGGTCTTCGTGGCGAGCCAGAGGTCGGCGGAGTCGGCCGGGTCGGCGTCGGTGGCCTTGAGGGCGGTGCAGCCCTCGGCGGCCGTCGTGGCGGTCGCGCTGGCGGAGGCGGAGGCCTTGGCGGAGGCCGTGGGCGTCGCGGAGGCGCTGCCGCTCGCGGAGGCGGTCGAGGAGGCCTCCTCGCAGCGCTTGGTGACGTCCGTCGAGTCGAGCTGCGTCCACGAGCTGAGCCCGGTGACGGAGACGTAGGGGTCGTCCTCCAGCCACGCCTGGACGTCGGAGGAGCGCGCCACGTAGAGGGTCACGTCCTCTTTCTGGGAGCCGGTCGCCTTGATGGTGACGTCGGAGTCGACGAGGCCGAGCACGCCGGGCTCGGTCACCACGTAGTGCTGGTCCGGAGTCGTGGCGAGGGCGGCCTCAGCGGTCGAGCTCGGTCGCCACACGGTGGCCGAGCACACGGCCAGGGCGATGACGATCAGGCCGACGAGGGCGGTGATCGCGCTCAAGATACGTCGGTTCACGACGTTGGTCTCCTTGGTGTCGCGGACGGGTCCGCCCCTCGGGTGCCGCACCGTGGTGCGGGCCGCAGCGTCCGCTGCGCCGAGCCGGGGCTGAGCAACCAGGGTCGCACGCCCTCCGGCGGGGCGCACCGGTCCCGGTCCAAGATCACAGAGACGTGCGCCACCGGCGGAACGCCTCCGGGTGCCCGCCACGCCAGGGGAGGAGACGCCTCCGGGCGGCTCCGCGCCGATACTCTTGGAGCCGGTCAGCGCGCCGTGACGCGCCAGGACGAGAGGACAGACGTGGCAGAGGGCACCGAGGACTTCGCGATCACCATGCGCGGCTACGACCGCGCTCAGGTCGACCAGCGTCTGGAGGTGCTCGGTCGGCAGCTCGCCGACGCGCGCCGCGAGGTCGCCAGCCTCGACCAGCGCGCCATGACGCTGGCGGGCGCGCTCGCCGACGCCCAGCAGAAGCTGAGCGAGACGGACAAGCCCACCTACGCCGGGCTCGGCTCCCGCATCGAGCAGCTCCTGCGCAGCGCGGAGGAGCAGAGCGCCTCGGTGCTCGCCAAGGCGAACTCGGAGGCGGACTCCCTGCTGGCCCGCACCCGGACTAACGCCTCCCAGCTCTCCAACCGCTCGGAGTCCGAGGCGGCGACCCTCCTCGCGGACGCCCGCCGCGAGGCCGCAGAGCTCCGGGGAACCGCTGATGGCGAGGCGTCCACGACTCTCGAGAACGCCCGGGCCCGCGCCCAGGAGATGATCGACTCCGCGCAGCGCGACGCCGCCCGCATCCGCTCGGACGCCGAGTCCGCGGCGAACGCCCAGCGCTCCTCCGCCGAGCGCGACGCCCGCACCACCATCACCCGCGCCCAGACCACCGCCACCGAGATCGGCGTCGCAGCCGAGCAGGAGGCCGAGGCCCTGCGCCAGCAGGTCACGGCGGAGACCGACGCGCTGCGCCGTCAGACCGAGGAGGCCTCCCAGGCCCAGCTCGCGGACGCCAACGAGAAGGCCCACACGACCCTCGAGGCCGCCCGCAGCGAGGCAGCCGAGCGCCGTCGTCAGTCCGTCCAGGCCGCGGAGGACCTGCACCGCACCTCCACGGAGGAGGCGGAGGCCCTGCGCCTGTCCTCGACCCGCGCCGCCGAGGAGCTGCGTGCCGCCTCGACCGCGGAGGCGGAGGAGCTGCGCGCGACGTCGACGGCAGCCGCCGAGGCGCTGCGCCTGTCCTCGACGCAGGAGGCCGACGAGCTGCGCCGCACCTCCACCGAGCGCGCCGAGGCCCTCGTCTCCCGCGCCGAGGAGCAGGCCGCCCGCACGCTGGCGGAGGCCCGCGAGGAGGCCGACCGCCTCGTCACCTCCGCCCGCCTCGTGGCCGAGGAGCTGCGCCGCACCGCGCACGAGGACGCCGACGCCGCCACCGCCGAGGCCGCCACGACCCGGCACCAGCTCGAGCTCGACGTCGCGGCCGCGCACGCCGCCGCCGCGCAGGAGGACGCGGACGCCCACGAGAGCGCCGTCATGCGGATCCAGGAGATGAACGAGACGGCCCAGCTCCAGGCAGCCGACGCCGAGGAGCGCCTGCAGGCCGCCATCGACCGCGCCGAGACGGTCCGCACCCAGACCGACGAGGCCGCGCGAGCCCGGACGCAGGAGGCGTCCCGTCAGGCCGAGGAGATCCTCCGGCAGGCCCGCGAGGACGCCGTGCGGATCGTCGAGGACGCCCGCGCCGACGCCCAGGCCCGCACGACAGCCGCGGACCACGAGGTCGCCGAGCTCGCTCGTCAGCGCGACGCCCTGGCCTCCTACCTCGAGGAGATGCGGGGCGTTCTCGCCTCCTCCGGCTCCCTCGAGACGGTCCTCTCCGCCGCCATCACCACGGCCCCCGGGTCTGACGCCGCGGACGCCCGCGCCGAGGTCGAGCGCGCCGAGGCGGCGCTGGCGGACTCGGGCTCCGAGGAGGACACCGCGAGCGCCGAGTGAGCCGCTCTCCCGGCGCCCTCGGCATCGCGTCGGGGTCCCTGGGCACGAGAACGGGGCGGGAACGCTGGTGAGCGGTCCCGCCCCGTCGTCGTGCTGAGGGACGCGGCGCGGTGGGGCCGTTCGGCGACCGCGCGAGCGCGAGTCTCAGGACCAGGCGCGGCGCACGAGGGCGAGCGCCTGCTCCTGCGTGACGCCGAGGGAGCGCATCGCGGTGACGAAGCGGAGGGCCTCGCGCTCCCCCGCGGTGCCGGACTGGTCGACGACGAAGGTGCCCTGCCGGCCGCGCCCCTCGACGATGCCCTCGATCTCGAGCTCGCGGTAGGCCTTCGCGACGGTGTTGACGGCGACCGAGAGCTCCGAGGCCAGCGCCCGCGTCGTGGGCAGCCGTGAGCCGGCGTCAAGGCGGCCGTCACCCACGGCGTCGCGCACGGCGGAGACGATCTGGGCGAAGACCGGCTCCGTCGCGGCGGGGTCGAGCGTGATCGTCGTGCTGCAGGTCGGACTGGTCATGAGACCAGTCTGCGATACATCTCCGTTCGGGGCATCTTGAAACAATCTCTATGCTGCAGGAATGTCGTCCGAGTCATCCTCGCCGGTCCCGTCCGGCACGCCCTCGCAGCCCTCCGCGCACGCCTCGGGGACGGCCCCGTCGGGGGTGGAGGTCGACTGGGCGGCGCAGCGGCGCGAGGCCGCCGTCGAGCGGGCGCGACTGCTCCAGGAGCGCCAGGACGCGGAGCACGCCCGTGCCGCGCGCATCGTGTCCCTCTTCCTCCGGGTCGCGCGCGCGGAGGGGCTCGAGGCCCGACCGCTGCGGGTGCGCGGCTACTCCGGCGGCACGGCGCGCACCTCCCTGCGCGGCTGGTACCTGCGCGCCGACGAGTCGGTGGCGCTCGACGACGAGGGCCGCTTCTACGTGCTGCGCCAGTCCCTCGGGCTGCGCGAGCGCCTCATGGGCGCCTCGCCGGTGGCCGAGCCGGTGCCCATGACGATCGGCGAGGGCGGGCGCGACGGGGACATCGTGCCGCTGCGCTTCGCGCTCGACCGGCTGCTTCCGGGCTGGGAGGAGCGCTCTCCCGAGCCGCTGGCCTGAGGCGCCCTCGCCCGACGACGTCGGCGCACCGTGCGTGCAGGCCCGCGGCCCGGTGGCACGTGGACCGCGCGCCCCAGGTGGGATCAGGGCACGAGCCGGGTCCTCACCAGAGGTGGCGCTCCCAGCAGGAGGTGTGCCAGTGGCGGCGCTCCTCAAGACCCCGGTCCGCCCCGAAGAGGGACTCGTTGGACCAGGCGACGACGTGGGGCGTGCCCGGCGGGATCTGACGGTGGCAGGCGGGGCAGGTGTAGGTCTTGTCGCCGCCGCGGAGGGGACGGACGGTGAACTCGGCGCCGCCCGGGCCCGTCTGGGTGCGGGGCATGGAGGCGAGGCGGCTCATGTCGAGGGGGACGTGGGACGCGCCGTAGGGGCGCTTGGAGCTTCGCCTGGCCATGGGGCGACCATATCGCCGGGCGCCACCCGGTCCGTCACGGCGCTGACGCTCCCGAGCGGGCGGCGGCCCCGCCCTCGGGCGAGGACGGGGCCGCCGCGTGGGGGCGCGGGCTGCGTCAGCCCTTGACCGAGCCGGCCATGAGACCGCCCACGAAGTACTTGCCGAGCAGCACGTAGACGATGAGCGTCGGCACGCTGGCGATGAGGGCGCCGGACATCGAGGCGCCGTAGTCAGCCATGATCGAGCCGTGCGCCAGGTTGTTCAGGGCCAGGGTCACCGGTCCCGACTGGGCCCCGCCGCCGAAGAACAGCGCGAAGAGGAAGTCGTTCCACGCGCTCGTGAACTGCCAGATGATGACGACGACGAAGCTCGGCACCGAGATCGGCAGGACCACCGAGAAGTAGGTGCGGAGCATGCCGGCGCCGTCGACCCGGCTGGCCTCGATGAGCTCGTCCGGGATCGACTCGTAGTAGTTGCGGAAGATGAGGGTCGTGATCGGGATGCCGTAGACGACGTGCATGAGGATGAGCGTGTGGATCCCGAAGCCGAGGTCGACGCTCGTGACCAGGCGCATGAGCGGGATCATCACCGCCTGGTACGGGATGAACATGCCGAACAGGATGAGGGTGAAGACGACGTTGGCGCCGGGGAAGCGCCACTTGGACAGCACGAAGCCGTTCGCGCTGCCGAGCATCGCGGAGATGATCGCCGACGGGACGACGAGCAGGAGCGAGCGGACCAGGCCGCCCCTGAGCTGGTTCCACGCGCTCGCCCAGTTGCCGGTGTCCCAGTGCTCGGGCAGGAGCCAGGTGGTCGTCGGAGAGGCCTCGGCACCGTCCTTGAAGGAGGTGACGACGACGACGTAGACGGGGATGAGGACGAAGACGACCGACAGCAGCAGGAGCGCGTAGCGCACCGCGGTCGAGGCGCGCGAGCCCTTCCGGTGGACGCGCCCGCGGCGCTGTCCCATGACGGCGGCCGCGCCGGTCGACGGGGCCGCGGCCTGCGGTGAGGCGTTGACGGTCATGTCACTTCCTCCCTCGGGCGTCGTGCACCAGGTAGGGGATGACGGCGATCGCCACGATGACGAGCAGGACCGTGCCGACGGCCGCGGCGTTGGAGTAGTCGTTGTCCGTCATGAAGTTGAACATGTCGATGGCGGGCACCTTCGTCGAGTAGGTGCGCTGGTCGGTGATCGACATGATGAGGTCGAAGGACTTCAGGGACATGTGGCCGATGATGATGACGGCGCTCAGTGCGATCGGGGTGAGCTGCGGGAAGATGATCGACCGGTAGAGCTGCCACTCGGAGGCGCCGTCGACGCGCGCGGCCTCGCGCAGGTCCTCGCTGATCCCGCGGAATCCCGCGAGGAAGAGGGCCATGACGTAGCCGGCCAGCTGCCAGACCGCGGGAAGCGCGATGGCGAGGATGCCCCAGGTGGTCGACTGCGTCCACGAGCTCTCGAGGAAGTCCAGGTGGAGCATCTCGAACAGGCGGTTGAGGCCCGAGGCCTCGGCGCCCTGGGCGGAGTTGAGCAGCCACCGCCACACGACGCCGGAGGCGACGAATGAGACGGCCATCGGGAACAGGAAGATCGAGCGGAAGATCCCCTCCCCCTTGATCGGACGGTCCAGGAGCCACGCCCACAGGAAGCCCAGGATGAGCGTGCCCGCGAGGAAGGCGACGGTGAAGAGGATGAGGTTGATGAAGGAGTGCTTGAAGTCGTCGTCACGGAAGAGGTTGATGAAGTTCTCGAGGCCGACGACCTGGGAGCCCTTGCGCCCGGAGACCTGCCCGGCGGTGTGCATGTTGAGCAGCGAGGTGTTGACGTTGATCCCGATCATTCCGTAGACGAAGACGGCGACGAGGACGAGCGACGGAGAGATGAGCAGCAGGCCCGGGCCCCACTGCTTCCAGGCGCCCTTGCGGCGGCGCCTCTGCCGGAGAGCCTTCGTGCTCACGGTGGTCCTTCCTGAGGTCTGGCGGCGACGCGCGTCCATGCGCGCCCCGCGTCGTGGGGGGGGGGG
>SKEM01000414.1_pt1 | contig 29620 bp, 29 predicted proteins | sample 4826731 | NCBI WGS metagenome assembly SKEM01 (sample SAMN11008809, study PRJNA524170) | human gut metagenome | biome: Human fecal sample; material: Feces; isolation source: fecal sample from pouch patient p37 | host: Homo sapiens | place: Israel: Tel-Aviv | collected 2015-07-27
AATTTGCAACATGGCTTGAAAAAAAACGTATAGAAGATATGGAGAGGTGTTTTCTTGCATACATTTTGAGTTGTTTTGGGTTTATGATATACAAAATGTCATTCGTGATATATTTTTGACCATTTATGATATTTAAAAAATATCAGGGATGAAATACGTTATATTGGGAGTGTATATCAAAAAATGTTGTGATTAAAATGATATGCTACCAATGCAGTGATACTTGCCTTCTCTCCCTAAATACTGTGATTCAATTTACTGATTTAGATTTTGATGCCTACTATTATGATGCCTAAACAAAAAATTTTATTCATAAAATAGGAATAGAGAATAGCAATATATGGTTAAGAGAGGAGAGGCCAAGGAAATGAGAGGGGATTGCGTGTTAAAAACGATCGATTCATTAATTAATTCCTTTATATTTTACTCTGTTGGGTGTCCTTGGTGTAGAAAATGAAAGTATTTATTTTAGAAGATGAACCAGTACAGCAATTTCGCATAGAAGGTTTGGTGATTGATTACTTAAAAAAGAAAAATTACCTCAATGACGGTGTTTTTGCATTTGGGAGAACACGAGATTTATTGGAGGAATTAGGGGTTTCTTCGCAGAATAACATTTACTTCTTGGATATTATGATTGGTAATAATGAAAAAGCTGGACTTGAGATAGCTGAAGAGATTCGTAAAATAGATCCAATTGGTCAAATTAATTTTGTGACAACACATAGTGAATTTGCTCCAATTACTTACGAATATTTTGTTAATGCACATGACTTTATTGACAAATTATTACCGCAAATGGCATTCGATAAAAAAATATTCAGAAATATTGACCAATATGTTGAGACTAACCGTATTAAGACTTTTCAGCAAGTATTTTCTTATACTTCGAAGACAGGTAAGCGGATTGATGTGCTTTATTCTAATATATGCTACATTGAAACGTCAGGGTCACCTCATAAGCTTATTTTACAAATGGACTCTGAATCGTTAAGTTTTTATGGTAATATGAATGATATTGAAGAGGTTTCTGATAAGTTAGTACGGATTCATCGCTCTTTTTTGGTTAATAAAGATAGGCTTAAAGAGCTTTGTCTAAAAGAACGAATAGCTGTATTGGATGATGGTACTAAATTACCAATATAACGTGCAAGGGCTAGATTTTTGAAGAAAATTGAAAAAAATGACATAGAATAGCCCTCTAGGGATGAACAACTTAATCTTATTCGTAAATATCTATAAAATAAGTAATTATATTTTTTATTGCAATTCCTTAACTAAGTCGTTAATTAAACGTCTAATCTAATATTGTCTAAGTGAGTATCGCCTAGACTTTTTTTGATGGATTTTTATGCCAACATAAGCTCATCACTCGCATTGTCAAGGTAGTGATGTGCGCGTGAGTAAAAATGCTTGACTTGAAAAATGCGACATTTTTAGGTATAATGGGTACCATGAGTAAGAAAAAAGAGACGGAAATTCAAATTTCTGACAGTAAAGATGGCGTGGTTTTAACGGTTGGCAAGAAGACGGTCGCTGAAATCAAAAATACTGCTGACGATAGTTTTGATGTGATTGTTAATGGTAAACATATCAAGACATTTAAGGCATACCCAGAGGCTTTGGAAGAGGCTATCAAAACTTATAACTTGGCTTTATAAGCCTTTCGCTGTGTATCTGGGCAGTCTGTTATGGCCCCTATCCTTAATATAAATGAAATAGAGAGCGGCAGATCGATACGTTCGCTTTTATTTTAGAAAGTTTTAGTAAAAATGGTTAAGAGAGACTTATATCGAAATATTTTGATTGGCCTAATCATTGTCGCAGTGTTGACCATTTTGCGATTGTTTGTTTTAGAGCCAATTAGAATTCATAATAATAATATGGCGCCTATTTTGCCTAAGAAGACGCAAGTATTTGCCATTAAACGCACGCAGCTTGATAATCTTGACTTAGTTGCTTATCGCCATAACGGTAAGAAATATGTGGGGCGTATTATTGGTACGCCGGGTCAAAGTGTCGTTGCTATGGATAACATCGTCTATGTTGATCAGAAGATTCTGAAAGAGCCTTATATTAAAAAGAATCAAACGACTTATTTAAAAACGCATGATGAAGATTTTACGACAGATTTTCGTCAAGATAAGTTAGGCAAAGATAGCTATTGGATTTTAAATGATGCCAGAGATGTATTAGATGATAGTCGAAAATTTGGTGCGATTCCTAAAAAAGATATTTTAGGTGAGCTGAAATTTAAATATGCACCAATCAGTGATTTCGGTTTTGTCGAAAATGATGAGGCTAAAATTGAAAATGGTTTTGAAAATAAATAAGGTCAGATGGCCTTTTTTTATTTTTGTTAAAAAAGCTTATTGAAGTGAATTTTTTTACGGCTTGCTTTTTTATATTTTATAACAGTCAATTTTAGATTATCACGTTCATTTTCCATTAAAATATGATAAAATAAAGCCTGACGAGTCGTTAAAAAAAGCAGTCATTTGATCCGATTTTGGGTGAGGCTGTTAGAGATAGATGAAGTGAGGTAAGGCGATGAGAATGATTGATATCATTCAGAAAAAACGAGATGGTCTAGCGCTGACTAAGGCTGAAACGACATGGCTGATTGAGCAGTATGCGATAGGGCAAATTCCAGATTATCAGATGTCTGCTTGGGCTATGGCAGTTTATTTTCAAGGCATGAACAAGTCAGAAATTGCAGACTTAACCATGGCCATGGTTGCGACAGGTGAACAGATTGACTTGTCCGACATCCCAGGTGTTAAGGTCGATAAACACTCAACAGGTGGCGTTGGTGATAAAGTAACACTAATTTTAGCGCCACTCGTTGCAAGTTTTGGTGTATCTGTTGCTAAGATGAGCGGTCGTAGCCTAGGTCATACCGGTGGTACCATTGACAAACTCGAAAGTATTCATGGCTTTCAAGTTGAGCGCACCCAAGCCGATTTCGTCCAACAAGTTAGAGACATTGGCATTTCGGTCATCGGCCAGTCGGATAACTTGGTCAAAGCCGACAAACTGCTTTACGCCCTACGTGACGTGACTGCGACTGTTGACATCATTCCCTTGATTGCAAGCTCAATTATGTCGAAAAAAATCGCAGCAGGTAGCGATGCCATTTTGCTAGATGTCACCGTTGGTAGCGGTGCCTTCATGAAAAACATGCTAGATGCCCGCCTACTCGCGCAAACCATGGTTGATTTGGGCAATGCAGTAGGACGCAAGACAGTAGCTGTAATTACAGATATGCGTCAACCTCTAGGCGCTACTATTGGTAATCGTTTAGAAATTGCTGAGAGCTTAACTGTTTTACAAGGGGGTGGTAGCCCAGAACTCAGACAATTCATCGCTGAATTGGCACAAATCATGCTCAGTCTAGCAGGCGTCGAAAAATCAGTAGACGATATTTTAGAAAATCTATCAAATGGTGCAGCCCTTGAAAAATTTAAGCAAATGATTCAAGCGCAAGGTGGTGATTTCGATGAATTATTGGCATCGCCAGAGCACGAGACAATTTTTTCAAAATCCGTGGTCAGTACGCAAACAGGTTATGTGACCAGTTTTGATGCGCTGACAGCAGGTCTACTTGCCATGCGTGCAGGTGCAGGTCGTGCCGTCAAGTCAGACGTCCTTGACCTAGATGCCGGTCTTAGGCTTTTTAAAAAAATCGGAGATTATGTCGAGAGTGGAGAACCGATTTTCGAAATTTTGTATAATAAAGCTGATTTTGATGCCGAAAAGGAAAGTCAAGTGTTACTGGATGCCATTAGTATTTCAAATGAAAAAGTAGAAATTAAAGAGATTGTGGAGATTATCAAATGAATTTAAATAAATATATTGACCATACGGTATTAAAAGCAGATACACCAAAAGCTAAAGTCCAACAAATCATCGATGAGGCTATTCAGTATGATTTCATGAGCGTATGTATTAATCCGACTTGGGTCAGTTTTGCGGCTGAAAAATTAGCGGCTACTGATGTAAAAGTTTGTACGGTTATTGGTTTTCCTTTAGGTGCCAATATGTCTGCTGTTAAAGCGTTCGAGGCGTCTGAGGCTATAAAAAATGGCGCAGATGAAGTTGATATGGTAATTAACATTGGTGCTGCTAAAGATGGCGATTGGGATTTAGTGGAATCTGACATCCAGGCTGTTGTAGACGCCTCAGGAGATGTCCTAACTAAAGTTATCATTGAAACGTCATTACTAACAGATGAAGAAAAAGTCAAAGCTTGTCAAGCCGCTGTTCGTGCGGGTGCAGATTTTGTTAAAACGTCAACTGGTTTTTCTACTGCAGGTGCAACGGTTGCGGATATCGCGCTGATGCGTCAAACTGTAGGACCAGACTTAGGTGTTAAAGCATCAGGTGGTGTTCGCTCAATTGCTGATGCACAAGCCATGATTGACGCAGGTGCAACGCGACTTGGTACATCTAATGGTGTTGATATCATGAAAGGAAATGTAGCTGATGGCAATGGATACTGAGCTTTTTCAACAAGCGAGGGAGGCATCAAGTGTCGCTTATGTGCCTTATTCTAATTTTCCAGTAGGTGCAGCCTTAGTTGCAAAAAACGGACTTGTTTTTCAAGGCTGTAATATCGAAAATGCTAGTTTTGGTTTGACCAATTGTGCAGAACGTACAGCGATTTTTAAGGCAGTTTCGAGTGGCGTCCGTGAGTTTGAGATGATTGGTATTTATGGCGAGACAGAAGAACCAATATCTCCTTGTGGTGCTTGTCGTCAAGTCTTAACAGAATTTTGTCCAGATGAGATGCCTGTTTGGCTATTTTCAAAAACTGGTGATGTTAAAAAAACAACAGTTGGGGCTTTATTACCGTACCATTTTAAGAACTTGAATTAAAAACCAAACAATTAGAATTATATGATTAAATTTAATTGAAAAATGGTTGTGAATTCATACTACTTACGATAAAATTAAAGTAGAGTTTCAAAAATATATTGATGTCTTGCTGACGCTTGCGTGAGCCAAATTTTGGAGGAGTTCATTTTGATGAATAAAAAAGTAATTGGTGTTGGTTTAGCTGCCGTTGCAGCTTTGTCACTTGCTGCCTGTGGTAGCCGGGATAAAAGTACGGGTTCAGCTAAAGCTAAAACAGACTTGACTGTTGCCATCATTACAGATACTGGTGGTGTTGATGATAAGTCATTTAACCAATCATCTTGGGAAGGTTTACAAGCCTGGGGGAAAGCTAACAATTTATCTAAAGATAAAGGTTACACGTATTTCCAATCTGCTAGTGAATCTGACTATGCGACAAACCTTGACAGTGCCGTTTCAGGTGGTTACAAACTGATTTACGGTATTGGTTTTGTGATCCACAATGCGATTTCAGAGGCAGCAAAAAATAACGCAGACATCAATTATGTGTTGATTGACGACATGATTGAAGGACAAAAAAATGTCGCATCAGCAACATTTAAAGACCAAGAGGCAGCTTACCTAGCAGGTGTTGCGGCAGCAAAATCAACAAAAACAAAAATCGTTGGTTTTGTCGGCGGTATGGAAGGTGAAGTTATCTCACGCTTTGAAAAAGGTTTTGAGGCAGGTGTGAAATCTGTTGATAAATCAATCAAAGTACAAGTTGACTATGCTGGTTCGTTCTCAGATGCTGCTAAGGGTAAAACAATTGCTGCGACACAATACGCTGGTGGCGCGGATATCATTTATCAAGCCGCTGGTGGAACTGGTGCTGGTGTCTTCTCTGAGGCAAAATCATTGAACGAAGAGAAAAAAGAAGCGGACAAAGTTTGGGTTATCGGTGTTGACCGTGACCAAAAAGGTGAAGGTAACTATACTTCTAAAGATGGTAAAAAATCTAACTTTGTTCTTACCTCATCAACTAAAGGTGTAGGCGAAGCGGTTCAAAACATCAGTAAAGACACAGCAGATGGTAAATTCCCAGGCGGTAAACATGTTGTTTATGGTATCAAAGAAGGTGCTGTTGGTCTAGCCGATGATAATCTTTCTGAGGATGCAAAAACTGCTGTTGATAAAGCTTATGAGGAAATTAAATCAGGTAAAATTACTGTCCCTGAGAAATAAGACTCACTTGCTTTAAAAATTCGCTGCTGTACGCCCTATTTTTAAAGTAAGTAAGTATCAGCATGATAAAAGACAGTGCTAGTTTTCAGGCACTGTTTTTTTAGATATTAGAAAAGAGGCATATATGTCAAAATTTAGTCGGATTCATTTAGTTGTCATGGATTCAGTTGGAATCGGTGCCGCACCGGATGCGGATGAATTTTTCAACCACGATACAAACGATACCCAATCAGATACGCTCGGTCACATTTCAGAGAACTTTGCACTCAATGTACCTAACATGGCGAAATTAGGTTTGGGTCAGATTCCACGTGGGAAAGCACTGGTTGGTGTTGAACAAATTGCGACAGAACAGTTGTCTGGTTATGCTACAAAACTTGAAGAAGTTTCACGTGGTAAAGATACGATGACAGGTCACTGGGAAATTATGGGCTTAAATATTCAAGTACCATTCCGTGTTTTTCCTGAAGGTTACCCAGAAGATTTGCTTGAAAAAATTGAGACTTTTTCTGGTCGTAAAGTCATTCGTGAGGCAAACATTCCTTATTCAGGTACTGCAGTCATCGATGATTTCGGTGCACGACAAATGGAAACTGGTGAGTTGATTATCTATACATCAGCCGATCCAGTGTTACAAATTGCTGCGCATGAAGATATTATTCCCTTGGATGAACTTTATAAAATTTGTGAATACGTTCGCTCAATTACTTTAGAAGACCCTTACATGATAGGACGTATTATTGCACGTCCATATATTGGGACTCCTGGTAACTTTACTCGGACAGCTAATCGTCATGATTACGCACTATCACCTTTCGGTCATACTGTTTTAGACAGTTTAAATGAAGCTGGCATTGGTGTCTATTCTGTTGGTAAAATCAACGATATCTTCAATGGTGTTGGCATTAACCATGATATGGGACATACTGCAAGTAACATGGCTGGTGTGGATCGCTTGATTGAGACGTTGAAACTGCCAGACTTTGAAACAGGTTTTTCATTTACGAACTTGGTTGATTTTGATGCACTTTTCGGACATCGTCGTGATGTGGCGGGCTATGGTAATGCGATTAATGAATTTGATGCGAGATTTCCTGAAATCTATGAGGCAATGGGTGACAATGATTTGTTGCTGATTACTGCTGACCATGGAAATGACCCAACTTATGTTGGAACTGACCATACGCGTGAGTATGTACCATTACTTGCTTACAGCAAATCATTCACTGGACAAGGTATTTTAAATATTGGGCATTATGCTGACATTTCAGCGACGGTTGCTGAGAACTTTGGCGTACCTGCGACAGAAAACGGACAATCATTCTTAGGAGACTTAAAATAATCATGACAATGATGGAAAAAATAAAGGAAACTGTTGTTTTCTTACAAAAACAAGGTATTGAAAATGTTGACTTTGGTTTGATCTTGGGATCAGGTTTGGGTGAATTAGCAGATGAGATTTCAAATCCAGTCGTTATTGACTATGCTGACATTCCTAACTGGGGCAAATCAACTGTTGCAGGTCATGCTGGTAAGTTGGTCTACGGTACACTTTCAGGAAAAAAAGTGTTAGCACTTCAAGGACGTTTTCACTTTTATGAGGGGAACCCACTTGATGTTGTAACTTTCCCAGTGCGTGTGATGGCTGAATTAGATGCGACAGGTGTTGTTGTCACTAACGCAGCAGGCGGTGTGACACATGGCCCTGGTACATTGATGTTGATTAATGATCACATTAATTTTACTGGTCAAAATCCTTTAATTGGTGAAAACTTGGACGCTTATGGTCCACGTTTCCCTGATATGTCAAGTGCCTATGACAAAGGCTACCAAGCCACTGCAAAAATTGTGGCTGATCGTGCGGGTATTGACTTGCAAGAAGGTGTCTACATGGGATTCACTGGTCCAACTTATGAAACACCTGCTGAAATTCGTTTTGCTGAAACAATCGGAGCAGATGCGGTTGGGATGTCAACTGTACCTGAAGTGATTATTGCAGTTCACTCAGGCTTACGTGTTCTTGGTATTTCTGCTATCACCAATCACGCTGCGGGTAAACAAGCTGAGCTGAACCATGAAGAAGTTGTAGAAGTGACAACACGTATTAAGGGTACATTCAAAACGCTTATTAAACAAATCCTGGAGGAAATCTAATGTCAATCCATATTGCCGCCCAAAAAGGTGACATTGCTGATAAGATTCTATTGCCAGGTGATCCTTTGCGTGCGAAATTTATCGCTGAGAACTTCTTAGAAAATCCAGTCTTGTTTAATGATATTCGAAATATGTTTGGTTATACAGGAACCTATAAAGGCGAGCGTGTTTCTGTCATGGGTACTGGTATGGGAATGCCTTCTATTTCAATTTATGCGCATGAATTGATTACAGAATACGATGTTAAGAAATTGATTCGTGTGGGCACTGCTGGATCACTTTCGAAAGATGTTCATGTTCGGGAGTTAGTCCTTGCGCAAGCAGCAGCAACAACGTCTCGCATTATCAAAAATGATTGGCCTGAGTATGATCTTCCCCAAATCGCTGATTTTGACTTGCTAGAGAAGGCTTACCACATCTCCAAAGACATGGGTGTCATCACTCACGTTGGTAATGTTTTATCTGCAGACTTATTTTATTCAGACTTATTTGACAAAAATATCAAGCTCGGTACTATGGGTGTTAAAGCTGTTGAGATGGAGGCCGCTGCGCTTTATTATTTGGCTGCCAAGCACCAAGTACAAGCGCTTAGTCTCATGACCATTTCGGATAGTATTGTTTTAGATGAAGATACGACTGCTGAGGAGCGTGAAAAGACCTTTACAGATATGATGCGAGTTGGTCTTGAAACCCTGATTGCCTAAACGGATTTGAATAATCAAAAATTGAATTTTGACTTGAAAATTCTAGGTCATGCCTAGAATTTTTTGAGTTTTTATGAAATCGTATACAGCAATATGATATAATGAAATGGACAAAATATTAGAACGGAGTTTTTATGACAGCACAAAATGTTATAGAAATGCGCAAAGTCACTAAAATTTTTGGAGAATTTGTTGCGAATGATCAGATCGATTTGCAAGTTAGAAAAGGTGAAATTCACGCGCTCTTGGGTGAAAATGGTGCTGGCAAATCAACCTTGATGAACATGCTATCAGGCTTGCTTGAACCGACTTCAGGTGAGATTATGGTCAAGGGTGAAACGCAAAAAATAGATTCGCCGTCAAAAGCGAGTAAACTTGGGATTGGTATGGTGCATCAGCATTTCATGTTAGTCGATGCTTTTACAGTCACCGAAAATATTATTTTGGGCAATGAAACTGTCCATGGTGGTAAACTAGACATTAAAAAAGCCGAGAAAGAAATTCTCGAATTGTCTCAAAAATATGGTCTCGAGGTTAGACCTGACGCTCTAGTTAGAGATATCAATGTCGGTCAACAACAGCGCGTCGAGATTTTGAAAACCCTCTATCGTGGTGCGGACATTCTCATTTTCGATGAGCCAACCGCTGTTTTAACACCTGCAGAAATTTTAGAGCTGTTAGACATCATGCGAAATCTTGTGAAGGAAGGGAAATCAATCATTTTGATTACCCACAAACTTGAAGAGATTCGTGCCGTAGCCGATCGTGTGACCGTGATTCGCCGTGGTAAATCGATTGAAACCGTCGAGGTCGAAGGTCGTAGCAGTAAAGAACTGGCTGAGATGATGGTCGGGCATAGCGTGTCTTTCGTAACAGAGAAAAAAGCCGAAAATCCTGGTAAAGTCGTCCTCGACATCAAAGATTTGGTGGTTCATGAAAGTCGTGGTGCCCAAGCCGTTAAGTCGCTTTCTTTACAGGTCCATGCGGGTGAAATTGTCGGTATCGCTGGTATTGACGGCAATGGTCAAAGTGAGTTAGTCCGTGCGATTACGGGCTTGCAGCATGTTGAAAGTGGCCAAATTGATGTAAAAGGTCAAAATGTCGCTAACTATCGACCGCGTCAAATTACTGAAATGTCAGTTGCACACATTCCAGAAGACCGCCACCGTGATGGCTTGATTTTAGCTATGTCAGTCGCTGAAAATATCAGTTTACAAACATATTATCAAGCACCATTGAGTCATCATGGTTTCTTGAATTATAAAGAAATCAACCGTCATGCGCGCGATTTAATGACAGAATTTGATGTTCGTGGTGCAAGTGAACTTGTACCAGCATCAGCGCTTTCTGGTGGGAATCAGCAGAAGGCAGTCATTGCGCGGGAAATTGACCGCAATCCAGATTTATTGATTGTCAGTCAACCGACTCGTGGACTAGATGTTGGTGCGATTGAGTATATTCATAAGCGTTTGATTCAGGCTAGAGATGAAGGTAAAGCGGTCTTAGTTGTATCGTATGAACTCGATGAAATATTAAATGTCTCAGACCGGATTGCAGTTATTCATGATGGTCAAATTCAAGGGATTGTCAGACCTAAGGACACAACAAAACAAGAACTAGGTGTTCTGATGGTAGGAGGCAAAGGGTAAACATGAAAAATTTATCAATTAGAAAAGGCATGGTACCGGTTATAGCAGTCGTTGCTGGTTTCTTGCTTGGCGCCATTATCATGCTGATTTTCGGCTATAACCCAATCTGGGGATATGAAGATTTGCTCAGTCAGGCTTTCGGCAATAGTAAATCAATCGGTGAAATTTTCCGAAGTATGGGACCACTGATTTTGACAGGTTTGTCTTTTGCTGTTGCGATGCGAGCAGGGATGATCAATATCGGAATGTCTGGTCAAGCCCTAGCAGGTTGGATTTCTTCTGTCTGGTTTGCTCTTAGTTTTCCAGATATGCCACGTGTTTTCATGATTCCTCTTGTCATTATTATTGGCGCTGCTTGGGGTGCAATTATGGCAGCTATTCCTGGGATTCTCAAAGCATTTTGGGGCACAAGTGAAGTTATTGTCACGATTATGATGAATTACATCATTTTACTGGTATCAACTTATCTCGTACATTATGGTTTTAATCAAAAATTGATGGCATCCAAAGATTCAACGATTCAAGTAGGCGCTAATGCGACGTTTAGAAACTCATTTTTAACATCGATTACCAATAATTCTCGACTCAATATCGGTATCTTTATTGCCATTATTGCGATTATCATTGTTGCAATTATTTTTAGACGGACTACCCTTGGTTTTGAAATTAGAGCAGTTGGTTTAAATCCCAATGCCTCTGAATCTTCAGGTATTTCATCTAAACGAACGATTATCATTTCGATGTTAATGGCAGGTGGTTTAGCTGGTTTGGGTGGTGTTGTTGAAGGTTTAGGGACTTTCCAAAACTTCTTTGTTCAATATTCAAGTCTATCTATCGGGTTTGACGGCATGGCAGTCGCTTTGTTAGGTGAAAATTCTCCTATCGGTATTTTATTAGCAGCTTTCTTATTCTCAATTTTGAAAGTTGGTGCACCAGGTATGAACGTTACCGGTATTCCAGCAGAAATTGTCAATGTTGTGATTGCAAGTATTATCTTCTTTGTGGGTATTAAGTTTGTTATCGAGAAAATTTTACCGCAATTACCTAAAAAAGTAGCCAAGAAAGAAGGTGAGAACTGATGACAATCACAACGATTTTTCAAATTTTAATCTCTTCTATGCTCATCTATGCGACACCTTTGATTTTTACCAGTTTAGGTGGTACATTTTCAGAGCGTAGTGGGATTGTCAACGTCGGTCTTGAAGGTATTATGATTATGGGTGCCTTCTCATCTGTCGTCTTTAATCTGACTTTTGCAGATACATTTGGTAAAGCAATGCCTTGGATTGCGTTACTCTTTGCTGGTGTGATTGGGATGATTTTCTCTTTACTCCATGCAGTAGCAACGATTAATTTTCGGGCAGACCACATTATTTCAGGGACAGTGATCAACCTCATGGCACCAGCGCTCGCTGTTTTTCTAGTCAAAGTCTTCTATGGCAAAGGGCAAACAGATAACATCCAACAGAGCTTTGGTTATTGGGATTTCCCCCTTTTAAACAAAATTCCAGTCATTGGTAAAATCTTTTTTAAACAAACTTCTTTGATTGGCTATGTTGCTATCGTAGTGTCATTTATCGCATGGTTTGTCCTGTTTAAGACACGTTTTGGCTTGCGCCTACGCTCAGTCGGTGAACATCCTCAAGCAGCTGATACGCTTGGCATTAATGTCTATTTGATGCGTTACTCCGGCGTCATGATTTCGGGTGTCCTAGGTGGCATCGGTGGGGCAGTTTTTGCCCAACAAATCTCAGTTAACTTTAGTGGGTCTACCATTGCTGGTCAAGGTTTTATTGCCATGGCAGCCATGATTTTTGGTAAATGGAATCCAATTGGTGCTATGCTTGCGAGTCTGTTCTTTGGACTATCACAGAGTTTATCAGTTGTTGGCACACAAATTCCAGTGATTTCAAGTATTCCAAGTGTTTATTTACAAATTGCCCCTTATGTTCTGACGATTCTAGTCCTAGCTATTTTCTTAGGCAAATCAACAGGACCTAAGGCCAATGGTATCAATTACATTAAATCGAAATAATTTGATGAAAGTATAGATGATATAAAAGCTGCGAGCAATCGTAGCTTTTTTTCGTATAAGATAGTGAAAGGATGATGTTATGACCAATTTCGATATCTATCGTTTAAAAAAAGCTGGTATGTCAAATTTATTGATTCATCAGTTTTTAACTCTAGCTGCAGATTATCAGGAAAAAAATCCTTTAGTCTGCTTACCTGCTTTTATTCGTCAGTCAGAGATGAAACATCCTGCACTTTTTTGGGAAAGATTTCGCTCACTTGATTTAAAAATTCTACGACAAGAATTTTTGAAATTTCCATCATTTTCGATTCAGGATATAGTTTATCCCCAACAATTACGTGAGATATACAATCCACCCGTTTTATTGTTTTATCAAGGTGATTTAAGCCTACTCCATCAAGCCAATTTAGGTTTTGTAGGTAGTCGAGATTGCAGTCAACAAGGTGTTGCAAGCGTTCAAAAAATTATTAAGGAACTACAAAATCATTTTGTCGTTGTCAGCGGTTTAGCACGTGGCATTGATACAGCCAGTCATATTGCAACACTTAAAAATGGTGGCAAGACAATCGCTGTAATTGGTACAGGTCTTGATATTTTCTATCCTCGTGAAAACTTTCAGCTGCAAAGCTATATCGCAACAAATCAATTATTATTGACAGAATATGGTCCAGGTGAAAAGCCTTTGAAATATCATTTTCCAGAGCGTAATCGAATTATTGCGGGATTGTCTCGAGGCGTATTAGTAACTGAAGCAAAATCACGTTCAGGAAGTTTGATAACCTGCGAGGGCGCTTTGGAAGAAGGTAGGGATGTTTTTGTCATTCCTGGTAATATTGTTGATAATTTATCTGCTGGGTGTCATTATCTAATTCAGGAAGGCGCAAAACTTGTTTGCCATGGTCGTGATATTTTAATGGAGTATGATAGGTGAGACGCATATGATAAAAGATCAAAAATTCTATCTGTAATTTCGGTTTTTTGAATATTATTAGCAGTATTTAGCTTTTAAAAATAGGATAGAGGTGAAATTTAATAAGTTTTACGCTATGATATGACAAAAATGAATGAACAAATCAGAGAATATTGTCTATTGAATTGTCTTCGTTTATTGATTATGATTAGGTTATCAACTAAAAATTTAGGAAGATGCAACGCTGTTGCCTACTGTTGTGGTTTGTTATAATCAATAACTTAATAACGAAAGATGAAAAAATTTTATGATAACGATTATCTGGGTCCTTTTATTTCCACCCTTGTTTATGATTCATGATTTTGAAGAAATCATTTATGGTCATAGTTGGTTTAAACGCAACATAAAAAAATTGAAACGAAGGTTTCAGCAAAGTTGATGGCTAAACTAATAAAATCATTGGACAGCACAACTGCTCAGTTTGCTTTTGCTGTTTTTGAGGAATTTATTATTTTAGTTCCTTTGTCTATTCTGACGATTCATTATCACTGGTATGTCTTTTATGTTTGTTTAATGTTTGGTTATTGTGTTCATGCGGTTATTCATCTGCTACAATCCATTTATCTCAGAATGTATGTTCCCGCCACCGCAACGGGGCTTGTTACTAGTATTTTGATTATCTATGGTGCGTTTGTAGTGATACATGAACAACAGTTACAGATAAGTTTGATTTTAATCTTCTTACCTTTGATGATGATTTTAATTCTCGTCAATGGTTTATTTTCACATTGGCTAGCCAAACGATTTGTTAAATAAAGCTGAGTTAAATAGATTTGATAAGCAATAACTTATAGTAGATGTCACTTAATTCTTTTGGAGTTTCTAAAAAATCTCGTTCAAACCATGCTTTGATGAATCCGACATGAGAATAAATGCTATGTGAAATGTAGTAGTCAACAGGAAAATCATTTTTTAAGACTTTAACAAGATCCTCTGCTGAAATTAATTGGATAACTTTTGGCATGAAGTACTCATTAAAATCAAAACCTAGTCGGTTCGTGAGAATTGCCGAGCAAACAACTCTATTTTCATAAAGGAAACGATAAATTTCTTCAAGCGTCGTTTTAAATGCTTGTTCGTCAGTTAAAGCAAGTTTAGTTTGGATTAAGTCTCTGATGACCACTTTGATGTGTTTTTGAAATTTAATCTGAAGCATTTCAAGTTGTTTCAAAATATAATCATTCATTTGTTCAAAGACATCTCTAATATCAATGAAGTGTTGGTAAAATGTTCCACGACTGATTTTAGCATGTGTAACGATTTTAGTGACATTTACGGAACTATAACCAAATGTCATCACCAAGGTTGCAGTAGAATCAAATATTTTGTTACGCGTTATTTGTTTTTGTAGTTTATGTTTATTCATAAGAAGTACCTCAAATAAAAAAGTGAACAAGAAGGGATTAGAAGTTTAAACGCCAATTCTTATCATGAATTATACTACAATTTATGATAAGAAGTAATATTAATATCTATATTATTTTAATTAAGAAACCCAATAGACATAATCTCAGCATTGAAATTTAAAAAAGATTCCTGTAACAGAACAAGTATGATATAAGAGTTTGAGTTTCTAACTATAATATTGTGAAGTTATGGTAGTAAATCCAATCAAAACCGAACGTTTTAAGAGGGTTTTCGGTTTTTTGTCTGGTATTTTACCTTATATTGCGCATAATCATGATAGAATGAAACAAAATAATGTAAAAGAGAGCATAAAGAGGAAAACAATCTTGAAATTACTTGTCATTGGCTCAGGTGGGCGTGAGCATGCGATTGCTAAAAAATTACTAGATAGTCCTGAAGTGACAGCTGTCTATGCTGCACCAGGCAATGCCGGTATGGTTTTGGATGGGATTAAAACAATTGCTATCAATATTGACCAACATGCTGAATTGATTGATTTTGCTAAGTCAAACTACATTACCTTTACTTTTGTAGGGCCAGATGATGCTTTGGCGGCTGGAATTGTTGATGATTTTGAAACAGCAGGTTTATCTGTATTTGGTCCAACCAAACGTGCAGCAGAACTAGAGTGGTCAAAAGATTTTGCAAAACAAATCATGAATCAATATGGAGTACCAACCGCTGACCACAAGACTTTTAGTGATTTCAGTCAAGCGGCTGCTTATATTGAATCAAAAGGAGCGCCTATTGTTATTAAGGCGGATGGCCTAGCACTCGGTAAAGGTGTAGTCGTTGCTGAAACAGTTGCTCAAGCTTTGGATTTCACACGTGATGTTCTAGAAAATAATAAATTTGGCAAGTCACGTGTCATTGTAGAAGAATTTCTTGATGGTGAAGAATTTTCACTCTTTGCTTTTGTCAAGAATGATAAATTCTATATGATGCCGACAGCGCAAGACCACAAACGTGCCTATGATCAAGATAAAGGTCCAAATACAGGCGGAATGGGTGCTTATTCGCCAGTACCTCACTTGCCACAGTCAGTTGTTGACACGGCTGTTGAGACGATTATCAAGCCCGTTGTCAACGGTATGATTACCGAGGGACGTCCTTATACAGGTATTTTGTACGCAGGTCTAATTTTGACGGCAGAGGGTCCTAAGGTCATTGAATTTAATGCACGCTTTGGCGACCCTGAGACACAAGTCATTTTGCCACGTCTAACGTCAGACTTTGCGATTAATATGCGCGATTTACTTGCAGATAAAATCCCAGAATTCACTTGGCTCAATGGCGGTGTCACTTTAGGCGTCGTCGTTGCCTCAGAAGGCTATCCAGGTGATTATACCAAAGGCGTTAAAATTCCTGAGAAAACGACTGGAGACATCACTACTTATTACGCAGGCGTGACTGCTGATGCTACGGGACAACTTGTGACAAATGGAGGCCGTGTTTATCTGTTAGAGACATCAGCTAATAAAGTATCTGATGCACAAGCTATCCTATACAAGCAATTAAAAGCACAAGATACAACAGGACTCTTTTATAGAAACGATATTGGAGATAAAGCAAATGTTTAAACAACCTAAAATCGCAATCATTATGGGGAGTAAGTCCGACTGGGCGACCATGAAAAAAGCAGCAGATGTTCTCGATTTATTTGGTGTAGCGTATGAAAAGAAAGTTGTATCTGCACATAGAACACCTGATTTGATGTTTGAATTTGCGGAAACTGCACGTGAACGTGGCATCCAAATTATCATTGCAGGTGCTGGCGGTGCAGCACATTTACCGGGTATGGTAGCAGCTAAAACAACATTGCCAGTTATCGGTGTACCCGTTAAATCACGTGCTTTGAACGGATTAGATTCACTTTTGTCTATCGCTCAAATGCCGGGTGGTGTACCTGTTGCGACAATGTCAATTGGTGAGTCTGGCGCACAGAATGCTGGTTTATATGCCCTGCAAACTTTGTCAATTTCTGACGAGGATTTAGCTGCTCGCTTGACTAAATTCCGAGAAGATCAAAAACAAGCTGTGATAGAAAGTAGTGACGAACTTGACTAAAGAGAAAACGATAGGAATTATCGGAGGCGGTCAACTCGGACAAATGATGGCTATATCTGCGATTTATTTGGGACATAAGGTTATTACCCTTGATCCAGATCCGAATTGTCCGGCCTCTCAGGTAGCTGAACAAATTGTAGCCAAGTATGATGATACTGTTGCAATTGCAAAATTAGCCGCACGTTCTGATGTTCTGACCTATGAGTTTGAGAATGTATCAGCAGATGCTTTAGCACCTTACGAAGATAAAATACCCCAAGGTTTAGATTTATTGCGCATTTCTCAAAATCGTATTTTTGAAAAAGAATTTTTGACAAAAGCAGGTGTGAAAGTAGCACCTTATACAGTCATTAATACGTTAGAAGACTTGAATGATTTGGATTTATCAAAAAAGCACGTTGTCAAAACGGCAACAGGTGGTTATGATGGTCATGGTCAAGTTGTTGTTGAGAATGTTGTGGACTGGGAAGAAGCGCGTGATCTTGCAGATCTTCAACCGTGTGTGAGTGAAGAATTTGTCAGCTTTTTAAAAGAAATTTCCGTCATTATTTCTGGTAATGGCACTGAATTTTCTGTTTTTCCAGTTTGCGAAAATCTACATCAGAATAATATTTTAGATAAAACAATTATGCCTGCGAGAATTTCAAAGTATTTGGCAGAAGAAGCGAGAAGTATGGCGCTGAAAATTGCTCAGGCTTTGAAATTATCAGGGACTTTATGTGTTGAAATGTTTGTGACTAACCATGATATTTTGGTTAATGAAATTGCGCCGCGGCCGCATAATTCAGGTCATGCGACAATTGAAGCGTGTGATTTTTCGCAGTTTGATTTACATATTCGTGGTATATTGGGTGAACCATTACCAAAGGTAGCGTTGTTATCACCTGCTGTCATGCTGCAAGTTTTAGGTCAAGATTTATCTGCCGCACAACATTTTGCGACAGAAAATCCGAGCGCACATTTGCATTTGTATGGTAAAATTGAAGCAAAGGAAAATCGCAAAATGGGTCATGTAACTGTTTTGACGGATGACTGTGCGATAAGTTTATAAGAGAAAAGGAACATAAAAAGATGTTAGAACGTTATTCCCGCCCTGAAATGTCGGCCATTTGGACTGAAGAAAATAAATATCAAGCTTGGCTTGAAGTTGAGATTTTAGCTGATGAAGCTTGGGCTGAATTAGGTGAAATTCCCAAAGAAGATGTTGCGAAGATTCGTGAAAAGGCAACATTTGATGTGGATCGGATTCTTGAGATTGAACAAGAAACACGTCATGATGTGGTGGCCTTTACACGTGCTGTATCCGAAAGTTTAGGTGAAGAACGTAAGTGGGTCCATTATGGATTGACGTCGACTGACGTTGTAGATACGGCTTATGGCTATCTCTTTAAACAAGCTAATGATGTATTGCGTGCTGACCTTGAGCGTTTTACAGCAATTATTGCGGACAAAGCGCGCGAGCATAAATTTACGATTATGATGGGTCGGACGCATGGTGTGCATGCAGAACCAACAACCTTTGGTTTGAAATTAGCAACTTGGTACTCTGAGATGAAACGTAATATCGAGCGTTTTGAGCATGCTGCGCGTGGCGTTGAAGCAGGTAAAATTTCAGGGGCTGTTGGTAACTTTGCTAATATTCCGCCATTCGTTGAGCGTTATGTCTGTGACAAACTTGGTATTACAGCCCAAGAAATTTCGACTCAAGTTTTACCACGTGATTTGCACGCAGAGTATTTTAGTACTTTAGCGATTATCGCATCATCTATTGAGCGTATGGCGACTGAAATTCGTGGTTTGCAAAAATCTGAGCAACGTGAAGTAGAGGAATTCTTTGCTAAAGGTCAAAAAGGCAGCTCAGCTATGCCACACAAACGTAATCCAATTGGTTCTGAGAACATGACTGGGCTTGCGCGCGTGATTCGTGGGCATGCAGTGACTGCTTATGAAAATATTGCCTTATGGCATGAACGTGATATTTCACATAGTTCAGCAGAACGGATTATTACGCCAGATACAACAATCTTGATGAATTATATGTTAAACCGTTTTGGTAATATTGTTAAAAATCTGACTGTTTTCCCTGAAAATATGATTCGTAACATGAACAGCACATTTGGTTTGATTTACAGCCAACGTGTGATGTTGAAACTCATCGAAAAAGGGATGACACGTGAAACGGCGTATGATTTGGTTCAGCCAAAAACAGCTTACTCATGGGACAATCAAGTAGACTTTAAACCGCAACTTTTGTCTGACGAACAAGTCATGTCAGTCTTGGCTGAGGCAGAAATTGATGAGTTATTTGACCCAACTTACTATGCTAGTCGAGTGGACGAAGTCTTTGAGCGGATTGGTTTATAAAATAGTGTAAAATAGTTTAATTTGATTAGTGGTTTGTTCTTGACACTGACACACTATACTGTTAAAATTACTCTATTGACTTAAGGGAGCAGCAGGTCGTATACGACTGGATAAATCAACATGTCTGTGATAAGGTGCTTAAATCTAATAAGCATTCCGACCACTGGTTTATTCTTAAATGGCAAGACTTAGGTGTTCTATATTTCAACAGAAATGATTGGGACATTTAGGTTTTTTTTGCGCCTAAAAATTCCCAGGAGGGGTATTTTAGAATGAAGAAGTTAAATAAGAAATGGTCAGCAGCTGGCCTCTTGATTGCAATGGGGATTGTCTACGGTGACATCGGAACCAGTCCGCTTTATGTAATGAAGGGGCTGATAGCGGGTAACCATGGCGAAATTAATGAAGATTTTTTAATTGGTAGCGTGTCCTTGATTTTTTGGACGATTACCTTACTGACAACAGTAAAATATGTTATGATTGCGCTGAATGCAGATAATAAAGGCGAAGGCGGTATTTTTTCACTTTACGCGCTTGTTCGGCCTATGGGGAAATTTTTAATTATTCCAGCTATTATTGGTGGTGCGGCTTTACTTGCGGACGGTGTCTTAACACCTGCAGTGACTGTAACCAGTGCGATAGAAGGTTTACGGACGCTACCGATTTTTACAGAAGTTTTTGGTTATTCACAAGATATAATTGTGATCATCACTTTAGTCATTTTATTAATTCTCTTTAGTTTTCAGCGTTTCGGAACGGATACAGTCGGTAAACTATTTGAACCAATTATGTTTCTCTGGTTTACTTTCCTTTTGGTTTCAGGGTTTGCTAACTTACTACAAGACTTGTCAGTACTGAGAGCCTTAAATCCAGTTTATGGTATTAAGCTATTATTTAGTCCTGACAATCACTTGGGCTTATTCATTCTAGGTAATGTTTTTCTTGCCACAACAGGAGCGGAAGCTCTGTATAGTGATTTAGGTCATGTGGGAAAATCCAATATTCATTTGAGTTGGCCTTATGTTAAAATCAGTCTGATTATCAATTACTTTGGTCAAGTTGCTTATCTCTTATCAACTGATATTCATCAATTCAAAGAGATGAATCCATTTTTCCAAATGATTGCGGATCCTTTGATGCCTTTGGCAGTGCTCTTTGCGACGTTGGCTGCGATTATCGCATCTCAGGCCTTAATCACGGGTTCTTTCACACTTGTCAGCGAAGCCATGCGCTTGAAAATTCTGCCACGCTTGCATGTCCTTTATCCCGGCAAGAGTCGCAATCAACAATATATTCCAGTTGTGAACTTCTTATTGTGGGTGACGACGTCTATCGTTGTTATTGTTTTCCAATCGTCTACTAAAATGGAGGCAGCATATGGCCTGTCGATTACGGTGACGATGCTCATGACCACTTTCTTACTACATTTTTATCTGAAGACACGTGCCAAGGCATTCTTTGCTATTGCCGTACCGCTTTTCTTTGCAGGTATTGAAATTGTCTTCTTGCTATCAAGCTTGGATAAGTTTGTGCATGGTGGATATGTTGCGGTTCTGATTGCGCTTGCGATCATTATGATTATGTATATTTGGTATAAGGGGAGCCAGATTACTGACGGCTTGGTTGAACATTTACCTGTTAAAAATTATCTATCTCAACTTGACCATTTGAGAAATGACCGTTCACTGCCTATCTTACAAACAAATGTTGTTTATTTGACGAAATATATGGAGGCAGATGAAATTGATGCACCTATTCTATATTCTATTTTAGACAAGAATCCGAAACGTGCGCATGTATATTGGTTTGTCAACGTCTCAGTTACGGACGAACCATTTACGAAACAATATGAAATCGACACACTTGGAACAGATTATGTTGTGCTTGTTAAGTTGCACCTAGGCTTTAGAGTTAGTCAAGAAGTCAACGTTTATCTCCGACAAATTGTAGCAGAATTAATGGCAACGGGTGAAATTAAAAAGCAAGTACAAACTTACTCAATCTCTGAAAACCGTGAAGTCGGTGACTTCAGATTTGTTTTACTCAATGAAGAACTCTCTCACGCAGGTGAATTATCAAATTGGTCACGATTTATCATGCAAACAAAATTTGCTATTCGTCAGATAACCGTCACGCCAGCCAAATGGTTCGGCCTCGAGTTCAGTGAAGTGCTAGTCGAGCGGACACCACTCGTCATTGGTGAATATCGTAAACCTAATTTAGAGAGAATTGATTGATTCGGCAATCATGAGTAGTTGTTGTTTAATATAAAATCAATTAATTATGACAGGAAGTCATTTATGATAAATGAAAAAAGTGCCAAGGGTCGTAAAGAAATTGTAGTAACTTCTGAAAAGGTTACACGACCAGTCAAACCTTGGACAACTGATGTGCAACGTTTTTTGACCTATATGACGGTTGAAAAACAAGTATCTTTTGTCCCCAAGCTAATGGGTATCGATGATAATGGAAATGGTGTCATTTTTAGCTGGAGAAGTCTTCGATTATCCACTTCCTAACCAATTATTATCAGACACATCTATTGATTCTGCTGCGAATCTTTTGAGAAAATTTCATGATGTGAGTGCTGATTACTTATCTCAATTGACAGGTAATGAAAAATGGCTGTTCAAATGCCATATGTCACAAGAAGTAATGTGTCATAATGATTTTGCGCCTTATAATGTGACAACGAGAAATGGTCTAGCTACTGGATTGATTGATTTTGATACCTTATGTCCTGGTACACGACTTTGGGATGTTGTCTATGGTGCTTATCGTTGGGTACCAGTATATTCAGAAGAGTTTCAACTTGATTTCAAAGGGAAGTGCTCGCGATTACAACGCTTTTTACAAGCTTACGGTTTAGAAAAAGAGAGCTATCCAAAAGTTATTTCTTGTATGATTGAGCGATTGCAACTTTTGATTCAATTTATGATATCGTCAGCAGCGAAAGGTGAAGAAAATTTTCAAAATGATATTGAGCAAGGCCATATTGAAAAATACGAAGCAGATATTCGATATTTAAGAGAAAATGAGCTGAGAATTTTATCAGAGATAGGAGTTGCGTGATTACAAAACTAAGTAGTGATGAGATTAGCTTAAGAAAATTAAATGTCGATGACCTCTTGCCCTTATGGCATATCGCTTGCGGTCAAAAAGACCCCGAATGGATGAGGTGGAATGGGCCATATTTTAATGATCCTGTCTACACATGGGAGGAATTTCAGCAATTATCTATCAACTATCTTGACAATGATTTTCGTTATGGCGTTTTTGTTCACGAGCAATTGATAGGCATCGTTTCTGCTTATTATGAAGTTGGTGAATTACAAAAGTGGCTGGAAATTGGCATCGTTTTATATGATGAAGGTATCTGGGGCAAAAATATTGGAACGCGTGCTATGAAAATTTGGATCAATCATTTATTTGAAATGAATGACCTACCACATATTGGTTTTACAACTTGGTCGGGTAATCTAGGGATGATTCGGCTTGGTCAAAAAATTGGTATGACTGAAGAAGGCAGGGTTCGCAAGGTTCGTTTTTGGCAAAATCAATATTGGGATTCGGTTAAGTATGGTATCTTGAGAGAAGAATGGTCAGATTAGAGTCTTTAAAATAAAAATAGTAATCTGAGATAAAAGGTCTAGATAAATAAAAAGTCGAACTAACAATCAATTTGATTGTTAGTTCGACTTTTTTCAATCAGCAATTTATCAATAATTCTAAACTATTTTCTGTAAACTTGATTTAGCTGTTTTTCAATAGAAATAGCATTTTTCCGATTTCGTGCGAGAATGAAGATTATTCGACGAATTTCGAATTGTTTTTCAGAAAGATTACCGATTTCGCACGAAAATGAGGATTATTCGACCAATTTCGAATTGTTTCTCAAAATTGATTATGATGCTTTACATTCTTTATAAATGACACAGAAATGGGCTACGAACTATCTCTGATGTTAATCGAAAGTGTTCATAGATTATTTTTTCAATGTCACTGGTAGGACGTAGTTAGCTTGAGGTGTAAACTGTTTATCCTCAATTTTTTGAATTAGAATCTTAACCATAAGTTCTGCTAAATCGTCAATAGGCTGTACAATAGTTGATAGACTTGGCATGAAACTCTGGATAACCTGTGTGCCATCGTAACCGACAACTTTGAGATTATCTAAATGACCAGTGGTTGCAAGATTCTGAACAATGACAGCGGTCAAATCATCTGAACAAAAAATGCCGTCAGGTTGTTGCTCAACTAAAAACTGGTGAATGCTCTGACGTTTTTGATTAAGGTCACTTTCTCTTGGGAGATAATGAATCAGTGGTGTGAGGTGTCGTTCTGCCATCATGGTTTGATAGCCCAATCGTCGATTTTCTGTTGGGCTAATGGTATCAGAGACACCTGCGACCATAGCAATTTTGCGGCAGCCTTGCTCATAAAGATATTCGGTTGCAAGTTTACCACCTGCCAAATTATCAGAAGAAACAATAGGGATGCCATCCGCCAAATAACGGTCGAAAGCAACAATGGCTAGATTATCATTTTCATATTCATGAATTTCTTTGTTATGAGAACTGGTAATGATGCCATCAACCTGATTGGCCATGAGCATGCTCAGGTAGGCGCGTTCTTTTACAGGGTCGTTTTCACTGTCGCATAAAATCGCCTTGTAGCCCCGAGCAAAGAGTTTGGACTCAATTGCATGAATGATTTCGCCATAAAAAGGATAGGCGACAGAAGGAAAGATTAACCCAATCAGCTGGGATTTTTTACCTTGTAGTGAGCGTGCCATGGCGTTGGGCTGATAGTTCAATTCCCGCATAGCCGCATGAACACGGTCAATCGTTTTTTGAGATAAAGACCCTCGCATATTAATCACGCGAGAAACAGTTGTGGGAGTGACGCCAGCAATTTTTGCGACATCGTTTAAATTTGCCATAAATTTACTTGATTGAGCATGAAATACTCAATTTATCCTTATTTTTTTAGTTGCCAGATAGTAGCAGGTAAGCTGTTTTTGGCGAACAAATAAGTGTTTTCTGGCACTGTGAAGATACGGCTAGACATGACCTTTTCACCATCGTTAACAAAAATTTCAAGCGACGATGTATCCGCAAAGATATTAAGTTTCGCCTTGCCAGGTGTGAACTGCGTCGAACGCGTCACACCATAATTTTCAGACCAGCTAACAGGAAGATTTGCTCTATTAAGTTCTATTTTACCATTTTTCACATCTATTTTGAGCGAAACATGAGAAGAATTATCATCATTTGCAAAAAGATAGAGTTCATTTTCTTCATCTTGGCTAAGCTCAATTTCAAGTTCATAACTATTACTGTCAATGGTAGTGGCAACTTCTGACAGCGTAATGTTTTGTTTTTCGTGGCGTAATGATATAGTCTCTACAACTGGATATTGGTAAAGTTGACCATTTTTGAGGGTTAACTCTTTAACTAGACTGAGCATACCCTGCCAACCGTCAGCTTGTGATGGCACATCCAGATCAGGTAAGCCTAACCAAGAAGAGGCAAGCACTCGACCATCAGGGGCGTTGAAAGCTTGGGGCGCATAGACTTCAAAGCCGTCATCTAGATTATGAAGTTTTCCTGCCTGTGTTAGCGTAGCAGATTCGACATCAAAATCATCCGCAATAACATACATATTTGGAAAGACATTATCGTAGTCAGCGATAGACTTGTCAAGACCTTGTGGGCAAAATAGGAGAACTGGTTTTTTGTCAATAAAGACAAGATTAGGGCATTCAATCATATAGCCCATTTCTTCTTGGGCAAACTGGAGTTGTCCTTTGTAATCCCAAGCGGTTAAACTGTCGTTAGTTGCCTGAGCTAAGACGACTGTTCCTTTTTCTTCGCACGTTTGTGCGCCGATGATCGCAAATTTATGACCATGTGCATCAAAGATCATTGGGTCACGGAAATGATCAGTATAGCCTTCTGGTGTTCTAAGTAGTGGGGCATCAAATTTATGGATGTCGCCTGTTTGTGTGTAAATGGCACCATTTTGATAAGCGTCCCGAGAATTATTTTCGCCGCGCGTGTTGCCGGTGTAGAATAGGAAGAGCTCTTTTTCAGAAAGTGGCAAGGCAGAGCCAGAATAAGCACCGTGTGAATCAAAAATGGTATCAGGGAAGAGTTTAAGCCCTTCATCTGTCCAATGAATCAAGTCGGGTGATGTCATGAGTGCCCAAGATTTAAGGCCGTGAACCGGACCATAGGGAAAGACTTGGTAAAATAAATGATATTTACCATTGAAGAAAGAGAAACCATTAGGATCATTAAGGAGTCCTGTTTTGGGTTGGATATGGTAGGTATTTTTATAAGCTGAAGTATCGACAGCAGTTGTGAGCGCTGTTACGTAATCAGCAGAGTAGTCTGCATAGGGGCGATAACGCTCTGCAGAAGTCCAGGGTTTTGTATAATCTGTTTTAGCCATCATAGTCAAATTATAAAGTAAAAAAATTTATATGTCAAACGCTTGACAATGTTTTTAGAACAAGTTATAATTTAAAATGTAAACGGTGTCAAACGTTTGATGATTTGATGTCGTATTGAAATTATTTTAGGTGACCATTGACTTTTAGTTGATAGCTTTGAACAGCAATCACTCGAAAAGACCATGCGAACAATTTGAAGGGGAATTCCTATGGATCACAAAGAAGTAGCAAAACGAGTTGCGGCAGCACTTGGCGAAGACAACCTCGTCGCGGCAGCCCACTGTGCCACACGTTTGCGTTTAGTTGTTAAAGATACAGCTAAGATTGATCAAGCAGCGCTTGATGACGATGCAGACTTGAAAGGCACATTTGAAGCCAATGGTCAGTATCAAATCATTGTCGGACCTGGCGATGTTAATACTGTCTATAAAGAGTTGGTTGCCATTACAGGTGTTGGGGAGGTGTCGAAAGATGAACTGAAAGACGTCGCCGACACTGAAACAAATCCAATTATGAAACTGATTAAAATCCTGTCAGACATTTTCGTACCACTGATCCCTGCCTTGGTAGCAGGTGGTCTCTTAATGGCCTTGAACAATGTCTTGACAGGTCAAGGACTCTTTGGACCTCAATCTATTGTTGAAATGGTACCGGGAATTAAGGGATTTGCTGAGATTGTCAATCTCATGGTATCAGCACCTTTTGCCTTCTTGCCTATTCTTATCGGATTTTCTGCCACTAAACGTTTTGGTGGGAATCCATATCTAGGGGCAGCAGCAGGGATGATGTTAGTCATGCCTAGCCTTGTCAACGGCTACGGCGTAGCAGAAGCGATTGCGACAAACAAAATGCCTTACTGGGATGTCTTTGGTTTCCAAATCGCACAAGCGGGTTATCAAGGTCAAGTATTGCCAGTCATTGGTGTGGCTTGGATTTTGGCAACACTTGAGAAATTCTTCCATAAACATTTAAAAAATGCGATTGACTTCACTTTTACCCCAATGTTAGCCGTTATTATCACTGGTTTTGTAACTTTTGCTGTGGTAGGTCCTGTTTTACGAACAGTCTCAAATGGTATGACTGACGGTCTCGTTTGGTTGGTCAATACCCTTGGTGGGGTTGGTTATGGTATCTTTGGTTTGGGCTACTCAGCGATTGTGCTGACTGGTTTACACCAATCATTTCCAGCGATTGAAACTTCTCTTCTTGCTGATATTGCAAAAACAGGGGGTGACTTCATCTTCCCTATCGCCGCTGCAGCAAACGTTGCTCAGGGTGCTGCAACATTTGCCATCTTCTTCTTGACGAAAAACGAAAAACAAAAAGGTCTCGCATCTTCATCAGCCTTCTCAGCGATGCTAGGGATTACTGAGCCAGCAATGTTTGGTGTCAACCTCAAACTTAAATTTCCATTCTTTATCGGTCTAGGTGCTGCTGGTATTGCCTCTACTATCATGGGATTTGCAGGCGTGCGTGGCGTATCGCTTGGACCTGCGGGAATCATTGGCTTTATTGCGATCAAGCCAGCTAGCATTCCAATGTTCATGCTCGGGATTGTAGTCAGCTTTGTCCTTGCTTTTCTTGCGACTTACGTCTATGGTCGAGGACGCATGGATGTCCCTGCGAATGTCGCATCAACAGGAACAACAGCTCAGGAGATTAATATCGTTAAAACTTCTGAAGGCGTTTCAGATGAGGCACTCTATGCCCCAGTAACTGGTCAAGCTATTCAACTTTCTGAAACGAAAGACCAAGTATTCTCATCAGAACTAATGGGAAAAGGGATTGCGATTGAACCAACGATAGGTGAAATTTACGCTCCAGCAGACGGAACATTGATAGTCACAAATGACAGTAAACACGCTTATGTTTTTTTGACAAATAATGGCGCAGAAGTTTTACTTCATATTGGGATTGATACGGTACAAATGGCAGGTGAGGGATTCTCCACACAAGTCAAACAAGGTCAAGTCGTGAAAAAAGGTGATTTACTAGGCACTTTTGATATTAGTAAAATTAAAGCCGATGGCTATGAAGCGACAGTGATGGTCATTGTGACAAATACCATGTCATTTGCAGAAGTTCAAGGGATTGATAACCAAACGGTTACAGTTGGCCAGGCTGTTATTCAAACAACTGCACCTGTAACAAAATAAAGTTAAAATAACCGATTATATCGGTTATTTATTTGGAATTATGATAAAATAGTAGAAAACGTTTACAGGAAGATGGCGTTCAGAAAAGAAAGGACGAGTTGTTAGGCAACTCAATGATGGTCAAAATGAGTAAATTATTTGGTAGTATTGAAGCAGGTGGTACAAAATTTGTCTGCGCAGTCGGAAATGAAGCATTTATGATTCTTGAAAGTACCACTTTTCCAACAGAAGAACCAGTGAAAACCCTGCAGCAAGCAGTCGATTTCTTTAAACAGTTTGGTTCATCGCTTGTATCAATTGCGATTGGTAGTTTTGGACCGATTGATATTGATGAGGCATCAGAAACTTATGGACTTGTGACGACAACGCCTAAACCACACTGGGCTAATTTTGATTTGATTGGATTCTTGAAAGCACAGCTTGATTTACCGATGTACTTTACGACCGATGTTAATTCGTCAGCATATGGTGAGCAGTTACTTGAACCGTCACTTAAAAGCTTGGTTTATTTTACTATCGGTACTGGCATCGGTGCGGGTGCGATTCAAGATGGTGAATTTATCGGTGGTATTTCACATGCTGAAATGGGACATATGTTTGTTAAACGTCATCTAGATGATTTAGATTTTGAAGGTGTCTGTCCTTATCATGGTGACTGCTTAGAAGGTGTTGCAGCAGGTCCGTCACTTGAAGGTCGAACTGGTATTAGAGGTGAAAATATTGAACTCGAGTCAAATGTTTGGGATATTCAAGCTTATTATATTGCGCAAGCTGCTGTTTCTACGACTTTGATACTTCGTCCTGAAAAAATTATTTTTGGTGGTGGCGTCATGGCACAAGAACATATGATGGCGCGTGTCCGTAAACAATTTGCAGAACTTTTAAATGACTACGTCACAGTACCTGAGTTGACGGATTATTTACAAGTGCCAAGTATTGCTAACAATGCCTCAGCAACAGTAGGAAACTTTGCTTTAGCAAAACGCGTATATGAAAAGTAGCATTAAAATAAACAATTAGAATATAGTATTCTGATTGTTTTTTTTTGTAACGAATTAGTTGACATTAAATTATGAAACTATATAATTAAAACTATGGTAATTTTAAAGTGGATAGTCGATAATAGCATCGAATTAGGTTTTTCATTTCTAAGGCAAGAATTAAAAAGGAGATTTATAATTGTGTAAGATAATAAAAGGAGTGGCAATTATTTTTATAGCGATAATTTTGCATCCTACTGTTGTTCTAGCAGATGAATCAAGCCAAACAATAAATAGTGATATCTCAACTTTAGATGTATCACAACAGGATTTTAATACTACACCACGAGCTATCTCTGGTGGTACAGGTACAGCAAATGATCCGTTTTTGGTATCAACGATTACTGATTTGAAAACTGCTTTGACAGCGAATATTTCTTCAGGAGAATCATCACTTTATATTAAGGGTACCTCTAATAACTACCAATTAATTCACCTCAAAATGAAATTAGAAAAAAACACAGAAAACTAAGCATAGTCTACTGTGTTTTTCTTTATGTTACAGACGCCACTTGACTGTTTATTCTTATTTTAGA
>SKEM01000159.1_pt1 | contig 29274 bp, 30 predicted proteins | sample 4826731 | NCBI WGS metagenome assembly SKEM01 (sample SAMN11008809, study PRJNA524170) | human gut metagenome | biome: Human fecal sample; material: Feces; isolation source: fecal sample from pouch patient p37 | host: Homo sapiens | place: Israel: Tel-Aviv | collected 2015-07-27
CGCTCAAATTGAAATTTGGATGAATAACTATCCAAGAAAAATGTTTAATTACAGCACGCCGATACAGGTTTATCTGGGTGGCTAACTTGGACTTGCAATTTGCCATTATATCAAAATATAAAAAAAGCGCATAAAAAAAGCGCCTGAACAGCGCTTTCGATTAGCAATTAAACAATTTAGGATAGGCTTTCTTAACCGCAATGAGAATGATGATTGCAGCAAGGGCTGTCATGATACCACTCATACCGTTGATAATTAAAGAGTAGCTAACTGCTCCCCAACCTTTCCAAGCATAGTCGCTCCAGAAGATGACACCGGCGACAAAGTGCCAGAAGTATTTGGCAAAAGCACCGATGATGACCGCAAGAACAATATAGCGATTCTTGCCTGTTTGAGCAAAAGGTTTCCGTGCTAGTCCTGCGAATCCCGTAAAAGTGAAAGCCAAAACGTACTCAATCAAGACTTGTGGCACACTAAGAAAGTAGGCTGTACCTAAGGCGAAATGAAGTAGACCCCAGATGAGTCCGGTTATCAGCCCAACAAGTGTTCCGTGACGTAATGAAATCAAGACGATGAGTGTCGTCCCTAGGCTGATCTCAAACCAGGCAACTTGGAGTGGGATGAGAGAGAGCGCCATAGCCAACGCAGCGACAATCGCTACCTCAGCTAAGATGCGAATGCTGAAAACTTGAGTTTGTGACATAAAAAAATCTCCTTATATTTCACAAGGAGGGGTCATCAGAAGTCATTCGATTGATTCATCAAATTGACACATCCCTACGGCGGTATTAACCGCATCAGGTTCTGAGGGTAAATCTCAACCGCGTTTGCGGTACCCCTTGTGTTTGTATTTTTTACAACATTAGTTTATCATGATACTAATGTAAATGCAAGCGCTATTATTTGGAACTCGCAACAGCATAGTTACAATTGCTAAGCACAGAAGATGAAAGTGGGGAAATAGGATGAAAATCGGAATTATTGGCATGGGACATGTCGGTGCAACACTAGCTTATACGCTTTGTCTACAAGGATTAGCCGATGAGCTAGTCTTGATTGATACAAATGAAATGAAGGTCCAAGCTGAGTATCTTGAGTTATCAGATACCGTACAAAATTTAAATCATCATGTTAAACTTATCAAAAATGACTATGCTGCCCTTGAAAATGCAGCAATCGTCGTTTTTTGTGCAGGAGACATTAGAGTGTTGGAAACAGCGACAGACCGACTGGCAGAATTGCGCGTGACATCTAAAATTGTTGAAGATGTATCACCAAAATTAAAGGCATCTGGTTTTTCAGGCATCGTCATTTCAATTACTAATCCTTGCGATGTCATAGCCCTATATTTGGCAAATATGACTGGCTTTGATAAAGCAAAAATTATCGGAAGTGGGACATTGATTGATACTAATCGTTTGAAACATCGAGCAGAACGCGATGATGTGCTAGTCATTGGAGAGCATGGTGAAAGCCAAGTCGCACTTAATGTGTCGAGTGAAGTTGAAAAGTTGGCGACTGGTACAGGTTGGGAGATTTACGCTGCCAAGCATCATACTGCCTTCGGTATTTCATCAAGTGTGGCACGCATCATTCGTGTTTTAAAAACAGACACGAGAGAGTTGTTACCAGTTTCATCTTATGATGAGTCTGAAAATTGTTTTTATGCCACTTTAACAGAATTTAACTTGAAAGATGGCGTTATACGACGTATTTTACCACCATTAAATAACTCAGAAACCAATCGATTAGCTCAGAGTATCCAAACCATAAAGAGAAATTATTTAGAGATTTGATATAGAAAAAATTGAAGTCTGTTATAAAATTTTGGTAAGACGAGGATAGTCAAGTTAGTGTTATACTAGTTTTAGTTAACTAATGAGATAACAAATTTTGGAGGAATGAATACATGAAAAAATGGACTAAAGTTTTGACGGCACTTGTTGCTGTTTTTGCAATAGGAACACTTGCAGCCTGTGGCGCTAAAAAAGACGGTGTTAAAACTTATGTTGTAGGTGTCGCAAGTGACCAACAAAAAGAAATCTGGGAAAAAGTCAGTGATTCTCTAAAAGATGACAAGATTAAAATTGATGTGAAATTATTTAGTGGCTATACAGAAGAAAATCCAGCACTTGCTGACGGGTCTCTTGACTTGAATAGTTTCCAACATGTGGCTTATTTGAACAACTACAATAAAGAAAACAAAAAAGATTTAACTTATATCGGTTATACTTTGATTTCACCATTTGGTCTTTACTCTGAAACAATTAAAGATCCAAAAGACTTGAAGGATGGCGATACAGTCGCCATTCCAAATGACCCAACAAATGGTGGTCGTGCACTTCAAGCGCTCGAAGCACTTAATATTATCAAACTTAAAAAAGATGCGCCTGATTCACCAGAAGTGAAAGATATCGAATCTTACAACACTAAAATTGAGATTAAACCAATTCAAGCAGACCAATTGGTTGCGACGTTACCAGATGTGACAGCTGCCTTTATCAACACTAACTATGTGACTGACCAATTGCATACAACACCTAAAAAATCTGCGATTTATATTGACACAGATCACTTGGATAAAGTAAGTGACCTGTATAAAAATATCATCGCTGTTCGCAAAGAAGACAAAGATAAAGAAGACTTCAAGAAAATTGTCAAAGCTTATCAAACACCAGAAATTGCGAAATTGATTGAGAAAACAAACGACTACCCAGCTTGGGAAGGCGCAAAATAAGACGTGTAAAACCGTTACACCTTTATTGCTTAGGGCCTGAGTTTTATACTCAGGCTTTTTGCTGGGTTATTAATAGGGAATCATCTATCAAAAAGGGCGACAGATTGTCTGAGAAAATGGTAAAATAATGGATATGATAAATTTAAAAGATATTAGTGCAAAATTCACACAGAAAGATCGTGAAGTTGTTGCGGTTGATAATGTCTCGCTGAAAGTTGACAAAGGGGATATCTACGGCATTGTCGGTTATTCAGGTGCGGGAAAATCAACGCTTGTTCGAGTTATTAATTTACTTCAAAAGCCAACGCAGGGTGACGTGAGTATTGAAGGAAAAAATCTGGTTGAATTATCCAATCGTGACTTGCGTGAAGAGCGTAAAAAGATTGGGATGATTTTCCAACATTTTAATTTAATGGCATCACGGACGATTGCTGATAACGTTGCTTTTCCTTTAAAAGGGTCAGGCTTGTCCAAACATGAAATTGAAGTTAAGGTGGCACATTTATTGGCGCTAGTTGGTATTTTAGATAAAAAAGACGCCTATCCGAGTCAATTATCAGGTGGTCAAAAGCAACGTGTTGCAATTGCACGTGCCTTGGCTAATGACCCCAAAATTTTACTTTGTGATGAAGCAACTTCTGCTCTTGATCCAAAGACAACGTTATCAATTCTAGAATTGCTCCAAGAGGTGAACCATAAACTAGGCATTACCATTGTCATCATAACGCATGAAATGCAAGTGGTTAAGGAAATTTGTAATAAGGTGGCGGTCATGGAAAATGGTCGTGTGATTGAGCGTGGCAATGTGATTGACATTTTCAATGAACCTAAAGCGGATTTGACGCGAGACTTCATCAGAACGGCGACGCATGTCGAACAGGCTGAGAAGAAATTATTGGCGCATACAGACCAACCTGTCTATGAGCTTAAATTTTCAAATGCGACTGAACCAGTTATTATTGAGCTTTACAAGCGGTTTGCTGTGACGGCAGATATTTTGTATGGTAATATCGAGTTTCTGCAAAATGTGCCGATTGGTACGATGATTGTGACGCTTGAGGGTGAGAATGGTAAGCAGCCTGATTTGGAGGCGATTACTAACTATTTAGCAGAACGACAAGTGCGAATTTCTGAAATTAAACGCTCAGAAGTAAAAGAAACAGAGGTGCCAAATGATTAATCAACTTTTTCCAAATGCTGCCGAGTTGTGGCCTGATTTTTGGACTGCAACGCTTGAAACCTTGCAAATGACTTTTATCACGGGAGTGATTGCGGGGATTTTGGGCTTGATTTTAGGTGTCATTTTGTTGATGACTGATGAAGATGGTCTGACGCCGCAACGTTTGATTTATACGATTTTGGATAAGATTGTCAATATTGGTCGTTCTATTCCTTTTATCATTTTATTGGCTGTGATTATGCCAGTGACGCGTTTCCTTGTTGGCACTTCTGTTGGGACAGCTGCCGTTACAGTACCATTGGTGTTAGGTACGATTCCGTTTTTTGCTCGTCAGATTCAAAATGCCTTACTTGAAGTTGATCCGGGTGTTGTGGAAGCTGCGCGTGCCATGGGTGTCGGAAATTTCGGCATTATTTATCGTGTCTATTTAAAAGAAGGTTTAGTGTCAATTATTCGGGCGTCGAGCTTTACGGTAATTAATTTGATTGGTTTGACAGCAATGGCTGGCACTGTCGGTGGTGGTGGTCTAGGCTCAATGGCATTGCAACAAGGGTATCAACGTGGTCGTGGTGATGTGACTTTCTTATCACTTGTCTTTGTTTTGGTGATTGTTTTCATCAGCCAAGTACTTGGTAATTTAGGTGTTAAAGCAGCCTCAAAAGGCCGTTGATTTTAAAAGATATTAGTCTTATCGAATGAGTAAAAGCCTTTGAGCGGACGCAGTTCGCGAATGACCCCGCTTGGACGAAGCGCCAGCGTAGGTCAAGTTTCAAGATTTCACGAAGAGAAATCGTAGAAAGCCTTTGAGCGGGCGCAGTTCGTTAAGATAAATCGCAGAAAGAGGTGTCGCTATGACAAAATACGATCAAAAGGAACTCAAGAAACGCTTGACCCAGGAAGAATATGCTGTCACACAAGAGTCAGCAACGGAGAGACCGTTTACTGGCAAATATGATGATTGGTGGCAAGATGGTATCTTTGTTGATGTTGTTTCGGGGAAACCTTTATTTTCATCAACGGATAAATTTGATGCAGGTTGTGGTTGGCCGGCCTTTAGTAAGCCAATTGATACCTTGGAAATCATTGAAAAGCTAGACCGCTCAATTATCGGTAGAGATAGAACTGAGGTTCGTTCGGCTGATGCGGACTCACATCTTGGACACGTTTTTGAAGATGGTCCTAAAGAAACAGGTGGTCTACGCTACTGTATTAATTCAGCAGCACTACGTTTTATTCCAAAAGCAGATTTGGTTCAGGCTGGGTATCCAGAATATCTTGCGTTATTCGCAGATTAGCCAGTGTAGTGCTTACTTACTTACCTATTTTTTGATGGCTTTGCTAAATGAAACTGAATTTCTTGTCAAAAACACGAATTTATAATACAATGAAAATATGTAAAGGTCTTTTGACAATATGCATCGGGAAATAGATTTAAGAAGGAGGTTCCATGGAGAATAATATTAAAAAATTGCGCAAGGCGATGAAATTTTCTCAGGAAGACTTGGCGCGTCTGACGCATTCCACTCGACAGTCAATTAATGCTGTGGAAAATAATAAGTATGACCCGTCTTTAGATTTGGCTTTCAAAATTGCCAAAGCTTTAGATGTTGAGGTTGATGATATCTTTATCAAGAAGACCAAGTCTGATGAAGCAGATTTCGAGCTTTGGTGCGAAAAGTACAGCTGTGAGTTGTGGCAAAATCAGAAACAAAAACCTTCTGTTTCTTAATATAAGTTGAAGGGACTCTAGTAGATGAAAGAAGTTGATATTTGTACTTATGCAGAGACGTTTCCAGCGGCTCATACTGATTATAAAGCAGAGTGGGGCGCGACGCGTTTACTACTAGATGATAAAATGTTTGGCATGCTAGGACAAGATAAGTCAGGAAAACGGATTTTAACAGTTAAGTTAAAACCCGAAGATGGTGAATTACTGCGAGAGCAATACGCTGAAATCGTACCGGGTTACTATATGAATAAGGTACATTGGAATTCGATTGACCTTGCGGGTCAAGTTCCTGATGAGACGATTAAAGCTATGATACAAAACGCATACCAGTTGATTTTACAAGGAATGACCAAGAAAAGACAAAGAGAAATCAATGAGTTAGTACCGAATTCAACTATAAGCTAGAGCATTTTAAACGGCAGAACCAGCTGATAAATAAGTAAAAAAAGTGTATAATGTATGTTATACACTTTTTATTGGAGTAAAAATGAACATTAAGCAATTAAGATATGTCGTCGCAATCGCTAATACAGGTACTTTTCGAGAGGCAAGTGAACAACTCTATGTCAGTCAGCCGTCAATGTCTATCGCTGTTAAGGATCTTGAAACTGAATTAGGATTCAAGATTTTTGAGCGTCTTAATACTGGCGTGAGTTTGACGATTTCTGGAGAGCGTTTTTATGAGCAAGCTCAGAGTGTTTTACGTGATTTTGATACCTTTGAGGCTAAATATCTAGCGCCGACGACAATGCAACATAGCTTTTCAGTTGCCAGTCAGCATTATGATTTTTTGGCACCCGTCTCTGTTGAGTTTTCTGAAAAAAATCCTGAGATCAAAAATATTAGATTATTTGAATCAACAACTTATAACATCTTGAGTGAGGTATCAGACGGTTTGTCCGATGTTGGAATTGCTTACTTAAATAATCACAATCGCTTAGGGATCACCCGAATGCTAGATAAGTTGGATCTTGAGTTTGAAGAGTTGATGACTTTTAAAACGCATATCTATCTGCGGCAATCTCATCCTCTAGCCAATAAAGAGTTTGTGACTAATGATGAATTGAGACATTTAAGTCGGGCTCGATTTACGCAAGAAAATGAGCAATTTCTCTATTATTCAGAAGACTTGGTTGAAACCTTTGAAAATACTAAGATATATAATGTGACAGACCGAGCATCACTTAATGGGATATTAGAGCGTACAGATGCCTATGCCACTGGCTCAGGATTTATCGATAAAGAAAGTGTTCACGGTATCCGAGTAATTCCATTAGAAGATGGCAATGCCAATACCTTGATTTTTATCAAGAAAAAAGGTCAAGTCTTATCAGAAGTTGCTAAATCCTACAAACGCAGCCTGGAAAACTATTTTGAGCAGAATAAGTTTTGAGATAAATCTTGAAAAAATCATGAAAATTCGCTCAAAAATAGTGGTAAATCATTCAAAAATAGTGTAAAATAATAGGGTATTGTTTTAAAATCATTTGAGTTTTGTGCTTTGTAATTTGATTGGTGGATTGACAAATAGTCGTTACACATTGATATCTTAGCAAAAACAAAACTTAATATCTTACAGGAGAAATTAAAAACATGGTAAAATTAGTATTCGCACGCCACGGCTTGTCTGAATGGAACGAAAAAAACCTCTTTACTGGTTGGGCTGACGTAGATCTTGCTGAGCAAGGTGTTGCAGAAGCGAAAAAAGCTGGTGAGTTGATTAAAAATGCTGGTATCGAATTCGATATTGCTTTCACGTCAGTTCTTAAACGTGCGATCAAAACAACTAACTATGTCCTTGAATATTCTGACCAACTTTGGGTACCAGTTGAAAAATCTTGGCGTTTAAACGAGCGTCATTACGGTGCTTTGACAGGTCTTAACAAAGCTGATGCGGCTGTTCAATATGGTGACGAACAAGTTCTTATCTGGCGTCGTTCATACAACGTGAGCCCAGATCCAATGGCTCATGATGCTGAATTTTCTTCACATGGTGACCGTCGTTACGCACACCTTGAAGATTCAATCGTACCAGATGCTGAAAACCTTGAGTTGACACTTGAACGTGCTTTGCCTTTCTGGGAAGACCAAATTGCACCAGCACTTAAAGATGGCAAAAACGTTTTCGTTGGCGCACACGGTAACTCAATTCGTGCCCTTGTCAAACACATCAACAAAATGAGCGCTGAAGAAATCTTGAAATTCGAAATTCCAAACTTCCCACCATTGGTATTCGAATTCGACGATAACTTGAACAAAACAGCTCAATATTACTTGGAAGACAAATAATATAAATCAAACCACTGCTTATGTAGTGGTTTTTTTATTCCTGAGAATGGTAGCAGACGTGTAACAAGTACCTTATTTTGTTATAGGTATAGCGGATGCATCCCCTGTCAACTTGAGGTAGTTCTCATCTATTTAGCATCTCACTGGCATTAAAATGAATAAAAGTATCATAAAATAAAAAAATATGGACAAAATGCCATTTTATTCTTTAAAAAATATAAAATTTATGTTAAGATAACGAGTGTAGTGGTGCAAAGGGCATACTCATTTTTACTTGTAATCTTTAGTTGAGGGGCTTAGAAGATTAAATTTATAAGTGGGAGGAGGAAGGTCATGTCTGATTAGGCATTACGCCGCAATAGTTGGTGGCTTGCGAGCTGTGATGAATTCATGATGTTTATGGGAGCAGATGTTGCAAAAATTTTAGAACATTAAAAATTTTAAAAAAGAAAAAGAGGAAATTATGGGATTTTCAAAAAGCAAAAAAGTTTTGGCAGCGGTTACAATTGCGACTGCATTGACTGGGGCAGCAGTATTGGCGGCACCGACAGATTTTTCTGGGACACTTGTGGCACAAGCTGCAACACAAAGTATTGATTTTAGTAGAGCTGATGCAGCGATTGCGAAGTACAACGCTTTGGTTGAAGCAGATTATACAGCAACATCTTGGGCTACTTTGAAAGTAGTTGAGCCAAAAACAAAACAGTTTGAAGAAATGATCAAACAAATGAAAGCGTTAACTCCGTCTGAGGTTTCTGCTAATATTACTGAGAATGGATCAACAGAAGCTGAGATTCAAGCTGAGCTTGATTTGTTTGCTAAAAACTTAAATAACGCAATTGATACACTTTTGGTTAAAAAATCAGAAGTTGCAAACATTAATTTATCAGGAATCAAAGCTGCGATTGCAAGATATAAAGCTTTGAAAGAAGCTGATTACACACCTGAATCATGGGCAGCATTCAAAGCTAGTTTAGTTGATAAAAAAGGTGCACCATTTGATGTCAATGCTTATGAGGCAGAGATAGCTGACTTTGAATCGTTGACACCAGATGAAGTGGTTTATTTTTTAAGAATGACAGGCCAGACTGCAGCTCAACTTCAAGATTCAGTTGACCACGACGCAGCATTAATCAATAAAAGTATTGATTTGTTAGTGGCTGGTGCAACATCACAACCTACTGCGACAGTTGCTAAAAACTTGCCGACAATATCAGCACCTAAAGGTGCGGTGGCTAAAACAAATGCAACACCAGTAGCAAAAGAGTCAACAGTAGCACCTTTTGCGCTTTTAGAAGTTAGTGCACTTTCAATGTTAGGTTCTGTTGCTTATAAAATTCGCAAAGCAGACTAATCAATAGGATGTTTAAAAACTAGTGACAGTTCTCGGGTTGCTTGGTTTTTATTATCTTCTATCATTTTTGTTTTATAGTATAATTATGGTAGAAATGAAAAAAGAAATGTAAAGTGGGATAGAAACGTGAGACCTAAGCAGCTAGTAGAAATCATAAAAAAAGCGTCTAAAAAGACTAAAAATCGTGTGAGCACGATTGTATTAATTGTCGCTAGTTTGATGATGGTGTTAGCAATTTGGTGTCTTATTCCTGATACCAAGGCTGAAAAACCAAAAACATCACATTCGCAAGTTGCGATTGATCGGCAGTTACTATCGGAATATTCGAAGGAAGCTAATGATTCTAAAGAACAGACCATACCGATGCAAGAAAGTATGCTTGATTTTGATGAGAGCCTAAATTTTATAGGCCAAGTCATTATTGACAAGGTTGGCTTGGATTTGCCGATTGTAAAAGGTAGAGGGAAAGAAGACGGCACCGGATTTGATAAGGCGATATATGCTTGTACCAATAAAACAACCCCAAAATTAGGTGTGAATAATTATATTTTATCTGCCCACAGTACTTATCTATCAGCGACAGATTATTTCAGTCCGCTTTTAGTCAATGAAGACGGCAGTTTTGATATGAAACAGCCAATTGTATTGGAAAAACTGAAATTAAAAATCGGTGATGAGATTAAAGTTAATCAAGCATCTGAACAAACGCAATACCGATTTAAGATTACAAAACTCTTTATTGATGATGGGCAAGGTAACTTCAACGCGACCTATCAGGCTATGGCGGATAAGGTTGGTCAAGCGCAACTCACTCTGTATACCTGTACTGATATTGATGGCGAGAATCGCCTGGTCATACAGGCTGACTTTCTTGATAAAGGAAGTCTAAGCTCGTAACATCAAGTCAATCAATTTGAATTGCCAACTTTTAGCGAGGTTGGCAGTTTTTTTTTAGACAAAAGTATCGTATAATGGTAAGTAATGAAATCAAAAAATAGTTCTCAAAAAAATAAATCACCTAAAGTCTTAGAAAATCCTTCTAAGGCTATCTTAAAACGTATTAATGTCTTGTTTTTCCTTATTTTTGCTTTATTCCTGATTTTGGTTGGTAGACTATATCAGATGCAAATTGCTAATAAAAGCTTTTATGACAAGAAACTTGAGACATCGGGATCTTTATCAACGGTTACTGAAGGAACAGCCCGTGGTCAAATTTATGATGCCAATGGCGTGCCTTTGGTATCGAATCAAGCGGTACAGACGATTAATTTTACGCGTAGTAATACGATGACAGCAGAAGAAATGCGACAAGTTGCGATTAAGCTTGTCAGTGTAATTCCAGAGTCTGTCAAAACAGATACCTTGACTGAGCGTGATAAAAAGGATTTCTTCTTAGCTGATCCTGAAAATTTAGCTAAGGTTCAAGAGCGTGTCCCGGCAAAAGAACGCATTAATTCTAAAACAGGCGAAAAATTGTCTGAGGGAGAAATCTATGCTAAATATGTCAAAAAAGTGACTGATGAAGAGATTGCTTATGATGCGGATACAGAATTAGCTGCCAAACTTTATAAGCGAATGAACGCTACGTCTAATTTTGCGACGACCATTATTGCGTCAGGGAATTTCACCGCTGAACAACAAGCGACCATTGCTGAAAATGAGCGGTCATTTAAAGGGATCTCAGTTGGTACGACTTGGGAGCGAGAGTATGCAGATTCGCCTTTGACCAGCATCTTAGGGACTGTTACCAGTGAAAAAACAGGTATTCCGGCAGAAAGTCTGGATGACTATCTGAAAAAAGGTTATTCACGCAATGATCGTGTCGGCACTTCATACTTGGAAAAAGGCTATGAAGATGAACTTCATGGTACCAATGCTGTGAAACAAATTACGGTTGATAAAAATGGTAATGTGACAGGCGAAAAAGTCCTGAAACAAGGCGAAAAAGGCAAGAACCTGAAATTGACCATTGATTCGAAATTCCAACAAGGTGTGCAGGATATTCTGAAAAATAATTTTGCTGCCCTTCAAGCTGAAGGTTTTGGTGGTCATTCAGAAGGTGCCTACGCTGTGGTCATGAACCCAACTACTGGAGCTATTTATGCTCTTGGTGGGATTCATTATGACATAAAAACTGGTGAGCTCTCAGATGATACGCTTGGTACGATTCAAAATGTTTTCATCCCAGGGTCTGTGGTCAAAATGGGTACAATCTCTGCAGGTTGGCAAAATGGTGTGTTATCTGGTAATCAAGTCTTAAATGACCAACCGATTCAAATTCAAGGTTCACAAGTGAAACAGTCTTGGTTCACAAATGGGATGTCAACACCGATTTCTGCTGTTCAGGCTTTGGAATATTCATCTAATACCTATATGATTCAGACTGCACTAGACATTCTAGGTCAGCCCTACCACCCCAACATGACAATCTACACCTCAAAACTTGAGGATTCCTTTAAAAAATTCCGAAAAACTTATGGTGAATTTGGCTTAGGTGTTCCGACAGGCCTTGATATTCCAGGTGAGTCACCAGGCTTTAACGGTGAAGATGAAACAGCAGCCAACTACTTGGATGAAAGTTTCGGTCAGTATGATAACTATACGCCTTTGCAGTTAGCCCAGTATGCAGCGACCATTGCCAATGACGGTAAGCGCGTTGCTCCTCATCTGGTAGAAGGTGTCTATGACAGCAATACAGACGGTTCACTCGGCGCTCTGACTAAGAAAATCGAAACCAAAACACTTAATATGGTTGATATTTCAATTGAAAATGTGAGCTTGCTCCAGCAAGGCATGTATCAAGTCACGCATGGTGGTAACATGGCGACTGGTAAAGATATTATGGCAAATGCGAGTGTTAATATTAATGCGAAAACCGGAACATCAGAGACGTATAAACTCGATGCCAATGGCAATCAAGTCTATCTGTCAGTGAATAATGTCGTGGCATATGCACCGTCTGAAAAACCACAAATCGCGATTGGTGTCATGGTACCTGATACGATTATTAAACCTGACGGTACAACGACTCATGCCAATCAAAACATCACACGAGATATTGTCAATCTCTACAATTCAATGTACGGTTTCAAATAAAACCTAAAAATGAAAGGCTCAAATATGGCTTATTATCCAGAACCAATTGCCAAGCTAATCGAGTCTTACGCAAAATTACCCGGTATTGGTCAAAAAACGGCAACTCGTCTTGCTTTTTATACGATTGGTATGTCAGACGATGATGTTAATCAGTTTGCAGCCAATCTTTTGTCGGCTAAACGCGATCTCCACTTCTGTAGCATCTGCGGGAATCTGACGGATGCGGACCCTTGTAACATCTGCAGTGACGAATCGCGCGATCGGACGACTATCTTTGTGGTTGAGGAATCAAAGGATGTCCTTGCTATGGAAAAGATTCGTGAATATAACGGTCTCTACCATGTCCTGCATGGCACGATTAGTCCGATGAATGGTGTCAGCCCTGATGATATTAATGTTAAAACCTTAATTACGCGATTGATGGATAGTCAGGTCGCTGAGGCGATTATTGCCACCAATGCGACAAGTGATGGTGAGGCGACTGCCATGTATTTGGCGCGCATCATTAAGCCCGCGGGGATTAAGGTGACGCGTCTGGCGCGTGGTCTTGCTGTTGGCAGTGATATTGAGTATGCTGATGAAGTCACGCTCAGTAAGGCTGTCGAGAATCGGCAGGAGATCTAAAAAACTAATAAAAATAAAATGCTCTCCCAGATACAAGGTCTGGGAGAGCATTTTCGTTTATTTAGTCAAGCTTGCCTTGTCTAAGTCGTTCATGATTATAAATGCCAACTAGACGAATTTCGTGTTTCGCTGTGACATCTGCGTAGACAACTAGCACATCATCAGCAACATGAAATTCCATAAAGCCAGCCCAAGGTTCGTCCTCTAAACGATGCAAATAATAGACATATTCCTGTGGCAATGTACCAAATTCTTTTAGAATGTCTTTGGCGACTTTGATTTCCTCAATAACAGACATAATTTCATCAAAATTTAAACCTAAACGTTTGTCTAAGGTAGCTAGATGTCGGTCAAATCGGTTTGTTGTTTTGATGGTAAACTTAGTCATGCGTGTACTTTGCCTTTACTTTTTCAAAATAATCCCCAGGTATCTCTTTAGCATCGTCTTCAATGATACCTAGTATTTTTTCTTGTTCTTCTTGCCACAACTGCTTATAAACTTTATTTTGGACTCGGACTTCAAAAGGAGCACCCTGTTCAGTAACAGCTTTTTTGACAAACATTGTTAAAAATGATGTTGTTGTTAAGCCTAACTCTTTTGATAGTTTTTGAAATTCTTTTTTTAATTCATCATCAATTTTAAAATTAATTGTACTTGTTGTCATATCTTTACCTCCTGATATATTTATACACTAATTATATCATTGTGTGTATTGTTGTCAAGATATATAAAATATTTCCCTCAGTATGATAGTGTCATACTGAGGGAATTTTTATCAAATCGCACCGTCGCTTTTGTGATATAATAAATTTGACTAGATTATTTCAAGGAGACAAGATGTCAAAACAAAGTTTGATTTTATTATATGGCGGTCGTAGTGCTGAGCGTGAGGTATCGGTATTATCAGCGGAGAGTGTGATGTTTGCGGTTAACTACGACAAGTTTGTGGTGAAGACGTTTTTTATCACGCAAACGGGTGAGTTTGTCAAAACACAAGTTTTCACTGAGACACCTGTTCGGGGAACGAAATTAATGACCAACGCAACGGTTGTTGTAGCTGATATCGTGTCACCTGCTAGTATTTATGAAGCAGGAGCTGTTGTTTTTCCTGTCCTTCATGGTCCTATGGGTGAAGATGGCTCAATTCAAGGTTTTCTTGAGGTACTCAAAATGCCTTATGTTGGGCCGAACATCACCTCAGCTAGTGTGACCATGGATAAAATCATGGCGAAACATGTCTTTGAGTCTGTCGGTGTACCACAAGTACCGTATGTTGCTTTGACGGATTTAGCTGAACTTGACGCTAAAATCGTTGAAGTGACGGCGACTTTGACTTATCCAGTCTTTGTTAAACCGGCCAATATGGGGTCGTCTGTCGGCATCTCCAAAGTTGCGTCTGAATCTGACTTACGTTCTGCCATAGAAGCAGCACAAAAATTCGACAGTCGCATTCTCATCGAGCAAGGGCGTGATGCGCGTGAAATCGAGGTGGCGGTGCTTGGCAATTCTGATGTGATGACGACCTTGCCCGGCGAAGTGGTCAAAGATGTGGCGTTTTACGATTACAATGCCAAATATATCGACAATCAGATCACTATGGCGATTCCGGCGAGTATTCCTGAGGCAACCATGGCGGCGATGCGAAAATACGTGGAAATTGCTTATCGTGCAGTTGCAGGAACTGGCTTGTCGCGCTGTGACTTCTTCATGACTGCTGAACAACAGATTTATCTGAATGAAATTAATGCGATTCCTGGTTTCACGCAGTTTTCAATGTATCCTCTTTTGTGGGAGAACATGGGGTTAGCCTACTCGGATTTGATTGAAAAATTGGTTGAGTTAGCGCTTGAAGCCTTTAACATTCGGGAGAGTAAGCTTTCGGATTAAGTGGATTTTAGACAATGTCTTATATGTCCCTATATGAAAGAGCGAAAGGACATATCATGTTTGAAATTGAAAAAATCAAAAAATTAAACGAGACGGAATTTCAAATCTACAATTTTTTGATGGAGCATATGGCTGATGTCAGCAAGATGACAATTCGAGAATTAGCCAATTGACACACGTGTCAGCAGCAACCATTGTCAGATTTTGCCGGCATTTGGTATTTGCGGGTTTTTCAGAACTTAAATTCCATATGATGCAGGCTAATCACTATGAACCTTCTTTGGAGAGCTACTATGCAAATTTTCTGGAGCTCAATTCCTTTTTGAAAGGTTTGACGGGCGCGACATTTCAGAAAAAATTGGCGCAATCCTGTCAGATGATTGAGGATAGTGCTTATACGGTATTTATGGGAGCCGGCACTAGCGGCGCTTTGTCTAAGTATGGTTATCGATATTTTAATAGTGTTGGTATTCAGGCAATCGCTATTACGGACCCGTATTTTCCTATTACGGATGGTGGCTATCAGAATGCCTGCCTCATTGTTTTATCTGTTACAGGTGAGAATAAAGGTATTATGGAACGAGTACTGCAGTTTAAGCAGAATGGTGTGAAAATTATTTCAATTACGAATGACGAAAAATCCACTATTTCAAAGCTGTCAGACCTAAATTTTTCCTACTATATGATTGATGAATATGCTAGTAACAAGTCGATTAATAAGTTATTTTTGACGACACAGTTACCAGTTTTAGCTTTGATTGAAATTTTGGCGCATCATGTGCGAGTGGCACAATAATTATTTTAGAATGGCTAGAGAAACGATAACAAACCTTAGGGAATGTGAATTTCAAGGTTGTAATCGTTTTTTTTGCGCTTTTGGAAATGCTACGGATTTTTAAAAAAACAACGACAATTATTGGCATCGCTAATCAAGTTATGGAAGGGAATTATCATTTTGTTTCAACTTATGTAACAAGTTTCTTCCTGATTAAAAACTATATCATTTTGTCATCGTCTGGTTTATACTAGGTACAAGTAAGCGCTTACTGTTGTAATATTTTAGAAATTCTTGTAGGAGATGATGGTGCACGTCTAAAACCATTGGATGCTGACATTTGCTTGTGCTGATTTTGCGAAAGCAATCATTGAATTGTACAAGATGATTAAAGGGGTAAAACGATAGAGATTAGGGCAGGGCTGCCAAATACTTCTAGTTTTTTCTCTGAAAACGATGATTACTCGTTCATTTTTTAAATGTAAAGCTTGTCAGTTGATGAAATAAAAGGAGAATAATTTATGAATGCATTACAATATTGGTTGGAAAAGCATCTTGTTCCAGTCGCGGCAAAAATCGGTTCGCAAAAACACTTAGTTGCTCTGCGTGACTCATTCGTTGGTATGATGCCAGCGACGATGGTAGGGGCAATGGCAACGTTAATATCGGTTCTGATTGGCACAGTACCAGCTTTAGTCCAACAATTTGTACAACGTGGCGCATCTGACGGTTCATGGACACTTTCGCATACACCAGTCTTTGAACAACTTGCTGGCATCTCGAATGTTGTTAGTCAGGGGACTTTGACAGTTATCGGTCTTATTTTTGCTTTTTCATGGGGTTACAACCTTTCGAAAGCGTACAAAGTCAATGAACTTGCTGGTGGGATTGTTGGGGTTGCGGCATTAATTTCAGGTCTGCCTAATATTTTGTCGTTAGCAACTGCTGGTCTTTCTGAAAAAGCAATGACAACAGTTAACAATAATATTGCAGCACAAGGTATTGCAACTTGGAAAATGGGCATTTCAGTCGCTCATATGGATTCAGGCGCCTACTTTGCGGTTATCCTTATGGGAGGAGTTGCTGTCGTTATTTACGCCAAACTCATGCTTGCTGATATCACAATTAAGATGCCTGATTCAGTACCCCCAGCAGTATCCAAAGCTTTCTTGGCTATCGTCCCAACAATTGTTTCAGTTTATGCTGTTTCAATCGTTTACTACTTTATCAAAGTATGGACTGGGAACGATATGATCTTCTTGATCAGTAAATATATCGCTGAACCATTCCAAGCCTTATCACAATCACTTGTTTCGGTATTAATTGTTACTTTCTTCGTCTCACTTTTCTGGTTCTTTGGTATTCATGGCACAAATGTATTAGGACCTGTACTTGATAGCATTTGGGGACCACTTCAACTTGCCAATATGGAAGTTTACAATAAAGTTGGCTTACAAGGTGTTAATGACCTTGTCGCTAAAGGTGCAATCGATAAAGCACATGCGATCGACGGAAATTTCCTGACGCTTTGGGTACGCGGATCATGGGATGCCTATTCAAGTTTCGGTGGAACGTGTGGTACTTTGTCATTGATCATTGCTATCCTTTGGTCTCTAAACGTGACGACTATAAAACAGTTGCCAAACTGTCTGTTGCCCCAGGTATTTTCAATATCAATGAACCTGTTATGTTCGGGATGCCATTAGTTTTGAATTCTCTTTTCTTCATTCCAATTTTATTAGCACCAATGGTGTCAGTAACGATCGGATATGTTGCGACAGTCCTACACTTGGTTTCACCAGTTGTCTTGTCAGTGCAGTGGGTAACACCACCATTTCTTAATGCTTTCATGGCGACAGGTTTTGACTAGCGTGCGATTCTTGTAACAGCTGTCTCATTTGCAGCAACATTTGCCATTTGGTTCCCGTTTGTTGTTGCGGCAAACAGCTTGAAAGAAGAAGTTTAAGCATCACGTTTCTTAATTGAATCGTAATACGATACAACACATTGGAAGCTAAAGGAAAAGTCATGAGATCATTGACTTTTTCTTTAAATCACTATATATTTAAGTTGCAAAGCATGTCGAAGGAGTTACATGGAACATAAAAATTTAGCAATATTTCCCAAAGACTTTCTTTGGGGGAGTGCATCTGCAGCCTATCAAGTAGAGGGCGCTTACGATGAAGACGGGAAAGGCTTGTCTGTCTGGGATGATTTCGTTCGAATTCCAGGCAAGACTTTTAAAGGCACCAATGGCGATGTCGCCGTTGACCATTACCACCGTTATCAAGAAGATGTCAAACTCATGGCTGAGATGGGCATGAAGGCCTACCGTTTCTCAATCGCTTGGACACGTATTTTTCCAAACGGCACAGGTGAAGTGAATGAAGCGGGCCTGAAATTCTACAGCGATTTAATTGACGATCTATTAGCCAATGGGATTGAACCCTTGGTGACCATTTATCATTGGGATCTCCCGTAAGCCCTTCAAGATGCCTATGGTGGCTGGGAATCGCGCAAAATCATTCCAGATTTCGTGAACTATGCTGAGACTTTGTTTAAAGCCTATGGTGATCGCGTGAAATACTGGGTGTCATTGAATGAGCAAAATATCTTCACACACATGGGATGGCAAATTGCCACACACCCACCTGGTAAAAAAGATCCAAAACTTTTTTATCAAGTTAACCACCATGCGAATTTGGCAAATGCGGCAGTCATTAATAAATTTCATGACATGAATATTGACGGTAAAATTGGCCCTTCATTTGCCTATTCACCACAATATGCTTTTGATTCAAATCCTTTAAATGTTTTGGCAGCAGAAAACGCTGAAGAATTGGGTGCACACTTCTGGATGGATGTTTATGCCTACGGTGAATACCCAATTGTTGCGTGGAATTACTTGAAAGCAAGAGGTCTGGCGCCTGAGTTTGCACCTGGTGATGCTGAATTACTCAAATCTGCCAAACCTGACTTTATGGGCTTGAACTACTATCAAAGCGGAACGAATACTTGGAACCCAATTGATGGCGGTGTTGAAAATAAAGACAGCTATCAGATGAACACGACAGGAAAAAAAGGGACGGCTAAAGCATCCGGTATCCTTGGCCTACAAAAAAGTGTGACCAATCTTTTTCTTGAAACGACAAACTGGGATTGGGCCATTGACCCAGTTGGTTTAAGAATCGCCTTGCGCCGCATCGCCTCACGTTACCGCTTGCCAATCCTCATCACGGAAAATGGTTTGGGCGAATACGACAAATTAGAAGACGGCCAAGTCCACGATGATTACCGCATTGACTTCTTGAAAAAACACGTCCTAGCTATCAAAGAAGCAATTTCTGACGGCGTTGACGTCATCGGTTACACCACTTGGAGCTATACCGACCTTTTGAGCTGGCTCAACGGCTACCAAAAACGCTACGGTTTCGTCTATGTTGATCAAGATGAAACAATGACAGGTTCACTGAAACGCATTCCGAAAGATTCTTACTATTGGTACAAAGACGTTATCGCAAGCAATGGCGATGATTTGAGTCTCTTGTAATAAACTTTTGCAAGAGATTAGTCAATAGTCGCTTGGTAAATTATTGAGAAAAACTATTGGAGAGAAATATGGCTTTAAGAAATGATTTTTTATGGGGTGGTGCGGTCGCTGCACATCAACTTGAGGGTGGCTGGCAAGCAGGTGGTAAAGGTGTTTCTGTTGCGGATGTTATGACAGTTGGTGCTAATGGTGTGGCACGCCGGATTACAGATGGTGTCTTGCCCGATGAAAATTATCCCAATCATGAAGCAATTGATTTTTATCATCGCTATAAAGAAGATGTGGCTTTATTTGCAGAACTTGGGCTCAAGTGTTTTAGGACTTCTATCGCTTGGACACGGATTTTTCCAAACGGTGATGAGCTAGAGCCTAATGAAGCAGGTCTGCAATTTTATGATGACTTGTTTGATGAATGTCTGAAATATGGGATTGAGCCAGTTATTACGCTGTCGCATTTTGAAATGCCTTATCACTTGGTGACTGAATATGGTGGTTGGCGGAATCGTCAACCGATAGACTTCTTTGTTCGTTTTGCGGAGACTGTCTTTAAACGCTACAAAAACAAGGTCAAGTATTGGATGACCTTCAACGAGATTAATAATCAAGCCAACTATGCCGAAGATTTTGCACCGTTTACAAATTCAGGGCTTAAATTTACTGACGACGAAGATAGAGAACCCGTTATGTATCAGGCTGCTCACTATGAGCTTGTGGCAAGTGCGAAAGCTGTCAAAATCGGTCATGACATCAATCCTGAGTTTTAAATTGGGAGTATGATTGCCATGTGTCCGATTTATCCGGCGAGCATGAATCCGCGGGACATCATGAAGGCGCAGGTTGCCATGCAGCGCCGTTACTGGTTTAGCGATGTGCATGCGCGTGGTCATTATCCGAGCTACCTGACGGCTTACTTCAAGCGTCGTGGTTTCAAACTTGACATCACTGAGGCTGATAAAAAAGATTTGGCAGCAGGAACAGTGGACTACATTGGCTTTTCTTACTATATGAGCTTTGCGGTGAAAAACACGGATAATGGTGCTGGTTTTGATTACGACGAGGCGAAGGAGTTGATTCGGAACCCTTATGTTGACGCGATCGAATGGGGGTGGCAGATTGACCCGCTTGGCTTACGCTATGTGATGAACTGGTTTAACGAGCGCTATGAATTGCCATTGTTTATTGTTGAAAATGGTTTTGGTGCAGTAGATGAAGTTGTCGATGGCAAGATTCACGATGACTATCGCATTGCTTATCTACGTGCCCACATTGAACAAATGATAGATGCCGTCGAAATAGATGGGGTTGACTTACTTGGTTACACACCGTGGGGCTTTATTGATTTGGTTTCTGCCGGAACTGGCGAGATGAAAAAACGTTATGGTATGATTTATGTCGATAAAGATAACGACGGTAAAGGCACACTGAGTCGCAGTAAGAAAGACTCTTTTGATTGGTATCAAAAAGTGATTAAAAGTAATGGTAAAGAACTGTAAGTAGCAGCAGATATCACGTCATGAAATAAAAATGAGGCTAGGACAAAAAGTCTTCAGTCACTAAAAGAGAAAATCAAACTCGGTAATGAACTTAAAACTGCCAGTTTGCTTTTCTTTTTTTGTATGGCTTTGCTAATAGAATCAGCGAATTTTTCACTGGTTTCGCATTGTTTTGGCAAAAGAGATTGTACAAAAAATGCAGCTTTTGTCTAGCTTATTAGATTGTTCGTCAGAACCAATTTCAAGTAAGTTAAATTTTTTGATAAATTTCTTTATTTTATCATTTTATTATCATAGATGTGGTATAATGAGTTAAGGAATTTTTTGGGAGGGATTGTTTATGAAAAAGTGGAAAAAGGGATTACTATCCGTTGCGGTAGCTGTTGGCTTAATCATTTTGACTGCCTGTAGTCTTGTCGCAAAAGAACAAAAAGTGAAGATGGAAAAAGAAGAGAACGGTGTCAAAATTATTCTGACCTATTATGCTAAGGGAGATACGGTGACGAAGCAGACGTCTGAAAATATTATTCCTTATAGTGAAATAGGGGTTAAGACTGCTGATGAGGCAAAAGAACAACTAGAAGAGCTTGCCAAGTCTTATAATAAGCTTAAAGGCGTCAAGGACCAGTTGGTTTACGGTGAAGATTCTGTCACAGAAAAAGACGTGGTTGATTATACGGTTGTAGATATGGCAAAAGCAATGGAACTGACGGGTACGATGACTGATGATGACGACTTTTCTAAAGGTGTTAGTCTGAAAAGCAGTATTAAATTATTAAAAGAACAAGGGTTTAAAGAGAAGAAATAAGCCTTGAACATGATCGATAATAAGTTTTGAGCTAGTGTTGTAAAAAAGCAAGACTAGCTTTTTAATTTAGTTGGCAAGGTTAAAGGATTTTATACCTCGAAATTTTTTTATTTTATAAAAAAAATATAATAAAATATGTTATAATAAGTTATAAAATTTAGGAGGAAGTCTGTATGAAAAAAATGAAAAAAGGATTGCTATCTGTTATCGTCATCATCGGTGTCTTTGTTTTGACAGCATGTAGTATGTCTGCTAAAGAACAAAAAGTAAGCTACGAAAAAGAAGAAAAAGGTGTTAAAATCGTTCTGACTTACTATGCTAAAGGTGACAAAGTGACAAAACAAACATCTGAAAATATTATTCCTTATAGCGCGATGGGCGTTAAATCAGCAGAAGAGGCAAAAGAACGCCTGAAAGATGTTCTCAAGTCTTACAATGATATCAAAGGTGTCAAAGATGAGCTAACCTATGGTGAAGATGCTGTCACCGAAAAAGTCGAGATTGATTATACGGTAGTTGATATGAAAAAAGCTAAGGAGTTAGTGGGCGTATCAACTGACGGTGGTGATATCTCTAAAGGTATTAGTCTTAAAAACAGTATCAAACTATTAGAAGACCAAGGCTATAAAGAGAAGAAATAAGTTTGTTAGACACTTGTGAGCAGTTAATCATGCCTTGGGTTGTTACCTATTGCGTGAGCTGCTCATTTTTAATTTCAGGCATCAATTATGTCTACTCATGATTGAGGCATGATAAATGTCGAGTAATCTCGGCATTTTTTTGATAAAATAAAAGATATGAAAAAGAATCAGGTGTACTTATGAATTTAACCTTACATGAAGTAGCAGACGCCGTTAAGGCGCAAAACGATGTTTCAAAATATGAGAATCGTGTGCTTGGCAATATCGAGTTCGACAGTCGGCTCATCAAGCCTGGCGACATTTTCCTACCCCTAAAGGGTGCACGTGATGGTCATGACTTCATCCCAACGGCTTTTGAAAACGGTGCTGTTGTCACGTTTTCAGAGCAAGATGTGGCATTTCCTCACATTCTAGTTGAAAATGCTGAGCAGGCTTTTCAGGATTTAGCACGATATTATCTAGCTAAAACCGCGGTTGATGTCATCGCCATTACCGGCAGTAACGGCAAGACGACGACCAAGGATATGACTGCGCAAATTCTTGCGACGACTTACAAGACCTACAAAACGCAGGGCAACTACAATAACGAGATTGGCCTCCCCTACACCGTTCTCCACATGCCTGATGACACTGAAAAACTGGTGCTTGAAATGGGTCAAGACCACATGGGCGACATTCATTTACTGTCTACTCTTGCCAAACCAAAACTAGCGGTCATCACGCTGATTGGTGAAAGCCACCTCGAGTTTTTCGGCACCCGCGAGAAAATCGCTGAAGGCAAGATGCAGATTATCGACGGCTTGTTCCATGGCGGTGAACTCATTGCTCCAGCAGATAAAATTATCAACGCCTATTTACCTGAAAATCAGAAAATCACGCGGTTTGGTGCAGACGCGGATATCCACCTGACAGCCCTTTATGAGCATAAAGACCACCTGAGCTTTACCGTTAATTTCTTAGATGAGGATTTGACAATTCCAGTTCCTGGGAAATTTAATGCGACTAATGCCATGGTTGCAGCCTATGTCGGTACTTTAGAAGGTGTTTCGCCACAACATATCAAGAAAGCACTGGCAAATCTCAACCTGACCAAAAATCGTGTCGAGTGGCTTAAAGCAAGCAATGGAGCGGATGTTTTATCAGATGTCTATAATGCCAACCCAACAGCTATGCGATTGATTTTAGAAACTTTCCAAACCATTGCACGTAATCCTGAAGGTAGAAAAATTGCTGTTTTAGCAGATATGAAAGAATTAGGCGATCAGACGGCGCAACTACATGCAGAGATGATTACCGCACTTAATCCAGAAAAACTAGATTTACTCTATCTTTATGGGGAAAATATGTTATCTTTAGCACAGCTCGCTCAAGAAATTTTCCCACCTGAAACGGTCAAATATTTCCGTAAAGATGATGAAAAAGATGAACATGATATCCTGTCTCAAGACTTGCTTAATGAGCTAAAACCGGCTGACCAAGTCTTGCTTAAAGGCAGTAATTCTATGCGTTTAGCGGAAATTGTCAATCAATTGTAATATAAGCTCTTTCAAAATAAAAAAACAAAGATACAGAGATGAAAACGCTTTATAATAAAAGGTGTTATCGTCTCTTTTTGTCTGTCAAAAAATAACATTTTAGATGTATTTATTTGAAAAGTTGTTCGAAAAATATTAAAAGAAATAGTTAAAAAAAGGTACCAAAAAGATAAAAGTATTATATAATAGACAAGTAGTCAAATGTCAGAGAATTGTCTTTGATATTTAGGTTGCAAAAAATATTGAGGAGTATCCATTTTCATGAAAAAAGGATTGACACGTGGTCTCGTTACAGCAGGTGTTGCTTTGTTTGCAGTTGCAGCATTGGCAGCTTGTGGTAGTAAATCTTCTGATAAAAAATCAGAAGATAAGACAATTGACGATTTGAAAATTTCGTTTGTCCCTTCTAGAAACCCAGATGATATTGCTGTCGCAACGAAACCTATGGCATCATTGTTACAAGATGATCTGAAGAAACAAGGTTACAATGTGAAAAAAGTTGATGTCTCTGTCGGCACAAACTTTGAGGCAGTCGGTGAGGCTTTAGCCTCTGGCGCTGCTGATGTAGGTTACGGTGTTCCGGGTTCGACTTATGCTTTGTATAAAGACGACGTGAATGTTATCTTGACTGCGACACGTGCGGGTCTCAATAAAGACTCTAGTGACGCTAAAGATTGGAATGATGGTAAAGCGACTGAGCCAACGGATAAACAAGCGACAAGCTACCGTTCAATCTTAGTTACTGGTCCATCTGAGAAAGGTCAAGCCTTGGCTAAAAAAGTCAACGCTGGCGAAAAATTAACATGGAATGATTTAAAAGATGCTAACTGGGGACTTTCTTCAACTACCTCAGCGGCAGGATATGTTTATCCTTCACTTTGGTTAAACGATAACTTCAAACATACAGTGACTGATTTAGCACATACAGTGACAATCGATTCTTATGGTTCTGGTTTGGCACGTCTTGCCTCAGGACAAATCGATGTATTACCAATGTATGCAGATGCTCGCCGTGATTACGCTGATGCTTGGACATCAACTTACGGTCAAAAAGAGTCTATCTGGTCTGAAACAAACGTTATCGGTGTCACACCAGCGATTTATAACGACGGAATCTTGGTTTCAAAAGAGTCTAAAATCATGACACCAGAGTTCCAAAAAGCCTTGCAAGCAGCGATTAAAGACATGGCAAAAACTGACGAAGGTAAAAAAGTACTTGCTGTCTATTCACATGAAGGATACAAAGATGCAAAAGAATCTGATTATAAATCAGAATTTGCAGCAGAACAATTGTTGCAAAAAAACGCTAAATAAGCTAGATATTAGCGTGACTAACTAAAACGAAAAAACAAGCAGTCAGACAAGCGTTGACTGTTTGTTTTTCGTGTCTAGGACAGTTTCATCGCTCTGTTGATACTAGCAAAGCAGTCATCTTATCCCCCTACTAATAAGGAGCAATCAGCTAAATGATTAAGTTCGAAAATGTTTCAAAAGTTTACCCCAACGGTACCCGCGGTCTTGAAGATATCAATCTTGAAATTGAACAAGGCGAATTTGTGGGCATCATCGGTACCTCTGGTGCTGGGAAGTCAACGCTTATCCGCACTATTAATGCCTTAAATAATATCACAACAGGTACACTCATCGTCAATGATACAGATGTTGCCAAATTAAAAGGCAAAGGTCTGCGTGAATTCCGCAAACACGTCGGGATGATTTTTCAGTCTTATAATCTCGTGCCACGTGTATCTGTTATCCGTAATGTCCTAAGCTCTCGTGTGCCTAATATGTCTTTTCTAAAAGTCTGTTTTGGTCTCTTTTCTAAAGAGGACAAACTCAAAGCGCTTGATGCCTTAAATCGTGTGGGCATTCTTGACAAGGCTTATATCCGCGCAGACCAACTCTCAGGTGGTCAGCAACAACGTGTCTCTTTAGCGCGAGCATTGGCTCAAGATGCTGACATTCTTTTGGCGGATGAGCCGGTAGCTGCACTTGACCCAGTGACGGCGCGTGAAGTCATGGATGATTTTAAACGGATTAATCAAGAGTTAAATAAAACAGTCTTGATTAATATCCACCATGTGGAGTTGGCGCTTGAATATACAGACCGCATTATCGCTGTAAAAAAAGGTAGAATCGTTTTCGACGGGCCATCTAGTAGCGTGACGCAAGACATTTTAGATGATGTTTACAGAAAAGAGGCTTAGGATGTATGATAAAATTTTCAAGCCTAAAAAATTAGTCTTGGACTCGGGTGAGGTCGTTTATGAAAAAGCAACGCGCACACCAATCGCTTGGCTCATTTTCCTAGCTCTCTTGATTTTCTCAATCAAATTTACAAATTTCCAATTCTCAGCACTCATCGAGCGCGGCTCGAATTTCTTTGACATGCTGAAAAGAATGGTACCACCAGATACAGGTTACCTGCCTAAGGTTATCAAACCTTTGCTTGACACGATAAAAATGAGTTTTATCGGTTCAATTCTCGGGAGTGTTCTGGCGATTCCATTTGCGATTTTGGCATCCAGCAACATCGTACATAACGTTTGGCTTAATAAAATCGTGCGGATTATCTTTACCTTCCTGCGGACATTACCAACGCTTGTGACAGCTTTAATCGCCACTTACATTTTTGGTCTGGGCACTTTTGCAGGAACGCTTGCCATTTTCATCTTCTCGTTTTCTTACATGGGTAAACAAATGTTTGAAGTGATTGAAACGGTTGATATGGGAGCTTTTGAGGCTATGGAATCAATCGGGGCGACGAAATTGAAAGCCTTCACCTTTGCTATTGCGCCACAAATTATGCCGATTTATCTGTCAACAACCCTCTTTAACTTTGAAGGAAATGTCAGATATGCCGCGATTTTAGGTTATGTCGGTGCCGGCGGTATCGGGATGATTTTGAATGATCGGGTAAATAATCGAGACTATACGAGTGTGGGCATGATTTTACTTGCTTTACTTGTGACCGTGATGACGATTGAACTGGTAAGTCAAGTGATTCGTCGTAAGCTGACCTAAGGAGGATGACATGACAGATTTAATAAAAGAAAAATATGCACAGAGTCCTCGTCGTTGGCCGTATTATCTGGTGATTTTCGCTATTGTAGCAGGCATCTTCGTCTGGTCAATGACCGTGATGAATATGTCAGGAATGTCAGAAAAAGGCACTGCGATTGCAGGAAATATCTTCAAAGGGATTTTCCACCCAGACTTGAAATTCCTCTTTGCACTTGACACTTCAGGCGTCGGCTATCTCTTGCTCCAAACCATTGCCATTGCCATTTTGGGGACTTTAATTGGCGCGATTATCGCCATACCTTTATCATTTTTATCAGCAACCAATATGATGCCGGCTTGGGTTGCCTACGTGATTCGCTTTTTCATCATGGCTTTGCGGACTGTTCCACCTTTTGTCTACGGCTTGATGTTTATCCGAGTAACAGGGCCTGGGCCATCTGCGGGTGCTTTGACTTTAGGCCTCATGTCGATCGGGATGATTTCTAAACTCTTCATTGAAACCATTGAGGACTTGGACCAAGGGATTTTGGAGTCCATGGAGGCAGCAGGTGCAACAACCTTCCAAAAAATTCGTTTTGGCGTCATGCCTCAGCTCATGCCTGATTTCTTGTCTATCTTGCTCTATCGTTTAGATATGAACTTGCGGGATGCTAGTATTTTAGGGCTTGTAGGCGCTGGCGGTATCGGTGCACCAATGATTTTCGCCATGAGTGCTTATAAGTGGCCGCAAGTTGGCTCTATCTTGATTGGTCTCTTTGTCTTAATCCTTGTGATTGAGCAAATTTCTGATCAAATTCGGTCTTATTTGTTGAAAGGATAATCTTTTCATGAAAAAAATGAAGATTTATTATACCAGTGATGTGCATGGCTATCTCTACCCAACCGATTACCTCTCAGATGAGGCACAAGGCATGGGGCTGATGCAGACTATAACTGACTTTGATAAGGATGAGAATACCCTCGTCATTGACGGTGGTGATATTTTCCAAGGTTCACCGTTTATCAATTATTTTCAAAATCAAAAACGGTCTGACAATGGTATCGCCAAAGTCATGAATGCCGGTGGTTATGATGTCATTACACTAGGCAATCACGACTTTAACTACGGTTTTGATTTTCTAAAAGAAAATCTCTCAAACCTAGATGCCCAAGTCACAGCGGTCAATGTCTTAGACAAGTCTGGTGCGCAACTCTTTCCAGCTCAGATAAAGACATTAGGCAATGGCTTGAAAATTGGCTTGATTGGTGCTGTCACGGACTATGTTAATATCTGGGAAAATCCTGAAAATATCGCAGATATCCAAATTACACCAGTTTTTCCAGCCATGAAAGCTGAGCTTGAGCGCTTGAAACCTCAAGTTGACTTTGTGGTTGGGATTTATCACGGTGGCTTTGAGTCTGACTTGGCAACAGGTGAGCGCTTGTCGGATACCGGCGAAAATGTTGGCTATCAACTCCTAGAAGAACTGGATTTTGACCTCCTTTTAACAGGACATCAGCACGCGACAATCGAGGGGCAATATGTTCATGGGACTTATACCTTGCAGCCACCCAACATGGCACGCAAATACTTCGAGATTGCCGTTAATTTTGACGATACGCTACAACCGAGCATCACAAGTGAGCTGAAAACGCCAGGGATTAACCAATCACCTGACTTGAAAGCAGCCTTGGACGACCTCCAGACTGAGGTTAATCGTTACTTGGATAGACCGATCGTTCATCTCGATACCGAAGTTGCGGCGCAAAGTCACCTAGACTTGGCACAAACCAGCAACGCGATCCTCGCGCTCACCGCGCATGTTCAAAGGCTTGCGACAGGTGCTGATATTTCAATCGTCAGTATGAATAACAATACTCTGTATTTGCCGCAAGATGTGAAAGTCCGGGATATCCTGAGAAATTATCCTTATGATAATACCCTCTTTCTGATGAAGGTGACAGGTCAGCAACTCAAGCAAAATCTTGAGAAAACAGCCGAGTATTTCGCTTTAGAATCGGGGGGAATCGTCATCAATCCTAAGTGGTTGGTGCCGAAAACGGAGCATTATAATTACGATTTCTATTATGGTCTGGGCTATACACTGGATGTATCTCAGCCAGTAGGCAGTCGTGTGCGCGAGCTGACTTATCAAGGTCAGCCGGTTCAAGACACGGATGTCCTGAGTGTCGCGCTCAATAACTATCGAGCAGTCGGTGGTGGTGAGTACAATGCTTATAAAGCAGCAGAAGTTGTTCAAGATACAGGTTTGACGATTCAAGACCTGATGATTGCCTATTTGGAGAAAACAGGGCAGTTGCAGGTGGATGAAGAGTTGGATTTTGAAGTTGTATCATCATAAATAAAAGCTAGGACAGAAGTCCTTAGTTAGCAAAAGAGAAAAGCAAACCTGCGAGTTTGCTTTTCTCTTTTTTCTATTGTAGAAAGAGTGCGAGTTTATAGAGAAATCATTGTATTTTTACCGATTTCGTATTGTTTTGGCAAAAGAATACGAAATTGGTATTTTTCTTACTACTCTACGATTTATCTAAAAATAATACAGAAATAGGT
>SKEM01000425.1_pt1 | contig 29172 bp, 24 predicted proteins | sample 4826731 | NCBI WGS metagenome assembly SKEM01 (sample SAMN11008809, study PRJNA524170) | human gut metagenome | biome: Human fecal sample; material: Feces; isolation source: fecal sample from pouch patient p37 | host: Homo sapiens | place: Israel: Tel-Aviv | collected 2015-07-27
CAAAGCTTTGCTTATTAGGTTGCCATTCATCCCACGTATCAGTATTGGTTACATCATTATGCTTTCCTACACGGTTGAATTCAACTTTTCTTTCAACCTTGTCAGGAGCCGTAGAACCATCACTCATTATGTAGATGATAGTTTCAGTAATTGACTTCTTCTCTGAAATGTCATGACTACCATGTTTAAAGTGAACTTCAAATACCTGATCTTTATCATCATTATTGTCATAGGTAAAGCCTTTTTCTGGATAATCTTTTTCTGGATCACCAGATGGTACTAATACATAGTGTTTATTAACAAATTGATTAATTTCTTCGGATGGACTGTAACTTTCATGACCATTGGTTACTCCAGTTAAATTATGAGTATCCAATGTTGTCTTAGTAGTATCATCAATAAACACTACTTTGGCTTTTTGCTTATTAGGAGTATAGGTAACAGTTTCAGTAATATCTTTATCACCTGCTGTTACGGTTTTAGCTCCTACCAATTTAGTATCCGGAGTATAACCTTTTACTTCTGGTGTTGGCACAACGTCAAAGCTTTGCTTATTAGGTTGCCATTCATCCCACGTATCAGTATTAGTTACGTCATCGTGCTTTCCTACACGGTTAAATTCAACTTGTTTTTCAACCTTGTTAGGAGCCGTAGAACCATCACTCATTATGTAATAGTTTCAGTAATTGACTTCTTCTCTGAAATGTCATGACTACCATGTTTAAAGTGAACATGGAAAACATTCTTGCTGTTATCAGCTTGATACTTATTGCCATTAAAGTCATTTGAAACTAAGACATAGCCTTTCTTTTTATAGTTTGCAATTTCATCAGCCGGAGCAGTTTCAAAAGTAATTGCTTGGCCAAATTTACCGCTAGCGTCTTTACTCTCCAAGTTAGTCTTAGTTGTATCGTCGATGTAGGTAATCGTAGCTTTTTGATCATTTGCTGTGTAGGTAATATATGTGTTTTCGCCAAGATTAGTTGGCATAAAATTCTTATCACTAACAATCTTATTCTCATATTTTACAATAGCACTATAACCTGTGATTGGCTTTGCATTAACTGGTTCAATCTTAGTTGGATCGTATCGATCATTAGTGTAGTAATCCCATGTTTTATTTCCACTAGGATCAGTAGTGATTACTTGACCCAACTTCTTGTATTGATAAACAATATCGGTTGTCTGTGGAACGTATGGATTAACAATGGTATAAGAATGGCTCTTATACCATTGCAATCCATTCCAAGCATATTTGTCATACTCTGCACTGTTCCCATACGTAAGAGTGCCATGCTTAACTTCCTTACCATTATCTTTAACTACATAGTCCATAGCTCCGATCTCTTCACTGTCATTTTCAGTAAAGGTAACAGAAACACCATCATGATAATTCTTGGTGCAACTGTAGCCATCATAGAATTCAGAAATAAATCCATTACCATTGTGAGTGATGTTGGCTAAATATTGATGCTGCTGAACATACTCGGGGCCCCTTGGCAAACCAGTAGTATATGATTGACCAGTCAATCCGTCTTGCGTATGAGTTAATCTATCAATAACTTGGTCATTGCTATCCTTATAAGTTACAGTCTGTGTAATCTTATGAGGAACAAAGAAAGAAATTCCTGTATAAAAACTCCCTTTTTTCACATCTTTAGCATGTGAGCCTATAAATAACAGTTAATTTATTATAATGATAATCTGGGGGAAATGGAGATTCGTCAACTTTAACGGGATTGCTTTGTACAAATCCAGACATAGTATCATTATAAACAGTACCAGTATATTCACCATAATCAACATTAGCACCATAATCAACATCAGCACCAAAATCCAAATCTAATGATTTATTTTGAGCCAATTTACCAACCTTTTTACGATCTTGATAAACATAAACGACACCATCGCCAGTTCGATTGGTAGTTAAAATAATGTTTTTGCCAGTTTCAGTCCGTAACCATTCAAAAGCATATTCCTGCTTATTATTAAAGGTGCTTGGCAAATAATTAGTAAGATCAGCAGGATAGTTATCCGTTACAGAATATTTACTGTTAGTTTGTGTATCAGTTTGAGCCTTGTTATCAGTCAATGCATTTAATTTAACATTGTCTGCTAACCTTTGTTTGTTTTGTTTAATATCTAACGTATTACTATTTTTTGTACCTGTCTTTGCTACTTGTTGTGATGATTTATCTGAGGTTGCAGTAGCTAATTGATCACTAGTTTGAGCCTTATTAGCAACTGACTTAGTCTCATTTGTATCACTTACAGATTTTTTACTGTCTTGTGTATTGCTCTTTACCGCACTTGCATTAGTTGCTTGTTGTGATGACTTAACAGCAGTTTGATCATTCGTTGTCTTTTCATCATTTTGGACAGATGAAACTTGACTTTGATTTTGATCTGAATCTTGTTGTGCTAATGTTGCATCACTTGATGCTTGTGCAGAATTTATATCCTTGGAAGTTTGAGTTTGAACCGACTGCCCTTGTACGCTATCAGCGTGTACTATAGACGTGCCGACCCCTCCCATGAAGTACAAAGTAGTGCCAAGCATTACGCTTGCTACACCAATGCTAAATTTACGAATACTAAAACGTTGTTTATTTGAAATTGTTAAATTTTCTTTTAAATTTCTTCTATTATTCATTTTACATCTCCCCTTTATTACAGTTCGAGTTCAATACATTCAAAATACTACGTTATAAATATAATGTAAATAGCTACTATATTAGATAACAGGTATAGATCATCATTATAATTGTAAGCGTCATTTTAAATAAAGCTGTTAATATAGTCATTAAAAGGAATTTTTCTATCTGCGTATTTAAAAAATAACACAAAAAATAACACAAAAAATTGCATAAAAAAGCACTAAGCCTTACAGCCCAATGCTTTAATTTATAGATATATAACTTCTTACTTTACCAAATTCTAACTCTCTTCTCAGGATCAAGCCACATGCCATCACTTGGCTTAACATCAAAGGTTTCATAGAATTCGTCTTGACATTGACTTGGAATATTTACTCTGGTTGGTTGCGGAGCGTGAACATCAACGGCAATTTCAGTCTTAATTGCTTCTGGACGCTGCTTTTGAGCCCATGAACGAGCATAGTTTTCAAATAGTTCTTTCATGTCACCATGATCAATCTTATTAGCTTGAATTGCACAGGTTAACCCACCTAAATCTGCAATATTTTCGGCAACAACTTGCTTTCCATTCAATTTAGCAGGACCATACTGCAAGCCATCATAAATATCAATAGCTGCTTTTGTTCGCTTATTAAACTCAGCAAAATCTTCTTTTGTCCACCAATTTTTCATGTTACCAAATTCATCAAATTTCGCCCCATTATTATCAAAAGCATGAGAAATTTCGTGGGCAATTGTTGCACCAATACCACCATAATTTTGTCCCCGAGATTGATGAATATCGTAAAATGGTTTTTGCAAAATTCCAGCCGGAAAAGTTATATCGTTTCGTTGTGGATCATAGCAAGCATTATTCATATTGCCTGGCATCAACCACACAGTCCGATCAACTGGTTGGGTCAATTGGTCCAGGTTATATTTAACAACAACTTTCTTTAAGTTGCGTTCATTCTCATATAAACTCTTATTTGGATCAATTTGCAATAGATCATAAATCTTTTCTTGTTTGTCTGGATAACCGATCTTTAAAACTAAAGCTTTCAATTTCGTAATTGCTTTTTGTTTAGTAGCTTCGGACAACCAAGTATTTTCCTTAATACGACTCTCATAGACTTTAATCATTTTGTGAATCATATCAGTTACATCAGCCTTCGCATCCGCACCTAGATATTTTTTACCATAATAGATTCCCATTGGTTCAGAGAAACTAGCATTCGCAATATAATATGCATGCCGATTAACTGGTGCCAATTCTCCCTGACCTGTCAAAGCTTGATTAAATGGAAAAGCGGCTTCACGGAAAGCCTGCGAAAGTAAATGAGCATGATCATTAATAAAGCTCATAATCATCCAGCCTTTAATCTCAGCAAAGTTATTTTCATTAATCAGTTCTTCCGCATGTTCTAAGAAACGTGGTTCCATTACAATAATTTGCTTTGGCTTAATTGGCAGTACTTTTTGTAAAGCTGCTGCCATATCAAAAGTCTTAAATTCGGCCACGAAATCTTCATAGCTAACTGGATTATAACAAGCAGGATAATCCGACCATTCTTCAGTTGATTTAACAACTTTAGCTAATTTTTGGTCAAAAGCTAATCCATTTTTAACATATTCTCGTGCATCTTTTTTATTGACACCAGCCATTGTCAATAATTTAATGGTTTGTTCAGATAAAATTGTTAAAAGCTTAGGTGCATCTGCTTGCTTATATGAAGTAGTATCAGGTAAGAAAGTACCAGGGCCGGCAAATTCTAATACATTAACCTTCGTGTTTTTCATATCGGCTTCAACTTCGAAGCTAAAAGGTAAATTTTGCGGATTAGCTAGGATCTCATCTAAATTAGTATGTTTAATTCCCTTATTCAATTCTTTTAAACTTGTTAAAGACTCTAAAGCACGAAGATCTTTCTTAATTGGTTCTGCTCCATCAGCATCTCGTTTTTTAAAGTTCTTAGCTAACTTATACAAATCAATAGCTTTGTCTAAATTTGGTACATCTATTTTATCTTTCTTACTTGCTAATTCATCCAGGTCAGCCAATACACGCTTTTCAATGCGCATATCGATTTCTGTATTAACCCCAATCTCTGTCCGATCAGCAGGAATTGTCGCATTTTTTTGCCAAGCCGAATTAACGGCTAAATATAAATTATCCTGTGGGCGAACCGAAGTATCAGCTTTAGTTAAATCTCCGACCCCACCACGAACACTTAAATATCTTTTCATACAATACTCTTTTCTATTTTACTTACTCTTATTATTCTGCAAAGTATACAACTTATAATAATAACCTTTTTGCGCTAACAATTCTTCATGCGTACCTCTTTCAACGATGCGTCCTTTATCTAATACAATGATTTGATCAGCATCAGCAATCGTTGAAAGTCTATGAGCAATAGCCAATGTAGTTCGACCTTTACGCAATCTCTTTAACCCCTTTTGAATTAAATCTTCTGTTTCTGTATCTACATTAGCTGTAGCCTCATCTAACACCAAAATCTTGGGATCAGTGACCAAAGTTCGAGCAAAAGAAATCAGCTGTCTTTCCCCTTGGCTTAGTTCACTACCGCCTTCAATCACTTTAGCATGATATTTGCCTGGCATTTTTTCAATAAAACGATCTGCTTGAACAGCTTGAGCAGCCTTTTTAATCTGCTCATCGGTAATATTCTTATTATATAACCGGATATTCGAAGCAATATCTCCATAGAACATAAAAGGTTCCTGTAAAACCAAGCCTAGCTTTTTACGCAATTCCTTTTTAGAATATTTTTTAATATCAACACCATCAATTAAGATTTTGCCCTGATAATATTCATAAAAGCGCATCATCACATTAATAATTGAACTTTTACCTGAACCAGTATGTCCTACGATACCAAGTGTTTCACCAGGATTTACTGTAAAAGTAATATCATGCAAAATTTCATTTTTACCATCATATGAAAAACTAACATGTTTAAATTCAATCTTACCTTTGCTAATAGTCAAACCTGGTTGCACTTTTTGAGCTGGTTCATATTCCGTATCATCAAGAATTTTAAAAATACGCTTACCAGCAACAATCCCATCTTGAAAGAGTGTCATTTGATCCATCATTGTAGAAATTGGATTGAAAAACTGAGAAATATATTGTGAAAAAGCATACACTACCCCTGCTGGTACAAATGTTGCTTGCAAAGGGAAGCCAAAATACATTAAAGAAACGGCTAAAGCTAAGGAATAGAGCAAACTAGTTAGTGGCGACAGAAGCAACGAATTAATTCGAATCATATTGAAACGAGTATTCATTAAGCCACCATTCTCATTTTCAAATCCCTTAGTCATTCGTTTCTCTTGCTTAAACTGTTGAATTAAAGAAACCCCTTCAATTGATTCATTCAAATTAGTATTAATTCTACTCAAACGTTCACGATAGTTACGATACAAGCGTGAACTATATTGCGAATAAAGCCAAATAATAAACAGCATAATTGGCAGAAAAATCAATATTAACCAGCCAGCCGTTCTATTAGTCGCAAACATTGCTACCAAGGCTGAAACAATTGAAAAGAAACTAATGACTACACTCGATAAAACAGTCAAGAATTGGCTCAAAGTCATCGTATCATTTGTTACTCTTGAAACGATTGAACCAGCAGGCGTTTGATCAAAGTAACGCATGCCTAAAGTATGCAGTTTACGGTAAAGCGCACGTCGAACGCTTTCTAAGGATTTTTCTGATCCTAAGGCAAAAAAGTATTGATATGTAAATTGAATAATAGCCTTCAGTAAAGAACCTAAAGCATATAAAAAGCCAGCAAATAGAACTATCTGAACTGTTGCACTCTTTTTAATCAAAAAATGATCAAGAAAGTATTGTAAACCAAACGGTAAGAGCATATTAATAATGCTTACAAAAAGAGCACCAACTAAGGCAATTATCATCTCAAATTTGAATCGTTTAACAAAAACCATCAATCTTTTAAAGATCCCAACTTGCTCTTTAATTGGTATCGCCTTTGCCCAAACTGATTGATTGCTTTCATCGTTATTCATTGCTGTCACCCACCTCGTCTTCTAATTCTTGCTTACGCCACATTTCTGCATACCAACCATTTTGAGCTAATAATTGATCATGTGTACCACGCTCAACGATTTTACCGTCTTTTAAAACCAAAATTAAATCAGCATTCATCACTGAAGTTAAACGGTGAGCCGCAATTAAAGTTGTCTTATCTTTTCTTTCTTTACGCAACGCCTGTAAGATTTCAGTCTCTGTCTTAGCGTCAACTGCTGATAATGCATCATCTAAGATCAAAATTTGACTCTGCTTTAGAAGAGCACGAGCAATTGACATTCTCTGCTTTTGTCCACCAGATAGAGACACACCGTTCTCACCAACTAATGTGCTGTATTCTCGCGGCATTCGTAAAATATCATTATGCAAATCACTCTTCTTGGCTGCCGCAATAATTTGATTATCTTGTGCATTAACATCTGAAAAAGCAATATTCTTTTGAATACTCGTTGAAAATAAATAATTATTTTGTGGTACATAAGCAATTTGCCTTAACAAAACATTTAAAGGTATATTCCGAATATCATGTCCATTAAGGGTTATCTTACCTGCATAATTATCAAATTCTCTCAAGAGTAGCTGAATTATAGTAGTTTTACCTGCACCGACTCTACCAACTAAGCCTAGAGTCTGTCCGGTTTTAAGAGCAAAGTGAATATCTCGTAAAACTGGAATATCTTTTTCATCTGGATAAGCAAATGATTTAACATCATATTGTAAATCACCGTGAATATCTGTCGGTGTCAAACTCTCATCTGCGTGAGCATCAGTAATTAACGGTTTCTCATCTAACAGCTTTTGTACACGGTCATAACTGGCACTTCCACGTTCCAAGATATTGAATAAATAGCCAATTGCAAACATAGGCCAAACCATGTTTCCAATATAAGCAATAAAAGAAACTAGCTGACCAACAGATAAGATTTTATCGGATACCAATAAACCACCATAAATAATAGTAATTGTATAAGTTAAGCCAATAATAATAGTTCCCAATGGATCAAATAATGAATCCCAAATAAAGACTTTTTTATTAATTTTAATTGTATCATCAACCATCTTATCAAAAGCATTGGTATCTTGCTCACTTTGACCAAATGTCTTAATAACCTTGATACCAGAAATTGACTCTTGAGTTTTATTATTTAAACGAGAAAAAGCCGCTTGAGACTTATCAAAAGCATTGTGTAAATTGTCTCCTAAATGTTTAGCCCCCCAAGCAAGAAACGGCAATGGCAACAATGCAACAATTGTTAAACGCCAATCGACAAACACAATCATTGCAATCATAGTCGACAGCCCCATAATCAGTGAATCAACCAATGTCAAGACTCCATCTCCAGCGACATTTTGAATTGCAGAAACATCATTAGTGGCATGGGCCATCAGGTCACCAGTTCTGTGCCTTTGATAAAAAGTACGATCCATGATCATAAAATGATCAAATAACTTTGACCGCATTTGCCGTTCTAGTTCGGCAGCTCCACCCCAGATTTGTTTACGCCAAAAATAGCGTAAAATATAAAGGACAAAAGCTGCTGCTAAAACAGCAATAATCAGCATCCCATATTGACCCCAAGAAATATGTCCTTTATCTAATTGATCAGCCATTAAGCCTAATACTCTTGGCGGAACCAAATTTGCTAATGAAGTCAAAGCTAAAAAAGCAATACCAACAATATACCGCTTTTTCTCCTGCTTAAAAAACCAACCCAGTTTTTTAAATATGTTCATTTACTCACTCCATTCTTTAAAAAGAGTACCAAAAAAGACGAAGGAATAATCCTTCGCCTTAACACCACAAAATAATCTAATAATTACTTTTGTTGATGTTTCATCATGTTCATTACTTGGTGAACCTTCTTGTTAGAAGGCTTTTGTCCCATTTGAGACATCATAGCAACAATCATGTCTTCACTAATTGGAGGATTTTCCTTAAAATACTTCTTCATGTATGCTCTTGCACCATAGAAACCTGCAACGGCGCCAACTAAAAGCGCAATAATAATCAAAAATATTGCTAAACCTAAATTCATATTATATCCTCCATCTAACTAACAATAATATCTTACATAATTTTTCACTTTTTTAAAAGGCTTAATTAATCTTTTCTAAGACCTTTTCTTCTTTGAGCACGTTTTGCTCTTTCTGAGGTTACTTCTTTACCGTTTTTATCGATAATTACCATATTTTCAACGTCTTGCTTAAATGCAGCTCTGAAGTTGGCAAGGAATTTTTTGTGAAGTTCTTTACGTTCTTGTTCCTCTTCGGGAGTTAAGCCTTCCTTTTCTTTCTTATGGTAAAGTTCATTAATTCGATCAGTTACCTTTTTTTCTTCTTCTTTACTCATTGCATCTTTATTCATTTTATATTCACCTCACATTAACAATCTTTAGTCTACCGTATTTTATACAATAAAAAAAGATGCTTTTTATAGAACATTTGTTTGAGATTATGCTATTTATTTGTTAAAATAATCATAAATATTATCTTTTTTACAATAACGGAGAAAAATTATGTCTAAGAAAAACAACGATACTAAACAACTAGAAATTTTACGCTATATTTATGATACTGTAGAACGCCGTGGTTTTCCACCAACAGTGCGAGAGATTTGTGCTGCGGTCAAACTTTCTTCTACATCTACTGTTCACGGTCATCTAGCCCGCTTAGAACGCAAAGGTCTTTTAATCAAGGATGCAACTAAGCCTCGTGCACTTGAAATTACCGATGAAGGTAAAAAGGAATTGGGCATTAAGCCAAAGAAAATCCCAGTTGTTGGTGTGGTCACTGCTGGTCAACCTATCTTAGCAGTTCAAGACATAGATGAATATTTTCCACTTCCACCTGATCTTGAAAACGATGCTGGTGAACTCTTCATGTTAAAAGTTCACGGTGAGAGTATGATTAATGCGGGAATTTTAAACGGTGACAGCGTCATTGTCAGAAAGCAAAATACCGCTAATAACGGCGAAATTGTCGTAGCCATGACTGATGAAAATGAAGCTACAGTTAAACGTTTTTATAAAGAGAACGATCACTACCGTTTACAACCAGAAAACGATACAATGGCACCAATTATATTATCCAAAGTAAGTATTTTAGGTAAAGTAGTTGGCCTTTACAGAAATAATATCGATTAATATTTAAACCTAAGCAAAAAGCTTGGGTTTATTTTTTCGTCAAAATTTCAGTTAATTTATTTTCAAAAACTGGCAGCCATTTTTCTAAATAACCTGCACGGGTCGGATGAATTTCGTCTGCCATATAAAGAGCAGGTTGGTCTTTAAAATTCGGATCATTATATAAATCCAGAACTTTAATATTCCATTTTTTAGCTAATTGATGTGTTGCTTTTACCATCTGATTATACAAATCACTTTCAAAATAAGGATTTGTATAGATCAAAATTGGACAATGCCATGTAGTCAGAGCTTGACTAATAATATATTCCATCGCACCGATAATTGTTTTTACATCAAAATGGTCATTTTGACTAATTTCTCCCAACTTCTGGTTTGTACGCGCATCATTAGTAGAAAGTTGCAAAACCAACATATCAATTGGTGTTTTAAGATTTTCCTTAAAACGAGCAACATAAGAATCACCATGATAACTGGCATCTTGATCTACCAAAGTAGTGCCATTTTCTGCATCTTTAATAGCAGCAATGCCATCTTTTTTCCATAAGTAGTCTACAAAAGATTCCCCTAATGCACCAAAACCAAATGTGACAGAAGAACCTAAAAATAAGATCTTTTTATTTCTTAATGGGCTATCAATTGTTTTCACACTGTTAAGACTATATTTACGGCTGTTACCCGGTAAATAGGCTAGCTCTGCATAAGCTCTTTGGTGCAAGGGATGCTCATCCAAATCCATTCGCAACTCATTAAGAGCAATATCGGATAAATCATTATTTTGTCTAATAGGGATTAAAAAAGTTTCGTTACTCATTATTTTCTCTTTCTTTATCGATGTAAGGTTTTATTGCTTCCCAATCTTTTACAATATCATCACTTAATTTACGATTATAAAATACAGCCGCAGGATGATATTCTGGAATAACCGTATATTTCTTTTTCGACCAAACATATCCATCTTTAGCTTCATTAAGTTCAAGAATTGGTGTATTCTCAATAACCTTACCATGTTCAGCAGAAATCTTATGACCTGGGCCAAGCAGTCGCTCTAATCCGGTGTTACCTAAAGCAACAATGACTTGTGGATCTGCGTAATGCATTTCATAGTCTAAAAAAGGAGCATGTGCTAACACTTCTTTCTTAGTAGGTTTACGATTTGGTCTTTTAATTACTTCTTTATTTTCTCGTTTACTAAAAACTTTTTTCACACTAAAAGGGCGGCTACGAACAGCACTAGTAATATAAACTTGATCTCGTGATAAACCAATTTGCTTTAGTGATTTATCCAGTTCCTTTCCGGCGTCACCACTAAATGGGATATTATTAACGATTTCATTGCGTCCTGGCGCTTCGCCTACGATCATTAGCAAGGGATGTATTGGGCCACTTCCTGAATTAATTCCTTCTAAACGCATGCCCTTTGATCTCTCTTTTACTTCTGCCAGTAATTCTTTAGGATAATTCAATCATCTCACCTGTTTCTATTTCTGATATATTAATTATAATATTAGTCAAAATTATTTTACATCTAAATTAAATATAGTATAATGTAATCAATTTAATATTAATTAAAAGCCGCCATTGTGGATAAATGGCGGCTTTCGCTTTAATTCCACACTCAATATCTCTGTTTGTGAAATTTACTTCACAATTCAGATTTAGTATATTATCAATGTTATTACTGTATATTAAAGTGACTTTGTGATTTTAATTTGCGGTTTCACATGAGTTCCACGATATTATTATTCACAAACTATTAATATATTATTAAATAATTATCACTTATATATAAATTATTTTAAAAATATTTATCAAAACAAAAAAGCTAGTTCCGTTTGGAACTAGCTTTTCTATATCGACGTTATGATTAACGACGTGCTTCAGCAATTCTTGCTGACTTACCGTGACGTTCACGTAAGTAGTAAAGCTTAGCACGACGCACACGACCATGACGCTTAACTTCAACCTTAGCAACACGTGGGTCGTTAACTGGGAAGGTTCTTTCAACACCAACACCTGAAGCAATCTTACGAACAGTGTAAGTAGCACCGATGCCAGTACCCTTCTTCTTAATTACAACACCTTCGAACAACTGAATACGTTCGTGAGTACCTTCAACAACACGTACGTGAACAGTAACAGTATCACCTGCACGGAAAGCAGGAATATCGTCACGAATTTGTTCTTTAGTCAATTCTTGAATTAATGGATCCATAATATATTTTTCTCCTTCTTCGGCATTCATCCACGCACCAGCGTCAGCGGAACACCCATAACTTTAATTAGTGACACTTGCCACGATGAATAGTTTAACAAATCAAGCCAGCTTAATCAAGCTCTGACTTGATTTCTTCTAGCATTTTCTTTTCTTCAATAGTCAACTGACGATCTTTTAACATATCAGGACGATGAAGATAAGTTGCTTTAAGCGCTTCTTTGTGTCGCCACTCAGCTATTTTTTGGTGATTGCCACTAGTTAATACTTCAGGCACTTTTTGACCTTCAAAATCAGCTGGGCGAGTATATTGCGGATATTCTAATAAGCCATGTGAAAAGCTTTCTTCTACTGGACTAGCAGCGTTACCTAAAATACCAGGCAAAAGTCGAACAGTAGCATCAATCATACTCATAGTTGGTAATTCCCCACCGGTTAGCACATAATCTCCAATTGAAACAGTTTCATCGGCTAAGTCATAGACTCTTTGATCAAAGCCTTCATAGTGACCACAAATAAAAGTTAATTCATCTTCTTTTGCCCAGTCTTGTGCCATTTGTTCATTAAAAGTTTTTCCTTGTGGAGCGGTAATAATAACTTTACCAGTAGAAGATAAAGAATTAAGTGCTTTTTTAATTGGCATGATTTGGAGTACCATACCAGCGCCGCCGCCATAAGGAGTATCATCTACGTGGTGATGTACATCTGTTGTGAAATCACGGAAATTAACTAAATTGAGATCCCACTTACCATCTTCTAAACCACGTCCTAACATCGATACTTTCAAAGGTGTAAACATGTCGGGAAAAAGCGTCAATACATTAATCTTCATCTCGTAACCCCTCCATTAATTCTACATAAACTTTTTTGGCAGCTACATCAACTTTTTTAACAACATCGGCAATGTTTGGAATCCAATATTCCTTGCCACTATCTTCACGTACAAGCCAAATATCATTTGCACCTGGAGATTGGATATCAACGATTTTACCGATATTTTTACCAGTTTCTTCATCAATCACATCGCAATCGAAGATGTCTTTATAATAATAAACACCGGCAGGTAATTCGCCACGATCTTCTTCGCTTACTACCAGGATTTGGCCTCGTAATTTTTCTGCTTGATCAATATCTGTAATTTCTTTAAATTGAATTAACCAAAATTGTTTAAATGGACGGCTTTTTTCAATAGTCAATACACGTTTAGTATCGCTTCTAAGTGATAAATGCATCCCTTCAGCAAAACGCTCTTCTGGGAAGTCCGTAATCACGTTAACTTTGATTTCACCATTCAATCCATGAGTTGTTAAAATTCGTGCAACGTCAAAATATTCCATGCATGCTCCTTTTTAAGTAATAAAAAAAGCTTGAAGCACTTGGCATCAAGCTTTTAAATAATCGCAAAATTACTTGTTGTATTTTGCATCGTGCAACTTAGCCATCAAGCCAGCACCTGAAAGAAGTGATCTAACAGTGTCTGAAGGTTGTGCACCCTTTTGTAACCAATCAAAGATCTTGTCTTCATCAAGCTTCAATTCCTTTGGTTGTGAAACTGGGTTGTAGTAACCAACTTGTTCGATGAAACGACCATCACGTGGCATACGTGAGTCTGCAACAACGATTCTGTAGAATGGCTTTCTCTTGGCACCAGCACGGTGCATACGAATTTTAACTGACATAAATTAATTTCCTCCTAAAACTTAACGATTAATAATATACCACCAAAACAAATGGGTGTAAAGTGTTTTTCCTTAACACCTTTATTTTTTTAAGAATGGAATCTCTTAATCTTACGCATACGCTTCTTTTTGTTCTTCTTAAAGTTCTTATTTAAACGACGCATAGCCATCTTGGCCATTGGTGAATCCATCCCTGGCAAGTTGCTTAATCCCTTAATATTGCCCTTAGTCATCTTGCTCATCATTTCCCGCATTTGTTTAAATTGTTTAATCATACGGTTAACTTCGACAACGGGGCGACCAGAACCGGCAGCAATTCTTCTTCTGCGACTTGGATTCAACAAATCTGGATCCTCACGTTCTGCTTCAGTCATTGAATAAACAATGGCAATTGTATGATCAATTTGCTTTTGATCAACATTTAAGTTCTTCAACTGTGGATTATTTGCCATCCCAGGAATCATCTTCATAATTTGATCAAGCGGACCCATTTTTTGCACTTGCTTCATTTGATCAACAAAGTCATTGAAGTCAAAAGTGTTTTCTCGCATCTTTTCAGCGACTTTTTCAGCTTCCTTGGCATCGTAATCTTGTTGTGCCTTCTCAATTAAGGAAAGCATATCACCCATCCCAAGAATTCTGGAAGCCATTCGATCTGGGTGGAAGACATCCAAATCACTTAGTTTTTCACCTTGACCAGTAAATAGAATTGGCTTACCAGTAACTGCACGAATTGAAAGTGCAGCACCACCACGAGTATCACCGTCTAACTTAGTTAAAATTACTCCGGTAACATCAAGTCGCTCATCAAAGCCTTTAGCAACGTCTGTAGCTGCTTGACCAGTCATGGCATCAACTACTAAAAGGATGTTATCTGGCTGTGCAACTTTCTTAACACGTTCCAATTCTTCCATTAATGGTTCGTCTATTTCTAAACGACCGGCAGTATCGATTAAAACATAATCATTCTTGTTTTTATCAGCTTCAGCTAAACCATCCTGTACAATCTTAGCAACATCTTTTTCACCATCTTCGCTAAAGACAGGCACCTTTAATTGTTCACCAATTTGCTTTAATTGGTCAACAGCGGCAGGACGATAAATATCTCCAGCAATCAAAAGCGGACGAGCCTTTTGCGTCTTTTGTAAATGATATGCTAATTTACCAACAGTGGTAGTCTTACCAGTACCTTGCAAACCAACCATCATAATAATAGTTGGAATATGCTTAGACTTGTTTAAAGGAACTGCTTCTTCACCCATCATCTTCGTTAATTGTTCATTAACGATTTTAATTACTTGTTGGCCTGGGTTTAAACTTTCTTGAACTTCTTTGCCAAGGGCCTCTTTTTTAATAGTCTTGATAAAGTCCTTAACAACCTTGAAGTTAACATCGGCTTCTAACAATGCAAGTCGAATTTCACGACTAGCCTTATTAATATCCTCTTCTGAAACTTTACCTTTACCAGTTAAATTTTTTAATGCTTTTTGAATTCTTTCACTTAAATTTTCAAAAGCCATGGGTTTACTCTCCCCTCAATTGATTTAATAAATTGGTTATTTCCTTTTTAGCAGTTTGACTATCATTATTATCTATCGACAAAAGTGCATCTGCTAGCACATCTTCAATATGATTATTATCACGCCGCATATGTAATTTGGCTTCATAATTTTTCAAAATTTTAGTGGAGCGTTTTAAATTATCATAAATAGCTTGCCGAGATACATTATGATTAACCGCAATCTCTCCTAATGATAGATCATTATAATAATAATCTTCAAAATAAGATTGCTGTCCTTTAGTTAATAAAGAACCATAATAGGCATATAGGTCGCCTAATTCTTCATTTTTAGTTAATTCATCCATTAATTTTCACCAGTCTTTAGTATATCAAAAAAATGATACTACCAAAAATGTTAATTATCATTTAAATCATGAAGACAAAATCTATCTTTTTTCTCATTAAAAATACGAAATTTGAACTACTTACGGTTGATTTTTTAACGTATTTTTAATTATAATTAAGTAATCTTATTTTTAACATAAAGGGGAATTGTATTGTGAATCTTTGGCAACGAATGAACAAAAAAGAAGATCCACGTGTTTATGAAAATAAAGATGGACACCTAGTTCGATCATTAAAGGTTAAAGATTTCTTAGCCTTAGGGGTTGGGACGATCGTCTCAGCTTCAATCTTTACCTTGCCCGGTGAAGTTGCTGCATTACATACTGGACCAGCGGTTGCAATTTCATTTATTTTAGCTGCAATTGCTGCCGGTTTAGTAGCATTTGCTTATGCCGAAATGGCCGCTGCCATGCCATTTGCAGGATCCGCTTATTCATGGATCAATGTGGTATTCGGCGAATTTTGGGGATGGGTAGCCGGATGGGCTCTTTTAGCTGAATACTTTATTGCTTTAGCATTCGTAGGATCTGGACTTTCTGCTAACTTCAGGGCATTAATTGCACCTATAGGATTAAAATTACCTGCTTCTTTGTCCAACGCTTTTGGTACTAATGGTGGAATTATTGATGCAATTTCACTTGTTTCTATTTTATTAGTTGCTCTTTTAATTGGGCATGGGGTCTCAAGAGCCGCTCGAGTAGAAAATGGATTAGTTTTACTTAAAGTTTTAGCCATCTTGATCTTTATCGTAGTTGGATTAACAGCCATTAAAAGCGCTAACTTTACACCATTTATTCCTAAATATCGTCCTACTGCTCACGGACCATTTGGTGGCTGGCAAGGAATTTATGCTGGTGTATCAATGATTTTCTTATCCTACATCGGTTTTGATTCAATTGCTGCTAATTCGGCAGAAGCTATTAATCCGCAAAAGACAATGCCTCGTGGAATTTTAGGCTCATTAGCAATTGCCGTTACACTTTTTGTAGGTGTTAGTTTGGTATTGATCGGTATGATGCCTTACAAGATGTATGCTAACTCTGCAGAACCTGTTGGTTTGGCTTTACGTTATGCTGGGCACCCAATAGTTGCTGTCGTCGTTCAAACTATTGCTGTTTTAGGTATGTTTACCGCCTTGATCGGTATGGGAATGGCTGGATCTAGATTAATTTACTCATTTGGTCGTGATGGTATGTTACCTAAATGGTTGGGCAAATTAAATTCTGACCGTCGTCCTAACAATGCACTTTGGACTTTGACTATCGGTAGTATTTTGCTTGGTGCTTTCTTCCCATTCTCTATGCTGTCTCAATTAGTTTCAGCTGGTACTTTAATCGCATTCATGTTTGTATCACTTGGTATCTATAAATTACGTCCACGTGAAGGTAAAGATATTGATGATCCATCATTCAAGATGCCATTTTATCCAGTATTGCCTGCTCTAGGCTTCTTAGCTGCATTAATCGTTTTCTTAGGCTTAGATTATCAAGCTAAGCTCTACGCTGGTATTTGGTTTATCTTCGGTTTAATTATTTATTTCTGCTATGGTATTCACCATTCAGTCCTAGATAAGAAAAAATAATTTTTAATAAAAAAGATCAACTGTTGTAAATTGCAGCAGATGATCTTTTTTTGCCTAATTTTCTTCTTTTTCCAGCATTTTCTTTAAAACATTAACTAAACCTATAGTCTCATCTTTGCTAAGCATCTGAGTAATGGTTTGATCAGTCTCTCTGCGGTGCTTCTCTACTTTCTTGCAAACTTCCTTACCATCTTCAGTAGAAATCACGGTGCCATTATCATCAGTAACTAAATCTTTAGCAACTAAACTTTTTACTAATTCTTCAACTTTATCCTTAGTTACATGAAGCTCCTTGGCTAATTTGTCATATGTCTTGCCATGCTTATGGTGTTCCAATTCAATCAAAATTTCTAATTCATTTGCACTGATATCTTTAAATCAGCATCCATTTGCTTTTCTACTTCATTGCTAATTCTAGTAAAAAATGATCCAATAGTACTTTCTGTCATCATTTCAGATCCTTTCAATTCATTAACTCAATTATACTAGCCGAAGAAAAAACAGCTCAACAATGTTGAACTGTTTTTTGAATTTTAAGTTAAAGGTTCTCATCCATGTTGAAGGTTAACTTAGACATGTTAATTGAATCAATCATCATTTGACCCCAAAGCTTTTCAGTTTCCTCACGAGTATGAGCAACTGTCTTTTGGTTTTCCTTAGTCAAGTAATCAGTTAATTCTTCACCTGATTTGCCATCAGCACCCTTAATAATTTCTTCAACACGATCTCTGAAGTAACGGTTAAGTTCAGTTAAGTATGTAGTGTCAAGTTGAACAAATTGTGGGTAATGACTTTCAACAAGTGCAGCAAATGACTTGTAGTACCACCATGCATCATTCATGTTGTAATTCATTGAAGTATTGTTATATGAAGGATCAGTATCATTCATATTAGCAAAGAATGGAACAAATGGAGTAAAGGTTGGACCACCAATACATAGCCACATAATAGCTGCACGATCTTCTGGCACATCACTTCTAATTTGCAAAATGTGAGCATTTTGGGTACGGTTCAAACCAATTGGACGATAGCGGTGCTTTTCTTCTTCAGTACCTTTGCCAAATGGATCATATGGAGTGTCTTGGTAGTGTGAACCCAAAGCAAATTGAATATCTTCTTTAGTGATCTTTTTAGCAGCCTTACGAATGAATGGAATATCACCATCTTGTGGATCTTGTTCAATTTCTGGGTTAAACAACTTTTGAATGTACCATTGACGATTAGTGTTGTAGTGACGGTCTTGTTCAGTGTAAGTACCAAAAATGTGGCGGAAGTTCCAGCCCTCATGATCAGGATTCAAATGATGTTCTTCAACAAATTCTTGAATTCCTTCACTCCACATGAAGTAATCAGGATTATCAAAATCAACTTGTTCAATTGCCACACGGTTACCAGTAGCTGCATAACAATCATCTGGGATACGTTCTGCAACCCAATGGTGACCAGTAACAATTTCCATGTACCAAATTTCGTCTTTATCACTGAAAAGAACTGAATTACCAGCTGGTGAACCATACTTAGCAATCAACTTACCTAAGTATCTAACACCGTCTCTAGCGGAATGAATATATGGCAAAACTGAAGTTTGCATACAGTCTTCATCCAAACCATCTTTAACAAGTGGATCAAATGCTAAAGTACGTTCATTACCATATGTTGATTCAGTACATGACATAGCAACGTTTTCTTCGTTAATACCACTTTCGTCGTAATAACCGCGATGCTTGTAATCAACGTTTGGAACAGCTGGAACACGTTGAGCGTCTTCTGGTAAATCCATTTCAAACTTGTTAAGCCATGACTTAATGTGTTTCTTTTCACCATGACGAGCCGGTTCGATAATAAACTTTTGTGGGGTGATTGGACGGAATGTATCATCATTACGAGCAATCATAGTAGTACCATCGATTGAGGCTTTTTTACCTACCAAGATAGTAGTACATGCACTATATTCTTTCATAAAATTCTCCTTATAAAACTATATACACTTAAACTTTATCACTAGACTAAGCCATGGAAAAGACCAATTGCATAATTTGCGGCATCAAAATCAGCCAAATCTTCAGCTTTTTCACCAAGTCCAACCAATTTAACCGGTAAGTTCATCTCATTACGGATAGCCAAGACTACCCCACCTTTAGATGAACCATCAAGCTTAGTTAAAACCAGACCCGTTAATTTGGTTGTCTTATCAAAATCTTTAGCTTGGAGCAAGGCATTTTGTCCGGTTGAACCGTCAAGAACCAATAAGGTTTCAGTTGGTTGGTCAGGCAGAAGCTTTTTAATAGTTCTTTGAATCTTTTCTAGCTCAGCCATGAGGTTCTTTTTGTTTTGCAAACGGCCAGCAGTATCAACTAACAAGTAATCAGCTTTTTCATTAATTGCACGTTCAGTTGCATCATAAACAACAGAAGCAGGATCAGCTTTTTCTTTTCCAGTTACTACAGGAACATCAACGCGTTTGCCCCACTCAACTAATTGTTCTACGGCACCGGCTCTGAAGGTATCAGCCGCAGCCATGATAACTGACTTACCTTCATCTTTAAAGCGTTTTGCAAGCTTACCAATAGTAGTAGTTTTACCTGCACCATTGACGCCGACAAAGAGATAAACATTAGGCTTATCTTCAGGGTGATAAATTAACTTTTCATCTTCACTGTTGCCACCCTTGTCATACAAGTCAACCAATTTTTCAACAATAACCTTTTTCAGATCATCACGAGATTTGGCATTTTGCAATTTGGCTTCTTCACGAAGTTCATCGGTTAATTGTTCTGCTGTCTCATAACCTACATCAGATTCAATCAATAAATCTTCCAAATCATCAAAGAAGTCCTCATCAACAGTTCTAAATTTAGCAAAGAATGCATTAAGTCGAGCGCCAAAACCTTTATTGGTTTTTTCCAAACCTTTTTCATAAAGTTCTTCTTGTGAGGAATCTTCATCTTCTTCTAGTTCTTCAGTTTCAGGTTCTTCCTCGTCTGTTTCGGTTTCCGCCTCTTCAGTAGTTTCAGATTCTTGAGGTTCTGTTTCCTGTTCCTCTTCAATTTCAGCGGTTTCTTCAGATTCAGGCTCTTCTTCATCCTCTGCTACTTCTTCTGAAGCTTCAGACTCGTTATCCTCTTCAATGGGTTCTGTTTCTTCTTGCTTGTCAGATTCAGCAGATTCTTCAGATTGTTCCTCTTGAGCAACTGCTTCACTATCGTCCTGTTTTTGCTCTACTTCTTCTTGTTTTTCCTGCTCTTCTTTTTTCTCTTCTTCGTCATCTTTTTTACCAAAGAGAGACTTTTTAATTCGATCAAATAATCCCAATTATTTCACCCCGTTTTTCTTTTTCATTTCTTTTAATGATACTGACAATACTTGAGATATACCAGATTCTTGCATTACCACACCATACAATTGATCAGCTTGCTTCATTGTTCCTCGTCTATGAGTAATCACAATAAACTGTGTCTTTAAATCATATTTAAGTAAAAATTGAGCAAAACGTGTGACATTTGCATCATCAAGTGCTGATTCAACCTCATCAAGTAAACAAAATGGTACTGGATTTACCTGCAACATTGCAAATAATAATGTTATCGCAGTTAATGCCCGTTCACCACCAGAGAGCAAACTTAAACGCTGTAACTTCTTACCAGGTGGCTGAGCGATAATCTCAATTCCTGTTTCTAATAAATTATTTGGTTCAGTTAATTCAAGCTTAGCCTTTCCACCGCCAAAGACAAGTGGGAAAATCCGCTTAAAGCTTTCAGCCACTGCCTCAAATGTTGCTTTAAATCGACTCTTAACCTCTTCATCTAATTCATTCATTGATTTTTCAAGGTCATCACGAGCTTTAAGCAAGTCATTTTGTTGACCATTCAAGAAGTCATAACGCTTTTTAACATCTTCATATTCTTGAATAGAATCCAAATTAACTGGGCCAATGTCTTCAAGTGACATTCGATGCAGTTTAACACTTTTAGCTAATTTTTCTCGAGTTTCTTGATCATTTTGACCTTCAGCTTGAGCAATAGCGGCTTCAAATGTTAATGCATAATCATCACGCAAAGTTTCTAAGCGTTGATCAATCAAACTATTAAACTTTACAATTTTAACAGAATAATCTTCCTGTTCGATTGCCGCATCCTTACGCAAATCATAATTTCGGCTAGCAACTTGATCTAACTGATTAATTTGCGCATCAAATTGTCCAAGTTGTGAACTAAGCTCATTTAATTTATTTTGCAGTTGTTCGTTCTTTTGTTTAATTTCTTCCTTCTGCTTCTTTAAATCGGTGTTCTTCTTAACAGAAAGTTCTCCATTTTGATTAAGATCTGTTAATTTTTCCTTTAAATCAGCAGCCTGCTTTTTATTATTATCAATTTGATTGCGTTTATCTTTTTCTTGAACAGCTAGATTTTCTAATTTATTTGCAAAAACTGCGATTTGTGGATCAAGCTTGGATAATTCACTTTGCACACGTTGACTTAAATTATTAAAGTTCTTAATACGTGATTGCAATTCATTCATTTGGCTCTTTTTCTCTTCACCTTGTTTAGATAAAAGAGCCTGCTTATCATTTGCTTCTGCAATCTGCTTTTGCAATTCAACTATATGATCATTCCGCTGCTTCACACGTGATTCATATAAAGTATTAGCATCTTGAAGTCGCTTAACCTCTTTTTCTTGATTTTGGAAAGAAATAGCTGCTTCATTAATCGTTTGATTAATTTCTTGCAAAGAATCATGCAATTTTTGCAACTTATTTTCTACTTTAACGCTTTGATCAACCAAATCTTTTAATTGTGCTTGGTCTTCCTTAAATGATCTAGTTAAACTACTGATTTGCTTTTCTAACTGATTAATTTCAGTTGCCGTCTGCAATGGTGAATTATTGCGCAGGTTCTTTTGTCCACCGGTCATAGAACCACCCGGTGAAACAACATCCCCATCTAAAGTAACTATTCGATAACGACCAATTCGTTGAGAAATTGCCATTGCGTTTTCGATTGTATCGACAATCAAAACACTGCCTAACAAGTAATTAATTGCGGCAGTAATATTATGATCCGTTTTGCTTTCTACTAGCTCACTGGCAATTCCCTTGAATCCATTAAAGGACTTCAAGGTAGTTACTGTAGATTGTGGAATGGTATATTGGCGTAACCCATCTAATGGCAAAAATGTGGCACGACCAGCTCTACTGCGTTTTAACTGATTAATTGCATTTTTAGCACTATTACGGCTATCTGTAATCAAATCTTGAACGCCGCCACCAAGAGCTGTAGTCATCGCTGCTTCAAGTTCAGCTGGGAAAGTAAGCAACTCACCTACGGCACCAATTACGCCAGGAAAATCATTTAAATGATTCAAGACGTTACGGACACCGTAGTAATAACCTTCATGACGTTTTTGAATATTAATTAAAGCTTCATGACGGGCTTCGATCTTTTCCAGTTTATTCCGCTCATCATTAACTGTTTGCTGCAGACGCCTAATTTGATCATTCAAGTCATTACTTTGATCACTGGCTTCAGCAAAAGCCGCATTTTTGTCTTTACGTTTAGCAGTTAGATCTTTACCTTCGGCTCGTAATTTTTCCAGTTCTGCTTTAGCTTCAGATAGTTGTTTACCCACATCATTGCTTTGATAAGTGGTGTCAGCCTTACTACGTTTTAGCTCAGTATTCAAGTTAATTACTTGATTGTTAACCGCAGCTTGATCTTGCAATAATTGAATGTAGTCGTTACGACAATCCTCCAGTTTCTTATTGAGTTCCTCTGGATTTTCACTCAATTCACCTGTAAGCTTATCCCGCTTTTCTTGTAAAACCGCTTGTTGCTTCTTAAGACTAGCTTGATCTTTTTGTAAACTTTCCAAATGAGCGTTCAGTTGTACCAGGCTCTTCTTCAGCGTTTCAACTTGATTTTGATATTCGATCTTAGTAGCATCATCAAATTGACGTGATTGTTCAGCCATTTGCAAGTTAGCATTCAAATCTGATAATTGCTGACTTAATTTTAATAATTCATTTTGAACTTTTTCTCGTTCATCCCGAATTTTTTGGTACTCTGCTCTTTTTTCTGAGACCGCATTTTGAGATTCTTTAACTTCAGCATCTAATTTTGATAATAAAATCTTATTCTTATCAGCTGATTTTTGAATAGTTTCTTTTTGCTTATTAATATCTTCGATTTCAAATGCTAATAAACTCTTTAGTTCTTTATCTAAACCAGCCTTTTGAAACTTATATTCTTTGGCTAGCGAACTTTGTTCATGCAGCGGCTCTAAGCGGCCCTCAAGTTCTTTTACTAAATCATTAATTCGAATCAAATTATCTTGAGTCTTCTTAAGTTGCCCTTGAGCTGCTTCTTTTTGCTGTTTAAAGTGAAGCACACCCGCAGCTTCTTCAAAAATTACGCGGCGCTGTTCCGGACGTGAATTTAAGATTTGATCAACTCGTCCCTGAGAAATAATGGCTAAGCTATTTTGCGATATACAAGAATCAAGAAAAAGCGTCCGTACATCACGCATGCGGACTTGCTGTCCATTAATCAAAAACTCACTATCGCCAGAACGTAAAATCTTTCTAGTAATTGAAACTTCGTCCGTATCAAATGCTAATTCACGTTTGCGATTATCAAAAATTAAGGTAACTTCAGCTTTATTTAATGGCTTACGATATTGACTACCAGCAAAAATGACGTCCTTCATGTTTGTTCCACGAAGAGACTTAGCGCTGGATTCACCCATTACCCAACGAATAGCCTCTGTAATATTACTTTTACCACTACCATTAGGACCAACAATACCAGTTATTCCATCATTAAAATGAATAGTTGTTCTGTCAGCAAATGATTTAAAACCATCGAGCACTAATTCTGTTAATGGCACCTTTTTAAATCCCCTTACTCTAATTTTTGTAAAGCTGCTTTAGCGGCTTGTTGTTCTGCAGCTTTCTTGTTATGACCTTCACCTTGTGCTTGAACTTGATCATTAATCTTTAATTCAACTACAAAATGTGATGGCAATTGTGATTCACTAAGTACCGAATATTCAATATTTACTGGACCATTTTGTTGTAATAACTCCTGCAAATCGGTCTTATAATCACGTGAATCATCAAATTCGCCTTTATCAATCAATGGATAAACAGTTAAATGCAAAAAATGTTCAACTGCTGGCATCCCTTGGTCAAGGAATAAAGCGCCATTGAATGCTTCAAAAACGTCTTCCAACAATGTTTTACGATTACGAGCACCAGCTTTTTCCTCACCATTACCTAAATGAATTTCATTTTGAAAACCACATTCAATCGCAAATTCAGAGAATCCTTCAGTTCTAACAATATTAGATCTTAACCGTGTTAATTCTCCTTCATTTAATTTAGGATAATGACGGTATAAATAATCAGAAACAGCCAATTCAAGAACGGCATCACCTAAAAATTCCAACTTTTCATAATCACGAATTCCATCGTTAGGATGCTCATTTGAATATGAAGAATGCGTAAATGCTTCTTCTAATAGCTTTTCATTATTAAATTCAATATTATATTCATCTTTTAATTTTTTTAGAAATTTTGTACTTACCATAAAATTGCCCCTTTTATACCTTTAAATTATACCAGTTTTAGTGCTATATTTTGAATGCAAAAAAGTCACTTCTAGAATTAGAAGTGACTTTTCGTTTTTAAGCTTAATTTTACTTAGTATAAGCAACATTGTACCAGTTAGGGAAACCATTACCCATTGAGTCAGATGGCTTAAGTGAGTAACCTGAGAGTTTCTTGTTAACTACAGTAATTTCATAACTATTAGATACTGGAAGTACGTATGCTTCGTCGTCCATGTACTTTTGCCATTCGTGGAACTTATCTACACGGTACTTGTGATTAAATGCCTTTTGTGAGTCCATTTCATCAAGAAGTTGAGTATTCTTCTTAGTTACGAAACGAGAATAGTTCATTGGTGACTTTTCACCGTAAAGGTCGTTTGGTGATGGTTCACTTGAAAGTGACCAGGCACCGATAAACATATCTACTGATGGATCATCATGTTGAACCTTATCGTAGAATGAGTTGAATTCAATTAAACGACCACCGGTCAACTTAACATTCAAGCCCATCTTCTTCCATTGTTGAATGTAATTTTGAACGATTGGTTCTTGGTTTGAAGTACCAGTCATAGCTGCAAGACGGATAGTTAAAGGCTTACCATTTGGTTGTACACGATACTTGCCCTTCTTCTTAAAGCCTGCCTTGTCCAAAATTTCGTTACCCTTCTTAAGGTTGTAAGTGTAGCCCTTTACATCCTTATCGAAGTAATCACCAAATTGTTTAGGAATTAAAGTCGGAATTCTAAAGCTTAAGCCGTATGAGTAACGCTTAGCAACTTGGTTTACATTCATACCGTAACCAATTGCTTGACGAAGAGCCTTATTGTTCATCTTAGCATGTGGATTCATGACATTTCTACCATTTTCCCACTTACCTACCTTAAAGCCGAGGTAACTATATGAAAGTGGAACTTGAGCAACAAAGTTTACGCCCTTAGTATTCTTGACATTTGGCCATTGTGAGTTAATAACCTTAATAACATCAAATTTGTTTGACTTAATACTTTGAGCAACTGAGTTAGGATTAATTACACTAGCAGTAATCTTAGTAAGCTTTGGCTTGCCCTTGTAGTAATATTCGTTAGGAACCCAAGTGGTTGATTGACCACGAACAAGTTTTTGTAACTTGTATGGACCAAAGAACAACGGTCTCTTACGAATCTTATCACTAGACATTAAGTCTTTGAATTTAACATCTTTTAAGTAGTGGTATGGTGCAGCTGCTTCCCAAATATAACCATTACCACTAGTGTTCATACCTGGTCTCATAGTCTTAAAGTGAAGAACAACCTTACGACCATTTTCACCATCTGGCATTTCAAGACCTGAAATAGAATCTGCTTTGCCTTCGTGGTATTCTTCCAAACCAACTAAGTCAGCTAAACTTGAAGTGTAACGTTGAGATTTTGATTCTTTGTTAGCAATGATTTCGTAAGCATATTCATAGTCTTTAGCGGTTACTTGCTTACCATCTGACCACTTAACACCCTTCTTAATCTCAATGGTTGCAGTCTTAGCCTTTTGATCAATCTTAATAGTAGCTGCACCCTTATTGTTGAACACATAGTGATCATCGGTACCAAAAAGACTCTCAGCACCATATTGCATAACTTCACTATCAGTATTAGAAGTTGAAAGTTCATCATTAAAAATTCCAGTAAATGGTGTATCAGTTTCAACCGCAACCTTTACTGTACCACCATTTTTAGTGGCTTTAGTTGGAACAGCTTGGCTAAATTTAGCGGCGTTAGAAGCTTCATTGGCATTAGAGCCAGATTTACCACAAGCTGCTAATGTAAGTGCTGCACCTGATAGCAGCGTAATACCAGCAAAAAGTTTTGCCTTTTTCATTAGTAAAAATCCTCCATAACTCGAGGCAAGTTGACTTTCTCATCTTAGCACTATTACAAAAAAGTTACAACGGCATTAAAAAAACAGGCACCTCATTTTGAGATACCTGTTTTCTTGTGTTAGTTATTAGATTTTAATATGAAAGTCTAGATAAAGAATTATTTATGTTTAGAGTTTGGAGAATAGTATTACTAATGATTCAGATTTTACTTAGCGTAACCAACCTTGTACCATAATGAGTTAGCATCTGAAGGTTTAACTGAGTAACCTGTGATCTTGCTGTTAACAGCATCGATGTCGTAACTGTTAGAAGTAGGAACAACGTAAGCTTCGTCATTCATGTACTTTTGCCATTCATGGAACTTATCTACACGATACTTAGTATTGAAGGCTTTTTGTGAGTCCATTTCATCAATAAGTTGAGTGTTCTTCTTAGTTACGAAACGAGTAAAGTTGAATGGTGCCTTTTCGTTGTAAAGGTCGTTTGGTGATGGTTCACTTGAAAGTGACCATGCACCCATGAAGACATCAACATCCTTCGCATCGTTTTGAACCTTGTCGTAGAATGAGTTGAATTCGATTAAACGACCAGTAGTTAACTTAACGTTCAAACCAATCTTCTTCCATTGTTGGATGTAGTTTCTGATGATTGGTTCTTGGTTTGAGTTACCAGTCATAGCTGCAAGATAGATAGTTAATGGCTTGCCGTTAGGTTGTACACGGTAAGTACCCTTCTTCTTGTAACCAGCCTTGTCAAGCAATTGGTTAGCCTTCTTAAGGTTGTAACTATATCCCTTAACATTCTTGTCAAAGTAGTCACCAAATTGTTCAGGAATCAAGGTTGGAACTCTGAAGGACAAGCCGTGAGTATAACGCTTATTAACAGCATCGATGTTCATTGCATAAGCCATAGCTTGACGTAATGACTTGTTGTTCATCTTGGCCTTAGGATCCATGACATTTCTGCCATCCTTCCACTTACCAACCTTAAAGCCCATGTAACCGTATGAAAGAGGAATCTTAGCAACAAAGTTTACGTCCTTAGTGTTCTTAACTTGTTCCCATTGTGAGTTAACAACTCTAGCAATGTCAAACTTGTGACTCTTAATAGCTTGTGAAGCTGAGTTAGGGTTAACAACACTAATTGTAATCTTATCAAGCTTTGGAGTACCTCTCCAGTAGTACTTGTTAGGAACCCAAGTTACTGATTGACCACGAACAATCTTACTAATCTTATATGGACCAAAGAAGATAGGATTCTTACGTACGGCATCTGAAGATTGCAACTTATCAAATGGGATGTTCTTCAATTGGTGATATGGACTAGCAGTTTCAAGGAAGTAACCGTTACCTGATTGAAGCATACCTGGCTTCATTTCCTTAAAGTGAATTACAACTTTACGGCCGTTTTCACCATCTGGCATTTCAATACCAGAAATAGTCTTGGACTTGCCATCATGGTATTCAGTTAAACCGACAATATTTTGAAGTGAAGCAGTGTAACGTTGTGACTTACTGCCCTTGTTGGCCATGATTTCGTATTCGTATTCAACGTCTTTGGCGGTTACTTGCTTACCGTCTGACCACTTAACGCCCTTCTTAACTTCAACTGTAACAGTCTTAGCCTTACGATCAAGCTTGAATGTTGCTGGACCTTTACTGTTAATCTTATAGCTATCATCAGTATCAAATAATGATTCATTACCGAATTGAGCTACATCAGTATCATATTGAGTAGTGGACAATTCGTTGTTAAAGATACCAGTAAATGGAGTATCAGTTTCAAGTGCGTAAGATAAACTACCACCTTGCTTAACAGCTTTCTTTGGTGTTTGTTGTGGGAACTTCTTAGCATCGTCAGCGCCCGCATTATTATTAGTCTTTTGACCACAGGCTGCTAAAGTTAAAACAGCACCTGTAACCAATCCGATTGATCCTAAAAGTTGTGTTTTCTTCATACTTATATGCCTCCATATTCGGCTTATTATTTCTGTTTTGTTTTGGGAATCAAGTTGATGATTAAATAATACCATGTTTTATTAATTTTTCAATAGTTTTATGAAAATAATTTTAATTTTTATTTTAAGTTAGTTCCATAACCTTATTATTATAAAATCAAAATAAAAACAGCTCTATCAAGCGATAGAGCTGTTTTTAATGCTTTTATTAATTTATTAATTTTCACGCTGTCTTGCGTCACCTGCACGTTGTAAGGCACGACCAACATAGTTAATACTTAAGGAAATAACCAAAAGCAAGATAGTAGCTGGGAGCCATAACCATGGACGGTTAATAACGTTAACTGGGTCATCCGCGAATCCAATCAAAGTACCAAGTGATGGAGTTGTAGTTGGCAAACCATAACCCAAGTAGGACAAACTAGTTTCAATACCAATGTTACCAGCAATAGTCAAAACAACGTCAATGATAATCATTGAAGTGATGTTAGGTAAAACTTCACGGAACATAATTTG